>ERZ1673744.2906-NODE-2906-length-12097-cov-5.185185_pt1 | contig 12097 bp, 9 predicted proteins | sample MGYA00580207_ERZ1673744 | MGnify/ENA primary metagenome ERZ1673744 (study PRJEB41218, sample SAMN15661751) | gut metagenome | host: Homo sapiens | place: Canada: London | collected 2015-08-20/2019-03-30 | study: EMG produced TPA metagenomics assembly of... | reverse complement strand
TCGAAATAGGCAACATCTTCGAACTTGCTGATTTTCAAAGCCTCTGTCGCCGGCTTTACCAGACCGCGAGCCGAGGGCGTCACATCGACATAATGCACTCCCGGCTCGGTGAAGAGCATTTTGCTCTTGGCCGCGCCGTTGCCGAACAGCACCAGCCGCCCTTGCACCCGTTCGGCAGCGAAGCTTTCGGCCGTCAGAACGTGAGCCTCCACTTCGGACAACGGCCGGGCCTGCGCGTCGAACAACTGACAGTAGACCTCCATGCGTCTCGCGTCGATCATCGGCAGCAACTTGGCGTCTTCCAGCGATTCCAGATCGAGTATGCCGGCCTCGAAATCCTCCAGCGCGACCTGTACGAGGGCTTCCAGACTGTTTACGGCGATCAACGGCTTTCCGGTCGCATAGCAAATCCCTTTGGCCAGCGATACGGCGATCCGCAGTCCGGTGTAGGAGCCGGGACCCTTGCCGACGGCCACGGCATCCAGTTCGTCGGCATCGAGATCGTTTTCCCGAAGGATTTCCTCCACGTATACGGCCAGATTCTGGGCATGATGCTTCCCCTCGAGATTTTCGCGCAGCGAAAGGAGCCTGCCGTTTTTCGCCAAGGCTACGGAACCGATGTCGGTGCCGGCCTCGATACATAAGATAAGCGACATGGTACGACGGTTTGATTCTGCAAAGTAAGCGAAAAAATATCAAATCCGATCTCCTCTTGTTATCGTACCGCCCGCCGGGTGCGCAACGGTACGTTCGTTTCGATACGAGGCCGAAAACAAAGGCTTTCTGCCAAAAGTTCCGGCAACCCGGCAGGCCCATGGCTCGCCCGACCGCATGGCAGGCGGCAACGGGAAAGCATGCCGAACGCGCCCGGCCGAAACACGATCGGGAAACGATCGGTTCCGGGAGACGGAAGGCAAACAGGAAACCCAAAGTCTCCCGTAGACGCTCGGGAAACAAACCTACGGCGTACAACCGCCTTGTATGGCCGTAAGGTCATATCCGTCCGAAGAATCCGGATCGCCCGAAAGCCGCTCCCGGCTTATCGGCGGAGTACCCAACGCATGAAGGCCCAGCCTCCGAGGATCTGGAGCGACATGCCCGGCAGTCCGATACGGAAATCCTGCAAGGCTGCGCGAAGCGATCCGGTCATCGCCCATTCGCCGAGAGTGCCGATCGCCTGATAACCGAGCACCACAGCCGCAAGCAGCGGCAGCGACACGCGACGGCAACGCGCAGCAGTCAGTCCCGCGGCGACGGCCAGCAGCGACGATTTGAACAGAATAGGGGGCAAAGTATCGGCGGCGGGCATGCCGAACAGCGCCGAATTGATCAAAGGCAAGGCAACGGCCGTCAGCATGCCGGCGCGCCAACCGTACTTGTAAGCGGCTATCAGCGTGAAGAAATAGATAGGAAGCCACCGTACGCCGCCCTGCGGAACGAGATGGCACAATTGCGGCAGCAGGACGTTTCCCGCCACGAACAGAGCCGCGATCCAGTAAGTTTTCGCCTGGTCGTACCCCAGCGAATGAAGTTTTACGGTCGTTGCTTGCATATCGATTTTTTTATCGGTTATTCATCGCATTCATAAAATCGCGTATCTGCGCCACGCATTCCTCCGGGGTACGCAAATCGCGGCAACGGGTCTCCAGCGGGCACCAGCCCGTCCCGCTGCGGTTGATCACATGCGGGACCTCTTCGGCGTAACCGACCTTCACTTCGCTGCCGGCCAGAAGGTCCAGAGCGGGCCGGCTGATGACATCGGCATGCAGCTCGCTCACTCCCGCGACGATCATCAGAGCCGCAGCCGCCTTGCCTACGACCTTATCGGCGACGGAGGCCCCGCGCAGAAACCCGGGGTCCTCGCCCGACAGGGCATACAGGTCCGACACTCCCCGTCCCGAGAAGGTACGGATTTCGCCGTGAGCGACCACCAGCGAGTAATTCCCCTCATGCAACAATCGAATCAGTTTTTCCATAATCCGTATGCTATATTTCCTTAATCCGAAACCGGCCGGGCGACACACGGCTCCGCATGTTTTCCCGCATAGGGCGAAGATCGGAACGGGCGGCGATACGGCGGCGATACGGCGGCGATACGGCGGCGATGCGGTTTCCGGCGCGCCGGAAGCCCCGCGTACGGGACTCGCACGGCCGTCCGGTCCCGCGAAATCCGCTATTCCCGCCGTCCGATGCCTCGCAATTTTCCTCCGGCTCCGAAATCTCAGTCCAGCTCGACCAGTTCGTATCGCTGGCGTCCCATTCCGAGCCGCTCGGCATAGTCCAGCGTATGCATGCCGTTGCGCGAGTCGATCCGCTCGATCAGATGCACCTTACCGTGATCTTCCGAAGCACGGACCCTGTCGACGCAGGCACGGTCGAGGGCTACGGGGTCGAGCGAAGCGAGAATGCCCAGATCGCCCATTTTCGGCTCCTCGGGCGCCGCCACGCAATCGCAGTCCACCGAAAGATTATTCGCCACGCTGATATAAAGAATCCTGTCGCCGCAGTAATCCGCGACCGCCTTGGCAGCCTCGGCCATCGATTCCAGAAAATCGTCCTGCGGAGGAAGGTTTTCCCATACCTCGGACCGATCCCGGGTTTTGCCCGCGGAATGTATCCACGCCTTGCCCGCCGACGAAGCGATACCGATGGAAATATTCTTGATCGCACCGCCGAATCCGCCCATCGGATGCCCCTTGAAATGGGACAGAACGACCGTAAAGTCGTAGTCGGAATAGTGCGACCCGACGAAATCCTCCTTCAGGTGTCTGCCTCCCTTCACCGGCAGCGCCACTTCCCCATCGGCATCCATGATGTCCACTTCCGCGATCGCCGTGAAACCGTGATCCTCGGCCGCTTTCAGGTGGGACTCCGTATCGGACCGCCCGCCGCCGTACGCGGTGTTGCACTCTACGATCGTTCCCCCGACCTGCCGCACCAGATCTCCGATCAGCGCCGGACTCAGGTAATTATTGTTGCCGGGCTCGCCCGTCGAAAGCTTGACGGCGACCTTGCCTGCCGCCTCGCGGCCCAGCGCCTCGTAAATCTTCACGAGATTCTCGGACGAAATCTCCTTGAACATATAAACCTTGGGCAGCTTTTCCGAGCCCTTCTCCCGAGCGCTGCCGGACCCCGTCGCCGCCAGTGCCGCCGTCATCACCGACATAACCATACGAACAATCTTTTTCATCTCTCGTTCCTCCTCCCGGCAAGCCGCCGGACGAACGTACCGTCGTCGTCCGGCTTTCCCGGGCATGATACAAAGTTACGGGAGAATTTCTTTTTGACAGCGGACAAAACGCAGAATTATCTCTCCCGACAACGGATTGTCACGCAATTCCGGTCATCGTCCGCGTCCCGTGACTACGACCCGCAGGCAGTCTGCATTTCAACCTCGGCTCCGGAACCGTCGGCAGGATCGGACGGCTCCCGACACCCGCCCGCACCGATCCCGATCCGGCCATTCCGGACACATTCCGGGTCAATCGGAGCACGGCCGGCAAGGACGGAACGGCTATTTTTGTCATAATCGCGCGGCAGACACGGACTCCGGACACGGCCGGCACGCGCACGGAACCGCCCCGGCCGGCAGCCATTCGGCCGGCAAAGCGCCCAAGTCATTTTACAATGAAACTGACAATCAATCCGAAATACGCCCGGCTGCGAGGCTTCACGGAGTCCTTGCCCCGCATATTTCCGACCTCGACCGGAGGAAAGACCCTGTACGAAGGCAGGAACATCGTCAAGCTTTACACGCAGAACGGCCAGAGGATAACGGTCAAGAGCTACGGGCACCTGACTCTGTTCAACAGGCTGATATACGGAAGCCTGCGCAAAAGCAAGGCCGAGCGGGCATTCCGCCATGCCATACGGCTGCAATGCCTCGGAATCGACACGCCCGAAGCCGTCGCCTCGCTCGAGATCCGCCGTTTCGGCATGCTCCGCGACAGCTATTTCGTCTCCGCCTATACGGACTACCTGCCGGTCTCGGACATAACGGCCTCCTTTCCGCAAAACCCCGACTCGCAAAACATGCTGGACCAGCTGGCCGGGTTCCTCGTCGAACTGCACCGGACCGGCGTATATCATCGGGATCTGCATATCGGCAATATTCTGTATCGATGCGACGCCAGGGGAAACTGCCGCTTTCAGCTCATCGACACGAACCGGATGACGTTCCATCGCCGGCTGTCTCAGCGGCGTCGGATCGAGAACCTGCGCCGGCTGGCCTGCGAAACGGACGCCTATCTTTATATTCTGAAGCGGTACGCCGAGGCGACCGGAGCGGACACGCACTCGTTTCAGCTCAGAGGGGTGTTGCTGCGTCTGTTTCTCGAGGCATGGCACCACCTGCGGCACAAAATCAAAAAGGCATTTCGCGCGATCCGCCCGGGCGGAAGGACGGATTCCGCCATAGCGGAAAGATAGAAATCCTCCCGAGCGGCGGAGCGGCAGCGGCCGGCACGCGGCGCAGCGCGCGGATGACATTGTACCGGTAAGCCATGCAGGCCAGCGCGAAATAGACGGCGCACTGAACCCACAGCGTCACGTACTCGGCGCGGATGTCGGCCATCGAGGCGCCCATCGAGTTGACCTTGACGAAGGCCAGCGTCCCCGGGGCGGCGGGGAAGACGTAATGGGCGGCTCTCCAGTACCACGGCATCAGTTCGAGCGGGTAGGACACGCCCGACAGGAAGATCAGCCCTACCGAGAAAAACGCGATCATCAGCAACGGCGCCTCCGAGTCGGTGAAGAACACCGAGACGGCCAGAGCGAAAAAGCAGGTCGCCAGCAGATAGGGGATCATCAGCATCGCGATCAGATATCCGCTCCCGAGTTCCGGCAGATTGAACGCCGCCGGCATCAGCCCGAGCAGGAACACCGAGAAAAGCGCGTACAGCAGGCCGTAGACGAAAGTCTTGCCGGCTATCACGCGTGCCATCCGCCCCAGCGAGACTCCCCCGGCGGCATAGCGGCGAATCGAGCCGCTGTCGCGCTCTTCTCCGCTGGTCATGCCTATGACCATCAGCAGCGTCTGAAAGATGATGACCATCAGAACGGCCGGGATCAGGTAACTGCCGTAGCCCTCGGTATGATTGTACAGCGCGGTGCCGACGACCGTGACGGCCGGGGTCTGCGTGATCGGCTGCACGTCCCCGCGGGGCAGGAAAACGAGCATCTGCGGGCGATAGCGACCGTCGAGTTCGAGCATCGCGCCCGACGCAGCCTCCTGCATGGCCAGATAATAGAGGAATGCCTCCGTCGTCCCGTACATCACGAAAAGCGACTCCTCGCCCCGGCCCACTCTCGTCTCGAAATCTTCGGGAATGTACACGATTCCGACCGCGTCGCCCCGCTTCATCAGCTCCTTGGCTTCCGGAAAACCCGCCTCGTCGGTCAGTACCCTGACCTGAGGCGCGGCGTCGAGCAGCCGCGCATACTCGCGGCTCAGCGGGCTGTGCGAACGATCGACCACCGCTACGGGGGCGTCGCGGATCAGGTTCGGCTCGTACATATAGTTATACAGCAGGCCGTACAGAAAAATGCCGCCCATCAGCACGAGCAACACGGAATAGCTCGTCGAGACGGTGCGGAACTCGTCGGCCGCGACGGCGGCGATATCCCTGAGCTTACTTGATATTTTCATAGCGACGGCTTAAAACGGCTTTTTTCAAGCGAGGCAGCACCAGCAGCGCCGGCAGCGCGAACAGCAGCAGTGCGGCTACGTTCTGCCACGTATAGGCGAACCCGTAGTCGCCGTAGAGCAGGTTCTGACTGATCTCGACGAAATGGCGGACCGGAAACAGGAACGAAGCGTAGTAGACCGGCTCGTACATGAAAGGAGCCGGGAAAGTTACGCCCGAGAGCGTGGCGCCGAGCGAGCCGACCATCGACACCACGCTGATGACGATCCCGATAGCCGGGAAAAGCGAGAACAGGAACACGGCCAAGCATTGCGTAGCCACGACGAACAGGGCCGAGGTCAGATTCAGCGGCCAGAACCCGCACGAGAACGGGATGCGCATCACGCCAAACAGCACGTAATTGGCCAGCACGCTTATCAGAACAAAAATCACGGTATAGGGAAGCAGCTTGCCGGCAACGGCCGAAAAAACGTTCATCCCGGCCGTGCGAAGCCAGTCGTCGCCGGTGCGGAACTTGATCTCGCTGCCGACGGCGTAAACGGTGACCAGCAGCACGATCACCTGAAACAGGATGAAAAAGAACGGTTGGCTCAGGTAAACCGAGTAGTCCAGATCGGGATTGTAAAGCGGATGACTCTGCGAGGAGACCGGAACCAGAAAGCTCTCGGCCGTCCGCTCGCTCACCCCCAGCGCGACGGCCTCGGTGACGACCGGCGTCATCGCCAACGGTTGAAGCACCGTCTCGAAAGCGCCGCGCACCTCGCTGCCGACGCTCAGCAGCGCATAGTGATAATAGTAGCGGAGCGTCGCCCCGCGACCGCCCCGAAGGTCGGTCTCGAAACGAGGCGGAATGACCAAATAGCCGTAAATTTCCTTACGCTGCGTCGCCGTCCGGGCCGATTGCTCGTCGGCGTAATGTCCGCTCACGCGGAAAGTAGGCACGGCCTCGACGGTGCGCGTGACGCTGCGCGACGAAGCCGTCCAGTCCAGATCGACCACGCCGACCGGAATGCGCTCCATCTGGCCCGAGCCGAAGATCGTCGCCATGAACAGAATGCAGAACAACGGCAACGCGACGCACACGCCGAAATAGAGCCGGCGGGAAACCATCCGCCGGAGCTCGCGCCTCAGTACGGCCGCAAAGCCCGTCTCCCGCATCCTCTCCATACGCTACGGCTGTTCGCTCAGGTTGACCAGCACTGACATGCCCGGCCGAAGGCCCTCGACCGCCGGCTCGGGCCTCGCCTTCAGCTCGAAGGTGCGCAGGTCGTAGCTGCCCGCCTGTTTGGTCGAGCGCCAGGTGGCATAGCTGCCCAGCGGGCTGATGTAGTATACGCGGAAGACGACTCCCCGCCGGTCGAGCGCGGGTACGTCGGCCCGGAACGTCCCGCCCATACGGAAACGCGGCATCAGGTCCTCGCGCACGTTCAGCACCGCATGCGCGTCTTCGAGCACGACGAGACTCATGATCGGAGTGCCTGCCCCGACCAGCTCGCCCCGCTCGGGATAGACGGCCGCGATCTCGCCCGACTCGGGCGCCGTAAGCCGCGCGTCCTGCAGCAGGGCCGTCACCTCGCCCACGGCTCCGCGAGCCACGTCGACCATCGAGCGGGCGCTCTCGCGGTCTTGTTTCCGGGCCCCGTCCAGAGCCATTCGGTACTGCTCGTAGGCAGCCCGCTCGCCGGCCAACGCATTCTGATAAAGCGCTTCCGCCTCGTCGCGGCGCTGCGACGTGACGACGCTGTCGCGGTAAAGCGACTCGATCCGTTCGCGGGTCGTCCGGGCCAGCTTCAGGTCGGCCTTGGCCTTGACCCATAGCTGCTTCATCGACTCGACGATCTGCCGACGCGTTCCGTCGTCGATCTTCTGGTTTTGGTAAACGGCCACGTCCTCGAGCGCCTGCACCTGCTCGTACTTGGCCAGCGCCTCGGGGCTGTTGATCACCACCAGCGTGTCGCCCGCAGCCACGCGCTCTCCTTCCTCAACCAGAAAACGGTCGATCCGTCCGGGCAATTTGCCGGAGATCCGTATTTCGGTCGCCTCGATCTGTCCCTGCAATACGACCGGTTTGCGGTCCAGCAGAATCATCCCGATCACCGAAACGATCGTCACGGCTACCAGCACCATGACGAACGAAAAGGCCAAGTATTTTTTCGTCTTATCCATAATCGCTCGATTCGTTTAATCGTTTTCGTTCTCGCCGTACAGGCCGTCAGGACCGAAAAGATGCGACTCGGTCCGTCCGCAGAGGCTGTAACGCTCGAAGCGCTCGGGCGCGCCGCAAAGCGACAGCAGATTGGCCAGCGCCACGTCGTATTCGTAATAGGCCAGCAACACGGCGATCCGTGCCTTGGAGAGCATCACCTCGGCATCGACGACCTCGGTCGACGTAGCCATCCCCTCGGCGAAAGCCTTGCGGCGCATGCGCACCAGCTCCCTGCTCAGATCGATCGTCGTGCCGAGGGCCGCCACGCTGCTCAGCGCGTTGCTTATCTGCGCGCAGAGCTTGTCCACTCCCACGTCGATGTCGTCTTCGGCCTGACTGCTGCTCAGCCCGAGCGTCTGCCGGGCGATCTTCGCCTGAGCTATCTTTTTCTCCCGGGCCAGGCCGTCGAACAGCGTCCATGTGAATCCGGCACCGACGACCGTGCGCGGAAGCAGGTTTTTCCGGATGCCGTGCGAATAAAGCGTATGCTTGCCGAAGAGCGCGATTTCGGGAGCGTAACCCGTGCGGCTCATGCGGAGTTCGTTCTCGGCCGCGTCGCTCTGAAGCCCGAGTTGGTTCAGCGCATAGCTGTTGTCTCGGGCCAGAGCCTTGAACCGTTCCGGAGACGGCAGCGTATCGTTGATGAAAAGCGGGGAGACGGGCCGCACGTCGACCGCCGAGTCGATCCGAATCAGCGCCTTCAAGGCGCTCTGCGCGACATCGAGGTCCTTGCGGGCCGTCTCGAGCGCGCGCCGGGCCTCGTCCATGCTCACCTCGACGAACAGCCGGTCGGCTTTGTTGATCATGCCGCTCGCCTCGAGCTTCAACGCGTCGCGGTAATGTCGCTCGAGCGCGCGCAACGTCTGCTCCCGGACCTCAACCACGCTCATGCCCAGCCGCAACCCGAAATAGCTCTCGACGAGCAGCGTCTGCATTTGGGCCCCGACCTGAGCCCGGTTTACCTCGGCGACCTCGACCATCGTCCGGCCGATCCGGCCGGCATAGATTCGTTTTCCCCCGGCGAACACCGGCCAGGTCACGTTCGCGTCGATCGTCGCCACATCCTGCGGAGCCAGCGGGAAGCGAAGGGTATAGGTGCCGATATGGTCCAGAAGGCCCGAAATGATTTGGTCGTCGGGCAGGATCGAGTGGATGAAATCCTTGGCCGGATCGGTGAACCGGCTCAACGGCTGCTCGACCTCGATCCGGTTGGCCATGTGCAGATAGGCTCCCGTCACGCTGACGGAAGGGTACCAGAAAGAGCTCACGCGCCGGTGCTCTCCCCGGGCCCAATCGATCGCCCGGTCGGCGATCTGCAGGCTCAGGTTCTTCTCGCGGAGCCTTTCCACGGACTGTCCGAGACTCAGCTCGATCTCCCCGCCCCGACCGCGCGCCGCCCCGTGAACGAGCCAGAGAGCCATGCCGCAACATACGATGTACTTCAACATTTCAAACGGTTATTGTCATTTACGGTCCGGCCGGGCCATCCCCGAAGACGGCCGCGATTTCCCGGCACGGAACGCGAGCGGCCGGGCCGGAATCCGTCTGGGAGCAATAATTGAGCCATTCGGAGTCGAACGGACCTAAAAACAGCGCGATACGGAACCGGAAGCGGCATCTCGGATGAGTTCTGTCCTCTCGGCTCGCCTGCGAAGAGCGGCTATCGCCGCCCGGGACGGACTATCGTCAAAGGGTCCGGAGACAAGTCGAGATTCATCGTTCCGGCCGGTTCTCCGCGCGGCAGGCAACGACGACTGCGACCCGGCCGGCGAATTCTCCGAATACGAAAGGCGCGTCCGATTTCTCCGGCAAGACGATAAGCCGCGAGTTCAAGAGCCCGACAGCAGCCCGTCGTTTCGGAAACCGCTTTCCCGGCGGCCCGAAAGCGCCCCGGAACGGTCCGGACTTTCCTGTCGAACGGAAAGCGAGCCTTCGCATCCCCGCGACGAGGCTGCCCGAATCTGGGCCTCCGCCCGAAAAAACTCCTCGCCGGACCGGTCAACGGCTGAAAATCAATATGAAATCCCGAACTATAGGTATCCGATCCCGGTTTTTTACTGAATAATGGGGATTGCCGGCCCATGCGAACCGGTCTAATTTTGCAGCGATTAAAACGCTGGAAATGAAAAACGTCTACTTATTGTCGTCCATGCTCGCCTGTTGGAGCATGATAAGCGTCTGCCCGGCATCGGCACAGAGGCAGAATGCCGATTCGGCCGCGAGGCCCGTGCCGTTCGAATGGAATTTCAAAAAATACCGCGTCGGAGGATACGGAGAAATCCTGTTCCAATACATGACATACGGCACGAACCGCTATACGAACCCCGTCGGCGCCACGCGCGACAACCGGGCGGAGGTTTCGCTGCCGCGCGCCGTGTTCGCATTCGATTACCACTTCGGCCGAGGTTGGTACCTGGGCACCGAGATCGAGTTCGAGAACGGAGGAACCGGGGCGACGATGGAAATCGAGCATAACAAGGAGGGCGGCGAAATCGAAACCGAAATCGAAAAAGGAGGCGAGGTCGCGCTGGAACAGCTTCACATCACGAAGCACTTTTCGAACGCCTTCAACCTGCGAATCGGACATATGATCGTTCCGGTCGGTCTGACGAACTCCCACCACGAACCGACGCTCTTCTTCGGAACGGTCCGTCCCGAGAGCGAAACGGCGATCCTGCCGTCCACGTGGCACGAAACGGGAATCGCCGTACTGGGCTATCTGGGAGACTTCCGGTACGAGGCCATGCTCGTCAGCGGGCTCGACCCGAACGGATTCTCGTCGGAGAACTGGATCGGCAGCGGCCGCCAGAAGATATTCGAGGTATCCAAGATGACCAATCCGGCCGTAGCCGCGCGGGTCGAGTACTCGGGCATACGCAACCTGAGACTGGCTGTGTCGGGCTACTGCGGCAACACGGCGAAGAATTCGTCCAAGCCCTACGCGATGAGCGGAGTGAAGGGAACGGTGGCCATCGGGTCGTTCGACGCCCAGTACCTGGGGCGCAATTTGATCGCGCGGGCCAACTTCGTCTACGGAACCGTATCGGACGCGAAGGCGATCTACGACATCAACCGCAAGTACTTCAACAACACGGGCTATCCGATCACGCCGTTCGGCAAGGCCGCAATGGCCTACGGGGCCGAAGTCGGGTACGACGTGCTGTCGTGGGCCAATACCCGCAACCGACTGTTCCCGTTCGTCCGGTGGGAATACTACAACACGGGGCAGAAAATCGACCGGGGCGCGCAAGAGCTGCCGCGCTACAAGCGCGACGTGTTCACCGTAGGCCTCAATTACCTGCCGTTGCGCGATCTGGTCATCAAGTTCGACTACTCGTACCGCCGGATCGGAGGCAACAAGTACAACAGCGAAGACACGTTCGGCCTGACGGTGGCCTATTCGGGCTGGTTCGGCTCAAAATAGGGCAGCGGAACGGACCTCATGGCAAGATCACATTAATTATCGTACAAAAATCAAATAAACATGCACGCAATGAAAACGAAAGGATGGATGGGCACGGTCGCACTGGCCGCGCTGCTCGGAGCGACAGGATGCAGTAAGAACGAGGGCGATGGCGGCGGTGGCGGCGGCAGCAGCAACGCCTCGAAGCTCGAAGAATACGCAATGACTCCCGAATGGATCAACTACGCGACGGCCGTATCGTCCGAGCTGCTCGACGACTGCGTCGGCCTGTGGGCCTCGTGGAACGGACCGTCGGGCATTCCCGACGAGGACTGGAACAGGATCGGACGCGATTTCTTCTCGAAGAACACGATCGTCGGCGCCGACGGCTACGCCCAGTACATGAGGACGGCCAGCGAGGGTAACGACAAGTTTACCAGCGGAGTCGATGCGATCCGAACGATTCTGGTCGACGGTTTCGCCAACATCTCGAACGAGGTCGGCTCGTCGAAGATCGGAAACCCGAACTCGCTCGCGCTGAGCGGACAGACGAACGAGGCCGTGCTGCAAGTCGAGTCGTGGTACAGTTGGAACTCGATCACCGATTACTCGGATAACATCATCAGCATCAAGAACGGCTATGCCGGCCGCCGCGGCGCGATCGGAGACCCGGCCGACGCGAACAGCATCTCGGCCTATGTCAAAAGCCAGGACGCCGATCTGGACGCCCGGATGACGGCGGCGATCGACGGAGCCTACAACGCAATCAAGAGCATGCAGGCGCCTTTCCGCAATAACCTGACCGGAAGCAAAGTCGATGCGGCGATCACCGCCTGCTCCGAC
>ERZ1673744.2904-NODE-2904-length-12105-cov-6.402739_pt1 | contig 12105 bp, 7 predicted proteins | sample MGYA00580207_ERZ1673744 | MGnify/ENA primary metagenome ERZ1673744 (study PRJEB41218, sample SAMN15661751) | gut metagenome | host: Homo sapiens | place: Canada: London | collected 2015-08-20/2019-03-30 | study: EMG produced TPA metagenomics assembly of... | reverse complement strand
GCATTTCAATTTTAAAAAAGAAATGGTCGGTAGGGCGTGTTTTTTGTGCCCTGAACTATTTCCTATTATAAAGTGAAACCCGATGTCTGTCAATAGTTTTTTATACTCATTAACAAATTTTCTATTAAACAACATCGGTTTAAGTAAAAATAACTTCTGGGGAACAACGGTTTTGCAGTTACTCGTTGTAAAATAAAATTGAGTATCGTAAGCTCAAGTAATAAAATTACGCGGCGACATTACCTATAGCTCGTAGTAGATTGTCGTCTGACAGGGGTGATATGTTGCTGTAACCCCATAAGACCTAAACTCTCTCCTATTAGTACGGAAGTAGAGCAAGGGAAAAAGCACAAAAGGGAGGAGCAGGCACATCTCATCAGCAAGTAATATTGTAAATGATGCAAGATGTGTGAACCGCATAAGGGCACGACAAGTATCCATAAATAAATGACACAAAAGGATAATCCGAAAGGAGCGCGATGTGGGGCGGAGCTAACATCGTCAAAGTCGTGGGCTATAAGCCAATCATCTACGAGCCGATTCACAATGTATCGTGAGACTATCACCAACTGCAAAGGGGATAGTCTATAAAAAAGTAAGAGTATAAATATTCAAGTACAAATATAAAATTAATAAAATAAATTAGGTCAACAGTAGATTGTTCCACAGAGTATAGAACGTTAAAGGTAGCTAATTTTTTTTATTTTCGTTACATTTCATTCAATAAAATGTGTTTTTGTTACATTACATTGAATATATTTACATATAATTGAATTTTATTTGATTACAATACAATACTATTAAATAAAATTGTATTATATGTATTTTAATTGCACTTTTATTTGTTCTAATGAGAATTTTACATTTTTGTTCCATTCAATCTGTGTTTTTGCATAATTCACATGCCATGTCATCTTTATTTCAATTTTAATGCGTCTAATTGCCCTAAATTTTAATTTTATTGTCACTGGTGAGGATTTGTGTGAGTATAGTGTAAAGTCTTAAAATACGTGAAATTATCGTTTGCTGTATTTGAGAAATGTTATGGGGTGTTAAGTTTATGGTAGAGTCTGTAAATTGTTGATTAAAAATCAATTAAATGTAATTTAATGTAATAAAAATATATAATATGTAATTGAGTTTAATAAAATTACATATTATTATGTTGTTATTGAATAAAAATGCATTTTATTTAATAGAATTTAATTACATGCAATCATGTGTCAAAAACTGGACTTTTTGATATATAAATATTTACATATATTAAACATCAAAAAAAGTGTGTATGAGTTTTAATTCTCATACACACCTTTTTTTAATTTTCATCATTTATGTTGTTCAAATATTGAATAGTTATTATTTCTAATAACTGGGAAAGTGTCCAGTTGTTTTTTTCAGCAAATCTTGTTGCCCGCTCCTTTACTTCAGGATCAAGGAATAAAGTGTACCTTACCTTTGTACTCTCTTTTCTTGGGCGTCCTGCCTTTCTCTTACTACATGTGTTTGTTGTTGTCTTTGGTATTGCATCAACTCCCCTTATTGTCGGCATTGCAGGTGTGTCTCCAAAAGGGTGTGATGGCTTAACCATATCGGTTGGTCTTGTATATTTATTTATGCTATCAGCCATTTAATATTTCTTTCTCCTTTCAATTTCGTTTACGAGTTTCCTGAAGTCTTTAGATACTTGCGCAAATGGATATAATCTGGTTACACCCTTCCTTTTATCATACATTGTTGGAATCAGAGTTGAAATACACATCGTTGTATCAAACAATTCTACTCCATAATTCTTTGCCTCTTCTGCAAGTCTGTCGATCATCCCTGAAAACTTTTTTGAATAAAAATTTATAAAAATACCTAAAACTTTGAGGTTTGGGTTTGCTATACCAGGGTTAGAAGAGTTCTTAACCTCTTTTATTTTAGCACATACACCGTCTATGGTGTTACTCATTTTAGGCATGGCAAAGGCAGGGATTATTATGTAATCGGCACTTGCATATGTCATATAGTGAGAGATACCTGGATCTGGGCTAACATCAATAAATACCTTATCGTAAAAAGGCTTTATTATTTCAATAGCCTCTCTGAATCGAATTATCGAGTTAATGTCATCTACGATCGCATTGCTTGTAAGATTATCGTTAGCAGGGATTATATGAACATTTTCATCTAATTCGAGTATGGTTGCCCTTATATCATATCCATTATTAACCACCTCTGCGATTGTAGACATATCGTTGCCTCTGCTGTCTAAACCGACTGCAGAAGTAAGGTTGGATGCCTGACCATCAAGATCTATGATTAGAACCCTATCCCCTCTTTTAGCGTATTCCCAAGCCAGTGACATGCATAGTGTCGTCTTTCCCATGCCTCCTGATTCACTTATTGTAGCATATACTTCACACATATTTAATTATAACATCTCCTTTTTAGTGTAATTAAAATACATTAAATTTTATAAAATGTAATTTAATTATAACATACATTTCAGTTGTTTCAATAGGGTTTTGATGTTTTGTAAGAAAAAAAGTAAAAAGATTGAACAATTTGTTTGATAAGTCACGTCTGTATATTATGAGTAGGTTTTTCTATTAAATAGAAGAGCTGCAAATTTGAAGGATAGCCTCAAAAGGATGAGGCAGAAAGGGTGGTGTTATAAATGGAAAGTAACACAAAAGAAACAATGGAAGTAGTAGAGAAGAAGGGTAACACAATAGGGGTTATTATCTGCAAAGCGGTTGGAAGTTCAGATCCTTCTGTAACAAATTCGTTTTGGAATGCAGTTAAAACTCTTCCTCCAGATGTAGATGGTAAAGTAGATGGACCAAGGGTATATTTTAAGGCTCTCACAGAGAGAATAGGAGTATATTCTGATAAAGATTGCTCTTTATCTGTCGGCAAGATTAAAGATTTTCTTGGTGGCAGCTTTGAACAATTCTCAACCGCTCTACCAACCTATGGAAATTATACTGCCAAAGTTGTTGAAGTTAAGGGAAGGGATGCCCTTGTTGAAATCATCCCTGATATATCATCTAAAACGCCGGTTGTGAAGAAACCTAAAGATGTTCTTGCTGAAACGGGTGAAAGAACGGGATTGTCTCAGGACGAGGTTAAGGCAAGACTTGATCTAATCAAGTTCTACGGAGTAAAAGAGCGGAGCTTTATGTTTGAGCAGGTAGCCAGGATGATAGCTCCTCAACCTGAAGGTGAAAACATTCCTAGACCTGCTGTTATGTATCAGCAGGGAAAGGAGGAGGTTATTAAGACACTGTTGTATGCAGCATCAAGAGGCTGTTACATGGTACTTGAGGGAGCAAAGTCGGTTGGAAAAAATGTAGCTTGGGAAACAATGAGTTACATTCTTAATCGCAAGCTGTTTTCGCTGCAGTGCGATCGCCGTATGTGCCGTGAAGATGCATACGGAAGAGTGGGAACCGATAATAGCAGAACCATTCTTTCAACGGCGGAAATCGCTGATATGCTTGCTGAATATGAGTTTGCAAAACTTAACGGCAAGTGCGGAGCTGATAGCATAGCACCTATCATAGAGAATATAATAGGAAACTTGTCCCCTCGGCTTGTAGTTAATTATGGAGTCGTTGGACAGGCTCTCCTACACGAACAGGCAGGATACGGTGCGATTTTACTTCTCGATGAGATGAACTTGTCTGATCCAAGTACATTTGCAACTTTGTTCAATAACTTAACGGATCGGCACTCGCAGTACATAGAGTTTGATACTGTTCGGATTCCGATATCAAGGAATATGATTATCGGTGGAACGCAAAATAGTCTTGGCGGTGAGTTTTTTGGAACGAATGCTCTAAATGGCGCATCTATGAGTCGTTGGGGTGTTATTAAGATAGCTCCTCCAAATGACATATTAGGGCTGTTAAAGACGGTTCCCGATGTTGACATGCTGGAGGATGGAGTTCTGGAAACTTTAAACCGGATTTATTCAGACTTTGCTGGTGCGGTATCATGTGAGATGGTATCAGATGCTTGTCTCAATGTTCGAGGATTTAAAGCAGCTACAGAAATGATTATATGCGGACTTCCTATAGCCCAGGCGGTGATCCAGTTTGTGGTTAATTCGATTTCAGATCCCGATGAGTCGGAGGCACTTGCTGAAATTGTAAAAGCCAACTGTAAGTAACATGGTGTTTAGATGGTATTTTAATATGGGTGTTAGGAATAAATCTTAACACCCAGTTTGAAAGCCTTATGAAGTTAAGGCAGAAAGGATGTTGAATATGGATACAATAGATAGATTAATGATAGGGATGGAGAGAAGGATGACCAAACTTCTCTCTATCTTCAGCAGAGAGCATCTTCGGGTTCAGATTTCGAGAGGCGGAAATTCATTCACTAATCTCACAAAAAAAGTGATTAGAATTGCAGTATATCCATTCGATGAATGTCTCCCACCAGAACAACTTGCAAATGCAATCAAGTTTCTTGGTTATCACGAGGCAAGCCATAGAAGATGGACAGATTTATCGCAGAGTAACATTTTACATGACGAGGCGTTTGATCTACTTAAACCGCTCATGGGAGAAAAGCAATCAACTATGGATTTCGCTCACGATATTTTGAACTCAATCGAGGACGGAAGAATAGAAAATGCGCTTGTATCCGAATATGAGGGATTAAAAAGTCTGAGAGATTGGTACAGACTCAGATATCGTGAAATATCACCTGTTCAGGAAGGTAATAGTGGACTACTGGTGGTAAGAAATGACATATTAAGTTTGGCAACAACTGGACTTCACCAGAAGGGGTTCGAGGAAATGTTTCCTCCTGAGTCAGACGAAGCAAAAGCAATGGATAGGCTTATTCCGGCAATTACGGAATATGTTACATCTAAAACTATGATGGAAGGTAAAGACGCTTATCTTAGCATAATAAGGACTCTTATTGACCTGTATTCTCCTGTTTTGGAAAAACTTGCGGGACCTGATATAATTGAACTTCCAGAAGATCTGAAGGAGGCGATTCTCAAGTCTTTGAAAGAACAGAGTAACCTTAACAATGAGAGCCAAAATGCAGAGTCCGCAGACAATAATCATCGGGTTATTGGATTTTTAACGGATGACTCAGCAGACAGAGAACCTTCTGAGGACAGACCAGATATCCTTATTGATCTCAGAACTAAAAAACCAGATGCAAATAATAAGGATGAAGAGAGTACGGGAAATGGAAATACCACGAACTCTGATGAGCAATCAGAAGAAAATGCCAACCCATCAAAGAGTGAAGATGCGGAAAGCAACTCAGGAGAAAATGTCAATCCATCAAACAGTGAAGATGCGGAAAGCAACTCAGAAAGTGCCGGGAACGAAAGTAAAGGTTGCAATACTGAGGATAAAATAGATGATGTCAGTACCGACAGTGAGACTAAATCTTCTGAGTGCAATGAGAAAGCAAATTCAGAAAGTGGAGAACCCTTAAAGAGTAGCGGAGATATAAATTCTGATTCAGGTAATTCTCAGTCTGGATCTGATACAGATGAGTCTCAGACTGAATCTGATAAGGATGAGTCTCAGTCAGATTCCGATGCGGAAACTCCTCAGACTGACGAATTTAATCCAAATTCTGACACTCTGACAAAAGGAGCAGACGCATTTGGAACCGGGTACACAGAAGGAGTAGAAGAAAGATATTCCAAGGCGGCAGATAAGGAGCTGATAGAAAGAGTCCTTGATGAATGTTTGGAGAAACTGTCGAACATGATGGATTCAGCAGATGAATATATTCAAGCGAAAAAAGAGGCAGATGTAATAAAAGCAGAAAGTGAGGAAACTTTTGGAGTCCCAACCCAGTCCGAACTTGATGATAAAGCCATAGAGCTGAATATAGGAAGAATGAGGAATACTCAGATCAATAGAGTAGCCGACTATAGGAGTGTTCCCGCCCCAAGCTACATAAAGTCAAAAGCCGGAAGGAATAGACGAAAAATAGAGCGTTACTTAAAGGACATTGAGGCGGAGGCTCTTACTGGTCGTTACGATGGAGTCTTTGACAAGAGGGCAGCATCAAAATTTATCATCGGAAAATCCGATGTATTTATGAGAAGAGATATTCCATCAGAATTTTCATCTTGCGCAATGATTATAAAAGACGACTCCAGTAGTATGAGTTGGTCCGAGAAAGAAGAAAATGCAATAGGAGCACTTGCAGAGATAGAGGAGATATTTAAGGGAATGATTCCGCTTAAAATAGAAACTTTCTCTACGCTTGGTGGAAATTTAAGTAAGGTCATCAAGGACTGGAATGATAATGACATGTCGCGTAATTATGCAGAGTCGTACAGTAGGTATAACTCTCCAAACGGCGGAAATAATGACGACTTTGCTATATTGGCAGCATCAATGCAGTTATTGAAAAGACCTGAAAAAAACAAGTTGCTTATTGTGATTGGCGATGGCGAAATCCCATGTCCGGAAAATGTCAAGAAAGTAATTCAGTGGTCAAGAAAGCAGGGAATATTTATAGTTTTTGTTTTCATTTCTGAAAGCCAGGAAATATTACGTTCAATGGAGGGAAGAATAAAGGAAGTTTATGAGAAAATGTATACTTTATGTGAGCCCGAAAAGATTTCAGATGTCCTGGTCAATTACATGAAAAAATTCATTAAACTTTAGGTGTTACATATTATTTGAAGTAGATACTCATTCTTGGCAATGCTGAGAATGAGTATTTTCTTTGATGTGTGCCTTGACTATATCTTGCATAAATGTATAATAAAAATAACTAGGGCTGAGTTGACAGCCTAAAGGTGAGGGACTTGTATCCACTCACCAAATTCCCTATCACAGGGGAGAGCTCCCTATGTTTTGATAGGGTAATCAATTGACCATAAATTTATATACATTACCTTGTGGAGTCCTACATCCTGATAGGACTCGATGTTAGTCTTACTTAGGTGTATAATCATACAAATTCCCAAACTATACATATACCTCTATAAAAATAATCAAATAAAAATGTTATAATGACAGAAAAAATTAACCGAATGTACGTCTGTATATAGTAGATACTTTAATAAAGTAGAAATCTGCAAACTCACTAAAGGAGGTGAGGAGAAAGGATGGAGAAAATGTATCAAAAAGACATTAACTCAATAAAGGACAAGGCGGTTCAGGCAGCAAAGAATCTGGACTCAGTAGGGGTTTTTAGAATGTTTGGCTCCGATATTTTAAAAAGAGGAAATCAAACATATGTGCAATGTCCTAATCCAGACTGCGGAGCATCAGCTAAATCAAGGGATTGCTCTGTAGGAACGACAGGATTATGGCATTGCTTTGCATGCAAAAGCGGAGGAGGTGCACCACAAGCATATCATTTACTGACTGGATTAACCTGGTTAGAATCATGTATTACACTTGCTTATCAAGTTGGAGCAATTACCGATAACGAGTATAATGATTTAATGAAGGGATCAGCAAGTGTAAAAGATAAATTAAATTCTGATACGCTTGTGTATCAGCAATTTGATGAGGCAAAATCTATAGAGTCTGTTGCAGTTAAAGCACCTGCAGATAGGTTAGATCTTGTTTATAGACATCTTATCAGGATGCCTCAGATGGCACTTAACGATGAAGGATATAAACATTTACTTCAAAGAGGTCTTACATCCCAAGAAATCATGGAAGAGGAATATTTCTCTTATGATATGGAGTTTTCCACCAAAGAGTTGCTTAAATCAATTCAAAGTGAGAAACCAGATTTTGTTGCTGATGATTTCTCTGGTGTTCCAGGATTTTATTTCTTGTTCAAGAATGAGACAAATGGATGGTGGGTATTTACTGCACCATGTCCGCATAGTGTAGGAATACCTCTTCGAGACTCATATGGGAGAATTATTGCTCTGCAAATGAGAAATTTAAGAGCCAGAGAAAAAGATGCCAAATATTTTTACTTATCATCTTTAACTCGAAATGATAAGAGAGGTAAGACAGGATATGGATGTTCGACAGGAACCCCAGCGGCAATATCATTTCCCAAAGGCGATATAGTATCACCGATATGCTATATTGGCGAAGGACATTTTAAAATGAGGGAAATCGCAAAAGAGGGAGTCGTTGCAATTTCAATCCAGGGTATCAACTCCTATAATAGTGTGGCAGATGAAATCAAACAAATGATGTCTTGCAAAACCGTCATCGAAAAGTCTCAGAACTGCAGAGATCATACTTTGGGGTTTTGTATTGTGTTTGACTCGGACATGTATCACAAATATGAGGTTGTTACATCATGCATTAGCTTGGCTGCATACTTGAAAGTCAAATTTGGGTATGAAAGGAACGTATCAGTGATGATATGGAAACCGGAGTATGGTAAGGGGTATGATGATTACAAGTCATACTGCATCGAACATGGATTGGACTACAGGGAAAATTTCTTGAGGATATCGTCAAGTGATTATAAGAAAGTGGCTGACGAAGGAATAAAGATAGCCAAAGAGCGATATTTGGAACTGTACCCTGGAGAAAGACAGTACACCCAAAAGGAGGAGTTTAGAAAAATTCTGTTCGAGGAGATTTATGTAAAACGAATGTCTAAATTATTGTAAAATAATGGGTATATGATTTTTCATGTACCCATTATTATTTTTGTGTAAAAACCTACAAATTTATTGTAACGTACTACACAAAATTATATTTAAAACCAAAATATTATTGATATGATATTGCGGAAATGTTAAAATCTTTAGTAAAAAAGGGGGACGAATAAAGGTGCAATTTCAAAATTTTTCTGGAAACGTGACGACTAAAAAAAAGAAAAGCAAATTAATGATATTCCTTATTGTAATGGTCATCATTGCAGCAATTGTATTGGCAACTCTGTTAGCCGTATATCTTCGTATGAAAAAACAGACAGCAATCAATGAAAAAAATCAAAATTCCCAAACTCCTGATATTATAGAAGAAATTGAAAAAGCTGGGGACATACAATATGCAAGCATAGAGGGCGAATTTACTTATAAAAATAATCCCGCGTATGGTATGAGTTTAGGTAAATATCTGGATAAATATATTGAATTATCTGAGCAGACACAGTGGAAATTTAAGGGCAATTACGGAAAAGGTTGGATGGAAGTATATGTATTGGATTATTCCACGGACGATATTGAAAATGCCATTGCACAAATTGTAATTGACTCTACTGGTGTTTACATGAGCGCACGAACATTATATGAGATTGATTTGGAATATGAAGATTACAGGATTAACAGGGATGATCCATTGATGGTGGAACGTAAAGAGGGAGAAAATGGAAAGTATGTAAGACTTTGCGATGGAACGACAGGGGAACAGGTTTTGAATGATATAGTTGAGACAGTAAAATCAAGCATTGATAATGGTGCAAAGGCAGCAACGACCAAGAGCGGAGCACCCGCACTTGTTCTTGAGGATGGGTTTTCTGGGAAGGGGAGTGCTGGTCAAGTTCTTGGAACGATAACAGGCACTACTAATATGGCGGTATCAGTTGAAGGAGAAAGAGGAAGTAAGCTATTCTCATTGGGTCTTGACGGTGATATCTCTTTGAGTATGGAATTACAGGAGACTTCAGAATTTATTGTGAAACCAAATGTAATCCATTATATGACACTGGAAGAATATGAAGAAATGATTGCAACTAAGGTTAAATAAATAGGAGTGAAAGCAAATGAAGATTTGTATAGCAATTGGGGATGTTGCTGTTTCAAAATGGATAAAGGCACATGTGAATACAGCATATACATTTACCAGGGATTGCACATACAGGCAAATGGTGTTGCCAACTCTTGATAATGATGTACCAGACGTAGTTTTGCTTGGAGAGGGACTACCTGGAAGAGATGGCGAAAAGGGAATAGCGATACTAGAGCTTTGCGAGAAAATAAGACAGGGGTATCCGAGAACGAGAATAATATTTGTAGCCAACGAACACGACTATGAGAGCCCGGATGATGTATTGATGGACAAGATAGCAAAGCTAGGCATATACGATATCCTATGTAGTAACCCAAGAATAGGTGAGTCACTGAAAATATCTGATGCTATAAGAATGATTGATAACCCAAGTGACTATGCGTATGCATCAAAATACATGCATAAATCAAGTAGCCCTGAGGAAATGAAATCTGAGGAAAGCAGCGTAGACGTTGCAATAGTTGATGAAGTCCCGAAGAAAAAGAACAGAAGAGAAATAAGAACAGTTCAAAATACGATGATTGAAAATATATCAGAACCCGTTCAGACAGTATCTCCTAAGACAGTGATAGAAACTACTCCAGCAGCACAAGCAGAGGTACAGGTGTATCAACCAAGTGAGGATACAACAGTATTAACATGCAATGCATCTAATCGCCTGGTATTTCGTCCGGCAACTGTAGCCGATTTTGACAAGACCTTTAACTATGATAACTTACCTGGTCCTGATAGTTTTGACGGCGATCATCTGAGAAAAAACATATTATATGGAAACGACATAGTAAAGAGTAGAGGTAAGATAGTAACATTTTGCGGAGCGCGAGAAGGTATTGGATGCTCAACTGTTGCGCTAAACTGTGCAATATCAGAGGCGATAAAGGGCAAAAAGGTGCTGTATGTTGATACGTCCTATGATAAGTATGTGTATAACAGGCTTGCACTAAAATCGGATAATTGGTACGGATTAGATGTGATCGCCAAAGTTATAGATAATGGTGAACCTCCGGGAAATAGATTTATAACAAAAAACATTATGATGACATCAGTTGCAGAAAATGACAAGGCAAGAATAAATAAGATGCCCGAAAAGTTGCATTTTATATCAAGAGGTACGGAGAAAATTGTAAATATAAAGAACGCACTGATAAAAATATCCGAATACTATGATGAGATTGTTGTAGACATCAATATATCTAACACGTTAGATATATCGGCGGATATTCTTGCTGTTGCTGACGCGGTATACTGTATTAGCACTCCTGATGTATATGAAATAAATAAATTACTTGACGTTTTAGGAAAATACAATAAAACTATCAATATAGAAGGTAAATACGATGTGATTGTCAATAAATTTGTAAAAACTGCTCTTGACCTTAACTACATGAAAGAGGTATTACGTGCTAAAAGAGTATTTACAATCAAAGACAATTTCCGGTTACATGCCGAAAGCGCGGAAAAGTGGTTGCCTGTATATTTGATAACAAAAAAGAAGGCAATTAAGGCAGAGTATGATCGAGTGTTAAACTGAAAGGGGGATTTTAAAATTGGGGGACAACATAATAACCCGTAAAAAAGTCAATCACATATCATCTTCGCTGACAACAACTGCTATGACTGAAGCAGAAATAAAAAAATTGTATGAAAACCTCAGAAAAAATACGTCTGTAGATAATAAGAGTATATTGTTGTCCGAAAAAATTGACATAGAATTGTCTGAGAGTATATCACGGCAGGAAGAACAAGAGCTAGGAAAGGGAGGAAAAAATGATGACACGCTCGAACTTGTGGTATACCGAATTAATAAAGCTTTGGATGAGGCAAGAGATAAATTTACCAAAGAAGAGAGAGAATATCTCTCTGCAAGTTTAATGGCATTAATTAGGACTTGCGCTAAAGAGTGTGCTCCTGCACCGGGAAGGCAATACACAATAGAGGATGTATATGAGGCTTGTTATATAGGATTTACGAAAGCTCTGAATAAATATAACAAAAAGACAAGCGTAGTGTCATTTTCATGCTACGCGTATTCTGCAATGCGAAGATCTGTGGCAGATTTGGCAAGGTCATATAATCATAAATGCAGACAGGTAGAGGTTATGTCTCTGGAGGAATACATGGTCAATTCTAATAAGGATGGAGGAACTGGTAAAGCTGCACTCGTGGAAGAGGACAAGAGAAATAATCCTGAGACACAGATTGTATTGTCTGGAACAAAAAGAAAAAATATGCAGAAGGACTTTATTTTTAAAGAATTTGTACGTGCATTAGAAACGACCTTGACGGAAGAGGAGCAATATATATTCAGACACACATTTCTTGATGGGGCAGAAAGAATATCCAGACTGGAGCTTGCGGAGACTCTACATATATCTGTAGAAAGAGCTCGTCAAAAAACAAATTCACT
>ERZ1673744.2891-NODE-2891-length-12135-cov-4.508775_pt1 | contig 12135 bp, 9 predicted proteins | sample MGYA00580207_ERZ1673744 | MGnify/ENA primary metagenome ERZ1673744 (study PRJEB41218, sample SAMN15661751) | gut metagenome | host: Homo sapiens | place: Canada: London | collected 2015-08-20/2019-03-30 | study: EMG produced TPA metagenomics assembly of... | reverse complement strand
GGAGCGGAGACCACTGGTAGTTTCAGTGCCCATACCGCTACGCACTCAACGAGCGGGAGCGCCCACGAGGCGCAAAGCCCTTCTCCTAGATTACGGAAACCAAAAAAAGTACCATCCCCCCTTGTGAACCCCCTTCTTTTATGCTACAATAAAAATATCAATAAAAGGAGGGGAATCATGGAACAGTTTTTGACGGATGATGATCTCCTTGGACTGTTAGAGGAGCTCGATCAGGAGGACGCTGAGATTGAAGAATTAGAATTTGAGATGGAGATGGAAGCCTCTAACCGCAGATACGAGGAGATTATTCAGAAACACCGTATGGTTTAAAGAAGCACTTTCGATTATGAGAGTGCTTCTTTTTCGGCACAGATCAATCGTGTATTCATAAAATTTCTAAGAGTTTGTTTTGGGGAAAGAAAAAAGGAGGTTTTCTGATGATACGAGAGGCAAAGACTGAAAACGGATGGGTGCGCGGAATTGAAGCAGCGGATCCTAGAATTACTGTATTTAAGGGAATCCCATTTGCAGCACCACCAATTGGAGAAAATCGCTGGCGTGCACCGCAGCCGGCAGCTGACTGGGAGGGAGTCAGAGATGCATCTCGATTTGCACCGATTTCCATGCAGAGCATACCGGGACTTGGAACAGACGTGTATTGCAAAGAGTGGCATGTAGATCCGGAGATTCCTATGGACGAAGACTGTTTGTACCTGAATGTGTGGACAAGTGCAAAGACTGTAGATGAAAAACAGCCGGTTTTAGTATGGTATTTTGGCGGCGGGCTGCAGTGGGGTTATCCATCCGAAATGGAATTTGATGGAGAGCGGCTTGCTAAAAGAGGTGTCGTTGTTGTGACAGTAAATTACCGTATCAACTGTTTTGGATTTCTTGCTCATAAAGATTTGACCAAAGAGGCACCGGAAGCACCGACAAACTTTGGAAATCTAGACCAGCAGGCAGGGCTTCGCTGGGTTGTACGAAATATTGCGTCATTTGGCGGCGACCCGGAACAGATTACCATTGCCGGACAGTCGGCGGGGGCAGGGAGTGTACTGACTCAGATGACCTGTCCGGATAACTTTGGTTTGTTTCAGCGTGCAGTGATTATGAGCGGCATGATTCGAAGCCCATATGCTGAAGAGGGAATGGGAATTCCGCCATCGTTAGATGAGGCAGAGAAACTTGGTGAGAAATTTTTCGATTATCTTGGTGTGAAGACTTTGGCAGAGGCCAGGCAGCTGGATGCAAAATATATTCGTGATTGTTATGATAAATTTATGTATGAAAATGAAATTATGGTAACGTCAAGGGATAATAATATTTGTATCGGCGATCCGATTCGTTTGTTTGCGCAAGGGAAATATGCCGGTGTGCCTGTTCTTGCCGGAAATACGGAAGATGAGTTTCCATTTGTGATTGATGCGCAGAATGAAGAAGAACTTGAGAAGAAGGCAAGTGCTTGGTTTTGCAAAAAAGCGGAAGAGTTTCTTGCAATACCACAAGTGCATGAGCAAACGAAAGATGGTTATGCGCCCGTTAGCGGTATGGAACTTATGACAAAGGCCGCATTTCTTCTAAATGAAAAAAGTGTGAAGCCTGCAAACTGTTATTATTATCGTTTTGCGCCGGATATACCGGGAGAGGATCATCCGGGAACATTTCATTCCGTTGATTTGTGGTTTTTCTTTGAAACACTTGCCAAATGCTGGCGGCCATTTGTTGGCAGGCATTATGATTTAGCTAGACAAATGTGTAATTATTGGGCGAATTTTATCAAATACGGTGATCCAAATGGAACAGATGATGACGGAAAGGTTCTTCCAAAATGGAATCCGTATCAGGAAAATGACCGGGCAGAAATGGTATTTACTGCACAAGGTGCAAAATCCGGAAATGAAAAAAATTCAAAGCTGATGGAGTTCCTTCTTAGTGACAGAATAGAACGAATGAAATAAAAAAGGCTGTCTGCTCTGACGATTGTTATATCGCAGAACAGGCAGTCTTTTTTTGGCATAAGCCACTTGATAAAATTTGAGTTTGAGAAACCTGTTTGCTATTATCGATGTTCAATATGATAAGCCCATGCTGTGATTGGACCGATAACAGCAATGCAAATAATTGTTTTAATTGCAAATATCATGGTTACGTCCTCCTTTCCCGATTTCTATGAAATCAGAAAAGGACCTGACGGTAGGTTTCTCCGTTTTGATTATGTATGTATCGTATCAAAAAATTTCTTAGATGATTGTCTTTTCTCTGCCGCCTGAGTCTTTGCAGAAAAACGAACTGCCAAAGGGCGAAACAAAGACCTAAAACGGAAAACCAAAGTTCCGGAATCGGCAGCCGGAAAGGAATCCGGTTTGATACACGAATTCTGGAAAGAAAGGATAATGGTTGTCCCTCTTTGCCGGCAGAAAGAACCCATCCGGAAAATGGGATGGAATCATTTGTGCCAATCTGTGTCTGCACCGGCTGCAATGACTGGTCTAATTCGTGGCTGCATGAGAAAATATTTCTGTCAAAAAGAGCCTTTTGAGGCAGAGACGATAAAAAAATGGCAAGGCAAAGGCTAAGCCACAGAAAAGTGGCATGTTTATGTAGATATCTGCCTTTTATACCTTGCCTAAACATATCAAAATCCTCACTTATTTTTTAAACTTTTTCACGCCGGCATTTAATTAAACCAATCACTCCATCAACTGTAGGAAGAGCCTTCAACAAACGTAAATACTTCTGTTGGCATTACAGCATTGAAAAGTGCTGCGAATATGACAAACAAAATATATAATACAACATATGTGCTGCCGACAATCAGGAAAGCTCGGTTTGCGTTCACTTCAAAATTCTTCTCTACGGCAAGGATGCTTAAGAAAGCAGCAATGATTTCACCGAGGAAGAAGAAAAACATACCAATCTGTACGCTTGCTATGCCAAGTAAAAGACCGATAAAAGTCAGTGGCAGGCATACGAAACAGCGAATGGATGCTGTTGCCAGTGCGGATTTAAAAGTAACGTTAGCTTTCACTGCTTTTCCGATACCAAGATACATTCCCATTGCTGCTGCGGAGAGAGCAATCGAGAAGAAGAAGGTAAAGAAAAAGGAAATCACAAGGCTTATTGCGGAATTATGTTCAAGTCCTACACCGTAGTTTGTCAAAGCAAATAATCCGCTGAAAAGTGCCTGTGCGGCAATTAAAATCAATGCGACAAGCCAGCTCTCTTTTTTTGCAAGAGCAGAAGCGGCTTCTGCCGGATTTTTCCAAACAGTTTTCAACGCTGTAACCAAATTTTCAAAGCCCTGTTTAATTTCACGTGAACTCTGACTTGGTGCAGCCTGTGGCGGTGTTACCGGGTTCGGAGCAACGGGCGTTGGTGTTGGAGCAGCAGGTGCTGGATTCGGCGCTGCCTGTGCAGTGCAGTTACAAATTTCGCCTTCCTGAAGTGGACGACCACATTGCGTACAAAAGTTTCCCATATAAATATTTCCTCCAATTTTTAATGAATTGTAAAACCAATTTTTTTGGTACAAAAATTAATCTAACACCAATATATCATTGAATATCAGGAGATTCAAGTTTTTTCTTTGAGCCAGCCATCGATTTGCCTCTCTAAAACGGGAAAGGAAGTTGGTCCGATATCCAGTAGAAATGTGTGGAAGAGAAGCGGAGTGTAGTTTTTTCCGGCTGACTTTTGAAACGTGTCGCGAATCCGGCAGATTTCCAGGTAACCAATCGTGTAAGGCAGGTAACTGCCGGGTGAGTCAATAATCGTTTCATAAATGGCTCTGGCATTATCTGCTGTTACAATCCCATGATTCGCAAGAAAATCGGAAAGTTTTTTCTGACTCCAGTGTTTTGCGTGAATGCCAATGTCGCAGAGCGCATACAGGCAGTGGGTGGAAATGGCATTGTTCTGCAAAATATCGATTTCCTCTTTCGTGGCATCTAAAAATTGGTAAGAATAGATTTCTGCATAGGTGGCGTAGCCCTCCGTGTATGCCGGAAAATTAAGAACATAGCGCAGGGGATGCTTATTTTTTTCACGAAAATAACAGTTTTGAAATAAGTGTCCCGGATAGCCTTCATGTGCCAGCGTAGCATATAAATTTTGATGGCGGTACTTTGCGGCATGATTGATGTAAATCACATTGGCGGCAGGCTCGTCGATGGGCGGTGTGAGATAAAAGGCGGGACTTAAAAAGTTTTCTAACGAGGAATCGACGGCGCGGATGTGACAGGTCTGTTTTTTCAGTGCCGGAAAATCCGTGCGGATTTTTTTCTTTAAATGAGTAAGAATCGATTTTGGCTCTTCATATTTTGAAGTGTGCTTTTCGCAGGTCAAAAAGGACGAAGGTGACGTGGCGGCAAGGGTGGCAAGTTTTTGTTCGGATTCGCTTAGTTTTTTTGTCAGCATTTGAAATAAGGAATTCGGTGAAGATATTGTGCCGGTTTTTTCTTTTACCAGATATTCGTAATAAGCACGGCCGCCTGCGTATGCAGAGAGGGCACCATCATTTGGAGCAAAGGGCAAAAGTTTACCCAATTCGGCAATTAGATTTTTATAGGCGGGAAAAAGCGAGTGTGAGAGAAGTTTCCTATGTTTTTTTAACCGCTCTTTCTTTTCGGAAGCAGAGAAAAAAGAGGCGGAATTTATGGATTTTTCAAAACTTTTCTCGATGGCATCTGTTCCCGATGAATCGATAAATTCCTGACACTGGCTTATTGTATGGCGGATGGTTGTGGCTGCTGGCAGTGTGCCTTTTTTTTGCTTGATTTTTTCCAGAGCAGTCAGAGAGTTAAAGTAGGCAGGAATGGACTTTAGTAAAGAAAAATACTGGTCATAATCCTGTTTGTCTGTAAGAATAAATTCACAGAGAAGAACCGGAAGCTGTGCCTGAATCCCACTCGAAGGGTCGAACGAATACGAATGAGCAAGCATGCGGGTGTCCTCCTGTGATAACGTGAGCGAAGTGTCAAGCGTGTCATAGAGAAGTCTGTCCTCGCGGGATAAATTTTTCGAGGCAAAGTTATGGAGTCTTGCAAGTGTATTTTCCGTCGAAGTCTGCATCTGCTTCAAATCGTGAAGGGAAAACGAAGAAAACCCATCAGGCAAATCCGTAATTCCGTATTTTTTCGGGGACATCAGCGTGTAATTGAGTGTTAAGGAGTCACTTGCGGCATAGGAGCGAAATGTTTCCATGCAAAAGGTGTTAAAGTCAGCGTTTGCTTCCTGCCCGGTCTGACAGCCTGCAATGAAGAGGGAAAAAAGGAGAAAGAGCGCAAAAAATCTTTTTTTCATGAGGGCGCCTCCAAGACGTTTGTTCCCAGTGTATGAGAGCGGAAAAACATTTATGATATGGCATATTTTTCATTCTGATACATAAAATTTAAGGCAGACAAACGGAGACTGAGGAGGGGATATTTTTGGAAGACAGACGGGAATTAATTGAGAAAAAATACGGGTTTCAGGTGAAAAATCAATATCGGGCAAGGGGTGCCATCCTATTTGATACGAAAGACGGTCCTCTGCTGCTTCGTGAAAAAATGAAACTTACCGGACATTTTGAATGGGAAAATGAAGTGAAGGAGCATTTGCGTAAAAACGGTATGACACTTTTAGATTTTGCCGTGAAAAATGTGGATGGAGAGTATTTGACAGAAGCGGAAGATGGGTCAAAATATGTTTTGTACCGATGGTTTTTTGGAGAGGAATGTGACTGCAAAAATGTGACCACGATTCGCTTGATGGCAGAAAATTTAGGACAGCTCCACAGTAGTCTGCAAAACTTTTATGAGGAACCGGTTTTACTTCAGCAGCCACTTTTATCCCGGTATGATAAACATAACAGGGAAATGAAACATGTGTATGGGTATATGCGTGGAAAGAAGAAAAAAACGGAATTTGAGCGGTATGCCATGCAGTGCTTTCCAAATTTCTATGAGCGTGCCATGCAGGTACGCAGCCAGCTATCCGAAAATCTTTATTACAAGGAACACAGTGGGCAGACCAAAGACGTCTGCCACGGGGAGTATAATTACCATAATCTGCTTTTAACCAAAAGCGGGCTCGCCACAACAAATTTTGAGCATGCAGCGCCGGGGGTGCAGCTTCTTGATATGGCGTATTTTATGAGAAAAGTCATGGAAAAGAATAAGTGGCAGGTGGAAAAAGGAGTAGTTTTGTGGAATGGTTACTGCGAGGGGGCAGGATGCAGTAAAAAAGAACTGGAATTTCTCATCACCATTTTGTCATATCCAATTAAATACTGGAAGCTTCTTAATCAGTACATCAACAGTAAAAAGACATGGATTTCCAACAAAAGCATGGAAAAATTAAAGGCTGTTTGTGAGCAGGAAGAGAGCAAAGATAAGTTTTTGCAGCAAATGCGAACATTTACGTTAGGGACTAGTCAGAAAGCCTAAAATGTGATACAATATAATTCTTAATATACGGAAGCATTTTGTCACGCAAAAAGAGTGTCAGGAGATAAAAAATGAAACAAGCGAAAATACAGATTTGTCTTTTTATTGTTTTGCTGGCTGGTCTGACCGGCTGCGGGTCAACTGCCAAAAAGGCGGAGGTGACGAACTCTCCGGAGCCGAGTGTCAGCTATGAGCAGGGAGCTGATTTTGTCGGCGCAGTTGGCGCTGTTGATGAAGAGCAGGGTACGATGGAATTTTATAATACAACATTCCAGACGATGGAGACGTATCCTTATACCGGTGGTACACAGATTTTGACAAAGAACAACAAACAAATGACGGCATCTGAAATTGAGCCGGGTGAAGTTTATGATGTGTATACAAGTGAAGATGGAAAAAAGGTTGAGAAGATGATACAGAACGCATCGGTTACCGAGCACGAGGGAGCTTCGCTCGAAATCAACCAGGACGAAAAACGGCTTACGGTGCGTGGTGTGAATTATGCCTATAACGATGACCTGCTTGTATTTTCAGATGGCAGACAGATTGACCCATTGGAGATTACGCCGGAGGATGAAGTGACTCTCCGCGGGATGAATGGACAAGCATTTTCTGTTGTTGTCACAAGGGGACACGGATATATCAAGCCGAATAATTTTAAGGATTTTACCGGCGGTACGGTTACGGTGCAGGGCGAGGCAATTCTCCCGGTCGCAAAGGATATGCTTTTGGTTGTGCCGGAGGGGCAGCAGCTTGTTACAATGAAAAATGGTGATTTGATGGCTGAAGTCACGGTAGAAGTAAAACGCGGACAGGTTACGAAAGTCGATATGGCGAAGTACCAGAATCAAGTGCCGGATACGGCGCGGGTTACATTTGATGTGAATCCACAGGGGGCAGAACTTTATGTAAACGGATCGCTCACCGACCCGTCAAAACCTGTTTCTTTAAAATATGGTAATCATTCCGTGAAAGTTTCACTCGAGGGCTACGAAGATTACAGCGGTATTATTACCGTGAAGGATGCGAGTCTGACCGTTCATATTAATTTGGCAGAAGAAAGTGCGGATGTCGAGACCGACAGTTCCGATTCTTCCAGTTCGGTTTCCGATGATTCGTCCTCCTCTTCGAGTGAGAGCAGTGTCACTTATGATAACGACCATAAGGTTACGGTAAGTGCGCCGGTTGGTGCCGCCGTTTATGTCAACGGAACTTATAAGGGAGAGGTGCCCTGCAGTTTTACGAAAGTGATTGGAAATGTAACACTTTCTCTTACAAAAGATGGTTATGAGACAAAAACCTATGCCGTTGAAATATCGGATGACAGCAAGGATATTTCCTGGAGTTTTCCGGATTTGACAAAAAATAGTTAAGTAAATTTCCCGAAAGGGTGAATATCACTTTTTAGAAAGTGAAATAAATTAAAAAAGCAGGCCACACATGGATGTGGCAGCAAGGAGGAAATTATGGACTACAAGAAAACATACGAAGCTTGGTTATCAAATCCATATTTTGATGCCGACACAAAGAAAGAGCTTGAGAGTATTGCCGGGGATGAAAATGAAATCAAAGAGCGTTTTTATGCGGACCTTGAGTTTGGTACAGCCGGTCTCCGTGGAATTATCGGGGCAGGAACAAACCGTATGAATGTTTATACGGTACGCAAAGCGACACAGGGACTTGCCAACTACATCATCAAACAGAACGGACAGAAAAAGGGCGTGGCAATTGCTTTTGATTCCCGCCGGATGTCACCGGAATTTGCAGATGAAGCGGCTTGTTGTTTGGCAGCAAATGGAATTAAAGCTTATGTTTTTGAATCACTTCGACCGACACCGGAATTGTCCTTTGCCGTTCGTGAGTTAGGATGTATTTCCGGTATTAACATTACTGCCAGCCATAACCCGCCGGAATACAACGGCTACAAAGTATACTGGGAAGACGGTGCACAGATTACACCGCCTCATGATACCGGAATTATGGATGAGGTGAAAGCGGTAACCGATTATGCGGCCGTTAAGACAATGGACAAAGAAGAGGCAAAGAAAGCCGGTTTGTATGAGAATATCGGAAAAGCTGTTGATGACCGCTATATGGAGGAACTTAAGAAAAATGTTCTTCATCCGGATTGCATTAAGAAAGCGTCAGCAGATTTGAAAATTGTTTATACACCACTTCACGGAACCGGAAATCTGCCGGTACGCCGTATTTTGAAAGAACTTGGTTTTAAAAATGTATTTGTTGTACCGGAGCAGGAACTGCCGGATGGTGAATTCCCTACCGTCAGCTATCCGAATCCGGAAGCACCGGAAGCATTCGAGCTTGCTCTTAAACTGGCAAAAGAAAAGGATGCCGATTTAGTTTTGGCAACGGATCCGGATGCAGACCGCCTTGGTGTTTATGTTAAAGATACCAAATCCGGTGAGTATATCTGCTTAACCGGAAATATGTCGGGAAGTTTTCTTGCCGATTATGAAATTGGACAGAAACTTGCACTCGAAGGAAAACTTCCGGAAGATGGCGAGTTGATTAAGACGGTTGTTACTTCAAACCTCGTAGATGCGATGGCAAAATATTATGGTATCAAAGTGACCGAGTGCCTGACCGGATTTAAGTGGATTGGAAGAGAGATTCTCCGCATGGAGACAACAGGAAAAGGCCACTATCTGTTCGGCTTTGAGGAAAGTTATGGCTGCTTGATTGGAACGCATGCAAGAGATAAGGATGCGATTGTGGCATCGATGGCGCTTTGCGAGGCGGCTGCTTATTATAAACTGCGTGGTAAAACAATTTGGGATGCTATGTTAGATATGTATGAGAAATACGGCTACTATAAAGATAATGTAATTGCCATTACTCATAAAGGTATTGAGGGGCTGCAGAAGATTCAGTCGATTATGGATAATCTCCGTAAAAATCCGCCGATGAAATTTGGTAATTACGATGTGACGGCAGTAAGAGATTATTTGAAAGATGAAATCGTAGATGTTAAGACCGGCGAGAAGAAACCAACCGGTATTCCAAAGTCCAACGTACTCTATTTTGAATTGACCGAGGATGCATGGCTTTGTGTTCGTCCATCCGGTACGGAGCCAAAGATTAAACTTTACTTTGGTGTTGTTGGTAAAGATTTGGCAGATGCCGATGAAAAATCAGAAAAACTGGCTGTAATTGTAAAGGACTTGCTGAATCAGTTAGGATAAAATAAATGCAGGGGGTGAACATGTGAGCAATCCATATTTGGAACAGTGGACGAGCAAAGAGATGCTGAAGGAATTGGAAGAGGGAATTTTGAATGCACCTCAGGATTTGCTTGGCTGCCACATTTTCAAAGAGGAGGATGTGCAGATTTTTACCGCATATCGTCCGTGTGCAAAACGTATGTGGGTGCTGGATTCAAAAGGGGAGACCACTTACGAGATGGAACCAATGGAGCCGGAAGGATTTTTTGGCTATGTCATTGAGAAGAAATCGGAGCGACTGAAAAAATATCGATTCCGGGTGGAATATGGACCGGACGATGTGATTGAAATTGACGACCCTTATGCATTTCCGGGGATGTTTGGTGAACTTGACCGGTATTTATTCTCGGAGGGAAACCATTATAAAATTTATGAAAAATTAGGAGCACATCCGATGAAGCGCGATGGCGTGGAGGGCGTTCAGTTTGCTGTCTGGGCGCCACACGCCTGTAGCGTGAGTGTAATCGGCGAGTTTAATATGTGGGATGCAAGACTTCATAAGATGATTATGAGGGGGAGCAGCGGTATTTTTGAACTGTTCGTGCCGGGCGCGTGGGAAGGCGCTGCCTATAAGTATGAGATTACGGCAAGGAGCGGGGATAAGCTGTATAAGACAGACCCTTATGGAAATTATGCGGAACTGCGTCCGGGAAATGCTTCCCGAATTACGTCGCTTGATGGCTACAAATGGCAGGATGGTTCTTATCAGAAGAAGCATCAGAAAAAGTCAAGAGATGTAAGAGACAAAGAGCCGATGAGTATTTATGAGGTTCATCTTGCTTCCTGGAAAAAACGGATTGAAGACGATGACAATGGCAATTTTTCATATCGTGAGTTAGCATCTATGCTTGGCGACTATGTGGTTGATATGGGTTATACTCATATTGAATTGATGGGAATTGCAGAGTATCCGTTTGATGGCTCATGGGGCTATCAGGTTGGCTGTTATTATGCGCCGACGAGCCGTTATGGTGAGCCAAAAGATTTTATGTATTTTGTGGATGAAATGCACAAGCGGGGGATTCAGGTAATTTTAGACTGGGTACCGGCGCATTTTCCAAAAGATGCTCACTGCCTTGGTCGTTTTGACGGACAGCCGTTGTATGAACATCCGGACAGCAGACGTGGCGAGCACCCGGACTGGGGAACATATATTTTTGATTACGGAAGAATGGAAGTGAAAAACTTCCTCGTTGCCAATGCACTGTTCTGGATAGAAAAGTTCCATATTGACGGACTTCGTGTGGATGCCGTTGCATCTATGCTGTATTTGGATTATGGAAAAAGCGATGGCGAGTGGCTTCCGAACAAAGATGGCGGAAATGAGCATTACGAGGCAATTCATTTCCTGCAGCATTTAAATTCCGAGGTGGAAAAGGAGCATCCGGGAGCTTATATCATTGCGGAAGAGTCGACGGCATGGCCGGGCGTTACGGCGCCGGTAGCAGATGGCGGACTTGGCTTTTCTTACAAATGGAATATGGGTTGGATGAATGACTTTTTGGAGTACATGAAATTAGACCCATATTTCAGAAAAGACCATCAGAGGCAGTTGTGTTTTAGTATTGATTATTACACCAGTGAGAAATACATTTTGGTTTTATCGCATGATGAGGTGGTTCATGGAAAATGTTCTCTGTTAAACAAGATGTCCGGTTTGGAAGGAGATAAGTTTGCTTCCCTTCGTGCCGCATTTGGATTTATGTATGGTCATCCGGGCAAAAAGCTTTTGTTTATGGGGCAGGAATTTGCTCAGAAACGAGAATGGGCAGAGTTTCGAAGTCTGGACTGGTTTTTATTGGAAGAAGATGACAGACATAAGAAAATGCAGGATTACGTACGTGAATTAAATCACTTGTACCAAAAGTACGATGCCTTGTATTATCACGATTTTAATATTATGGGCTTTGAGTGGATGGACTGCTGGCGTCCGGAATTAAGTACAGTAGCGTTCGTGCGCCGTGGCAGCTCAGTAAAAGACCAGTTGATGTTTATTGCAAACTTCACACCGATGGCATTGGAAGATTATCAGGTCAATGCACCTTGTGCCGGAACCTTTACGGAGATACTAAATTCCGACGAAGAGCGATTTGGCGGTGAAGGCCGTGTGAATAAAAAGCCGATTCAGGCAAAACCATGTAAGGCACCGGTAGTACCAAGACCGGGCGAAAAAATCAAGCCGGGAAAGAAATATTACGAACTGGAACTGTATGTTCCACCGTTGTCGGTCGTAGTATTGCGGTATGATTATAAGGCATAGTGTTTTTCTAATTGTATATTTTACTAAAAAAGTTTGTGTTTCATGGGCGCTGTCGCTTAGACAAACACGCGGATATATGTCATGTGCTGAAAATGTGCATATTGAATCCGCGCGTTTGTACCCATGAAACACAAATCTTTTTTAGTAATATATGAAGTTAGAAAGCCACTTCGGCTTAAGTCGAAACACAGCAGCCAGCATTTTGGCG
>ERZ1673744.2888-NODE-2888-length-12145-cov-5.271216_pt1 | contig 12145 bp, 8 predicted proteins | sample MGYA00580207_ERZ1673744 | MGnify/ENA primary metagenome ERZ1673744 (study PRJEB41218, sample SAMN15661751) | gut metagenome | host: Homo sapiens | place: Canada: London | collected 2015-08-20/2019-03-30 | study: EMG produced TPA metagenomics assembly of... | reverse complement strand
GACTTCAAGAAGAAGGCTCTCTGTTTGGTTCAGGTGGATACTGCGCATTCACTGACAAGAATATCAGAAACTACATATTGGCTCTCATGAACAGTAAAGCAACCGGCGCTTTTATTCAGTTCGTTTCACCAACTCTTAATTACGAGGTTGGTCACATTAAAACCATACCCGTTGTAATTGACGACAATCTCAAAGAAACCGTTGACAAAGCAGTAGATGAGTGCATTTTCTTTTCTAGGAGAGATTGGGATTCTTATGAAACTGCGTGGGATTTCAAACAAAATCCTCTGGTGAATGGCACGAGACTGACCGCTGCCTATGCTACATGGAAGCAGGAGTGTGAAGACCGCTTCCAGCAGCTCAAAAAGAACGAAGAAGAACTTAACCGCATTTTCATTGACATTTACGGCTTGCAGGACGAATTGACGCCGGATGTGGCGGACAAGGATGTGACCGTGCATCGCGTGTTCGACAGCAGGGACGATGTGCCAGAATCCATGAAGGGCAGCAACTACGTCCGTACCATGCGAGACGAGATCGTCTCCCTCATCTCCTATGCCGTGGGCTGTATGTTTGGTCGTTATTCTCTGGATGTGGACGGACTTGCCTATGCTGGTGGCGAATGGGATGCCAGCAAGTACGCTTCTTTCGCTGCGGATAAGGATAACATTATCCCCATCTGTGACGATGAATACTTTGAGGATGATATTGTCGGTTTGTTTGTGAAGTTCGTGAAAACCGTTTACGGTGCAGACACGCTGGACGAAAACCTGAAATTTATCGCCGATGCGCTGGGCGGCAAGGGTGCGCCCAAGGAGGTCATTCGGAACTATTTCCTTAATGACTTCTACGCTGACCATTGCAAGATTTATCAGAAACGCCCCATTTACTGGCTGTTTGACAGCGGCAAGAAGAACGGCTTCAAAGCGCTGATCTATATGCATCGCTACAGAGAAGACACCATTGCCCGTATCCGTACCGACTATGTGCATGAGCAGCAGGGACGCTATCGCACGGCCATTGCCGATCTGGAAAGCCGGATTGCAAATGCCGATACCGGCAGCCGTGTGAAGCTGACCAAGCAGCTGACCAAGCTCCAGAATCAGGCCGAGGAGCTGCGGGTGTACGAAGAAAAAATCCATCATCTTGCCGACCAGATGATCCGGATTGACTTGGATGATGGTGTAAAACACAACTATGCGATTTTCCAAGATGTACTTGCGAAGATCAAGTGAGGAGGTAGCAAGACATGGCCGGTATTGATTTAGGAACTATACAGCAAGACTTGGCACGTCGTTTCGCTGCTCCTTTGCCGGAGTTCTATAAGCGCCGAATCATCTTCTGGTACGACGAAGACCGGGAATTTGAAGACCAGCTGGAGGATCTGGCTCTGGACGGAGTTGAAGTTGTTGTGCTGACTGGCAACAATACGTTTGCGGTCAAGAAGCAGCTTTGCGAGGACAGTCTGACAACGAACTTCCTTGTCTATGATCCCCGTCCCTTCATGAAAGATGATGACAACTGGCTGATCAATGTACAGATTTACAGCGAGGAGTTCCGTGCCGATCTCAATTCTATCTGGATGGATGAGATGGGCTTGCCAGCCACGCCTATTATCCGTAATCAGGTGAAACATTACCGGAAGTTCTTCCGGGCAAAAGATCGCCGTGATACTGTCAAGAAACTAAGTGGCAGCATCTCCACGGCTCCGCAGATGCACCTTGCTGTTATGGCCGCACTTGCTGGCTGCAACGACATTCAGCCTAACAAGATCATCAAGGCCGTCATTCATGCCGGATTGGATCTGGATACGAACAGCATCTATCAGAGTTTCCTGACCTATGGTGCTGACAAGCCTTTTTGGGTGATGGTTTCTCAAGCTACCGGATACAGCGAAGGTGATGATTCCAACCTTGGAAGACTTGCAATCCACATGTTGCTGACCGCAGCGACGAGGACAATGCATCAGGATCACTTGGCCGGACTGGATGCCTTTATCTCGACACCGCATCAGGCCTATTGCTATGACTTTGTTTCTGACTGGCTCCATAGTGAGGACAACATGCAGCTCTATGAAGTTGCCCGGTATGTCGAAGATGAAGCTCGGCTGCCGCAGCGCTTCAGCAAGCTGGCCGTTGAGGATCTGGTGGATACGGAAGTGTTCCCGTGCATCAACGAGTGTATCCTGACAGCACTGATGAAGGAAATCAGTGATCACATCATTCAAGTGGACGTGATCAAAGCTGCCGTTGAGAAACGCCGCACGATGGTCTGGTACGACAGCGTGTCCAGCTATTATGACGGTCTTCTTCAGGTCGCCAACATGCAGGCATTCTTCATGGAGCACTCTGCCGGGTTCCATACCGTTGAGCCGCATCGTATCTGGAAAGAGTACACGACGGACTACTTCCGTATGGATACCTACTACAGGCTGTTCCATCTCTGCTTCCAGAAGAGCCTGAAGACATCAAATCCCTTGCTGGATGACCTCTTTAAACATGTAACGGAGAAGGTTGAAGGTCTCTATTCTCACTGGTATCTTGGGCAGCTCGGTCAGAACTGGTCGGATGCCTGTGGTGAGAATCTGGAGACATATGGCCGCATTCTGGAAGTGCCGCAGCAGGTTGACTTCTATAAGTCCAAGGTCAAGACCAACGATAACCGTATCTTTGTGATCATATCGGACGCATTCCGCTATGAAGTGGCAGCCTCCCTTTCGGAGCAGCTTCAGCGGGAGATGCAGTGCAAGGTGGCATTGAACAGCTGTGAGGCGATCTTCCCGACAGTCACGAAGTTCGGTATGGCAGCTCTGTTGCCGCATAAGAAGTTGGAAGTCGTTCCCCGCAGCAACGGTGTTCTTGGCATTCTGGCAGATGGACAGTCTACAGATGCCGGATACAGAGATAAGGTGCTGAAGGCCAATAATCCCAACAGTGTTGCTCTGAAATACGACAACATCATTGGCCTCAAGCGGCTGGAGCGTCAGGCTCTGGTCAAGGGCATGGATATCGTCTACATCTACCACGATAAGGTGGACGAGGCCAGCCATACCTCTGACAGCGCCGTGTTCCCGGCCTGTGATGATGCAATCGCAGAGATCAAGAATCTGATCCGTATCATCGTCAACGAGTTTGGCGGTACGAATGTGATTGTGACAGCGGATCATGGTTTCCTCTATACCTATAGTCCGTTGAGTGAAGATGACAAGGTGGACAAGACTTCGCCCAGCGATCAAGACGTGGAGATTGACCGCCGATACTTAATCACCAAGAAGGGCGCTAAACCCGATTATCTGCTGCCTGTGCGTTTCATGGACGGCCAGACGGAGTATGATGCTTTCGCACCGAGAGAGAACGTCCGCATCAAGAAAAAGGGCGGCGGTCTGAACTTTGTGCATGGTGGCATCAGCCTTCAGGAGATGGTCGTGCCGGTTCTGGAATTCCAGTTCCTGCGTAACGCCTACAAGATGTATCAGCGTAACAAGGACAAGATTGATACAAAGCCTGTGACCATCAGCCTGCTGTCAGCCAGCCGGAAGATCAGCAACATGATTTTCTCTCTGAACTTCTACCAGAAGGAGGCAGTTGGAGGAAACCGTGAAGCTGCAACGTATCTCTTGTACTTTGTAGATGTGAATGGACAGAAGATCAGCGATACATGCAAGATTATCGCTGATAAGACCAGCGACAATGCGCAGGAGCGTACTTTCCGGTGCAACTTCAATCTCCGGTCACAGAAGTACAGCAACCGTGAGACCTATTATCTAATCATTGCCGACGAGAGCGGCCTGCAAGCGCCGATCCGGGAAGAATTCCAGATCGACATTGCATTTGCCGTGGATGAGTTCAACTTCTTTTAAGTGAGGACTGCCGAGGAGGAACGTAAGATGGAAGATTTCGATACGAGCTTCAGTGTTCGTGAGATAATCAAGGACAAGCTGCGCCAGAACTTTGATGGCAAGATTGTCCGCAAAGACCTGACGAAGAAAATCAAGGAAGGGGCAAATGTACCCACCTATGTTCTTGAGTTCCTTCTTGGGCAGTATTGCAGCTCTGACGATGATGAGATTGTTGCTCAGGGCGTTGAGAACGTGAAGCGCATTCTGGCTGATAACTATGTGCGTCCGGATGAATCCGAAAAGGTGCTTTCCAAGTTGCGCCAGCGCGGAGCAATGACCATCATTGATCAGGTGACGGTTGAGCTGAACCTTCGGTATGACTACTACGAAGCCCGTTTCTCCAACCTTGGGCTTGGCGGTGTACCCATCTCTGAAGAGTATCCGGAGAAGTATGACCGGCTTCTTTGCGGCGGCATTTGGTGCATTATACAGCTGGAGTATAACAACGATTCTCTTGAAGAAGAGGCTCAGATCGGCTTTAATGGCAAGCCTAAATCCAAGTCAAAGAACGGTGGAAACAGCCTTATCAGCATTCGGAAGCTGACTCCCATTCAGATGCCTCATGTGGACATTGAGGATCTGAAGCAGGGACGTAAAGCTTTCACAAAGGATGAATGGATTGACGTGCTTCTGCGCTCAATCGGCATGGAGCCGGAAGAGCTTACCTATCGTGAGAAATGGCTGCTTCTTCTCCGGATGATCCCGCTGGTTGAAAACAACTTCAACCTCTGTGAGCTTGGGCCGCGCAGCACCGGTAAATCTCATCTCTACAAAGAGATTTCTCCTAACTCCATTCTGGTTTCCGGTGGGCAGACGACCGTTGCGAACCTCTTCTATAACATGGGCAAGCATACTATGGGTTTGGTAGGCCTTTGGGACTGCGTTGCTTTTGATGAGGTTGCCGGTATTCGTTTCAAGGACAAAGACGGCATTCAGATCATGAAGGACTACATGGCATCCGGTTCCTTTGCCCGTGGCAAGGAAGAAAAGGCCGCTAACGCCTCTATGGTCTTTGTGGGCAACATCAATCAGAGTGTTGATGTGCTACTGAAGACTTCCAGCCTCTTCGACCCCTTCCCGCCAGAAATGGGAACGGATACGGCTTTCCTTGACCGTATGCATTGCTATATTCCTGGTTGGGAGATCCCTAAGTTCCGTCCGGAGCATTTCACCGATGATTACGGCTTCATTACGGACTATCTGGCAGAATTCTTGCGTGAGCTGCGTAAAGAGCAGTATGGTGATGCTCTGGATCGCTTTTACCGTCTCGGTAAGAACCTAAATCAGCGTGATACTATTGCAGTCCGCAAGATGGTAGGCGGCTTGGTAAAGCTTGTATATCCGGACGGCGTTTTTGAGAAAGAGGATCTGGAGGAAATCCTTCAGATTGCACTTGAAATGCGTCGCCGTGTCAAGGAGCAGCTGAAGAAGCTGGGTGGCATGGAGTTCTATGACGTGAACTTCTCTTACATAGACAACGAATCCTTCGAGGAACACTATGTCTCCGTGCCTGAGCAAGGTGGCGGCAAGCTTATTCCGGAAGGTATGTGCAATCCGGGACAGGTCTACACGGTCAGCAGAGGAAAGTCAGGCATGATCGGTGTGTTCCGGCTTGAAAGTCAGATGCTTCCGGGTAATGGAAAATTTGAGCGTACCGGTATTGGCTCTGACAGAGATGCAAGAGAGGCAACCAATACGGCCTTCAACTTCTTGAAGGCTAATGGGAACCGGATCAGTGGCTCTATCAGCACAACAACACGAGACTACATCATTAACTATCAGGATCTGCAAGGAATAGGCATGACCGGCAAACTGGCACTGCCTTCACTGATTGCGCTCTGCTCTATTGCTCTTGGGAAACCCGTTCTTAGCTCTACAGCAATCCTTGGAGAGATCAGCATCAGCGGCACAATCATCAAGGTGGACGAGCTGGCTAACGCCCTTCAGGTCTGCTTGGATAGCGGAGCAAAGAGAGTTCTGCTTCCTATGACCGCAGCAGCGGAGCTTGGCACAGTACCAGCGGATCTCATTGGATGCTTTAACCTGATTTTCTATAGCAGCGCAGAGGATGCGGTATTCAAAGCGCTGGGAGTGGAGTAACCTATGAAACCTTTTCGAGACTATGACCTCAGACAGGTCATTGCAAACCAATGGGCGGCTGTGAACAAAAAGATAGATACGATGTCCAACGAGGAGATTATGGCTAATGATCTTGACGTTTTGGCTGAGAATATCTATCAGGAGTTCTTCATTGAGCCTGTGACGATCTTTGAGGAAGATTTCTCGAAGAGGAGTATAAAACAAGGGAAAATCCAGAAATACATAGACCCTTTTTTCAGGGATTATTCAGACCGCGAATATGTTGAGGTCGATGGAGTAATTGCGGAGTTCTATTTCCCATTTACGGGAGAGGCTGACCTGTTTAAGTGCCGTGCATCAACCTTCTCTATGGGAGTATATCCGGAAATAACAGTTAATAAAGCTACTGTTTCTTTCCGTATTGAGCGCTCTCTATCGGAGATGAATAATGCGAATGCAAAAGATAATTTGCTAGGAAGCCTCGATCATGCACTGAAGGAAATCCGGGATGGCCTCACGTATGCAAATAACGATGTGACTGCCTTTAATAATTCCTTAAAGCAACAAGCAATGAAGTGGCTTGAGGAGAAGAAGAAAAAAGTCGAGGCTTACTTCAGCATTGCAACTATGTTTGAGGTTCCAATAGAAAAGAAAGAGTATGCGCAGACACATATCCCTCTAAAAAGAAACATCGTTCCCGTAGCAAAGCACTATGAATCGTCAAATTACTACGGGATCTCAGATGGCGATTATAAGGACATTTTGGATTCCATCAAACATACGGGTTCAACTTATGAACGCACACCTTCTTCATATAAGGCACTCCATGAAGAAGACCTGCGAAACACACTCTTGGCGGCGCTTAATGCAACATATAAAGGAGATGCTACAGGAGAAACTTTCCGGAATAGAGGAAAGACGGATATCTGTATTGAACGTGATAATAGAGCCGCCTTTGTCGCTGAATGCAAGATGTGGACTGGTCAAAAAGAAGTTGGTAAAGCGATTGATCAGTTAGATGGTTACTTAACTTGGCGTGATTGTAAGACTGCTCTGATTTATTTTGTCAGGCGCAAGGATTTTTTAAAAACGCTTGAGTCTGCGGAAGCTGCATTGCGTGCTTACGATAGCATGAGGAATGTTACTGCGCTTGATAAGAATGAGTTTGAATGCTTGTTCCTTTCAAAAGCCAATCCCGGCCAGCAGATTAAAATGCGGGTCATGCTATTCAATCTACACTGTGAAGATTAAAGGGAAGGACGGGAAAGAATATGTCGAAACTAAACATTGACCAGAAGAGTGTACGAGCGCTCTTCAGTGAAAAGAAGGCTGATTTTTTGATCCCTGATTATCAGAGACCGTATGCTTGGGGTGAAAAAGAGTGTCAGACTTTATGGGATGACCTTTTCCTGTTTGCCTTTCCAGATAATGACTGCGATAGATTCAACAGTGAGAGTGACGAATACTTTCTTGGCCCGATTGTGACCTTCAAGAATGATGCTGGGAAAATGGAAATCATAGACGGTCAACAGCGGCTGACCACTCTTATGCTTTTGCTCAGAGCTTTTTATGATAAGTATGGAAGCATGAAGAACGATAAAGCTGTTAAAACCAGTAAATTTATCGAGCAGTGCATTTGGAAGACTGATGAATTTGGTGATCCGGACAAGACCGCCCTTAAGATAGACTCTGAGGTTGCAACAGATAAAGAGAAAGATGAGTTTCTTGCAATCCTGAAGACTGGTATTGTTACTGATAAGGAGAAGAGCAGCTACGCAAATAACTATAGGTTTTTCCAGCAGAAGATCGTAGAGTTCCTAAATACGTATCCGGATTGGTTTTCATTTTTCCCTATCCGTATCATGAACAACTGTATCCTACTTCCGATTGAAGCAGAGTCTCAGGATACAGCATTACGTATTTTCTCAACCTTGAATGACAGAGGCAAGCCGCTTTCGGACGCAGACATTTTTAAGGCGCAGTTCTATAAGTATTATTCCGCAAAAGGAGAAAAGGAGACCTTCATCCAAAAGTGGAAGGATCTCGAAGTGCTTTGCGACTCCATTTTCCATCCGACCACCGGTACTCCGATGGACGAAGTATTTACGCGGTATATGTACTACGAGAGAGCAAAGCAAGGTATTAAATCATCCACAACGGAAGCTCTCCGAAAGTTTTACGAGAGAAATGCTTATTCGCTGCTAAAGAACGACCAGACCTTTGAGAACCTTATTGATCTTGCCGACTTCTGGAACGATGTTCAAAATCAGAGTGTAGAGCGTTTTTCGGATAGAATTCTTCGCAGGCTCTTTGTTCTGAACTACGCGCCTAATGGCATGTGGACGTACTTCGTATCAGTTTACTATATGGCGAACAGAGACAGTAACGGTATGTTGGAAGACGATGCCTTCTATGAATTCCTGAATAAAATAACGGCATTCATTTGGGCTTACGCTGTCACGAATCCGGGGGTCAATGCGCTTAGGACTCCTGTATTTGCTGAGATGATCAACATTGTAAACGGTCAGCCCGTGACCTTTAGCGAATTTCTTTTCCATACTCAGCAGCTTCAGAATGCCTTTAACAACTATACTTTCAGCAACAATCGTGCAATCACGAAATCAATGCTTACATGGTGGGCATTCCAAGATCCGGGTCAGGAACTTCTCTCATTGGAAAACGTGCTTGAAATTGAACACATTTATGCTCGGAATCGCCATGAGAAAGAGCATACGCTTTCTAATCCCAGGCATGTTGAGGCATTGGGAAATAAGGCATTACTCGAAAAGAGAATCAATATTCGCGCCTCTGACTATCGCTTTTCTGACAAGGTGAAGTACTACAAGGGCTTTGAAAACGCCAGAAAGCAGATGAAGGAAGGCACGAAAATTAAAGAGCTGACTGATTTAGCGGATAGTATTCCCGATTTTACTGAAGCAGACATTGTTCAGCGAACCTCCAAAATCATCTTTGGGTTTGTGGAATTTATGCACAAGAACGGCCTCTTGAGCGAGGAGTAATCATGGTTGGCAAATACAAAGTCGTTACCCTTTGCGGAAGCACACGATTCAAGGATGAGTTCATAGAAGCACAGAAACGATTAACATTGGCTGGCAACATTGTGATCAGTGTTGGCTTGTTTGGACACTCTGGAGACGATGAAGTATGGGCAGAAGGCACCAAGGAAATGCTGGATGACATGCATAAACGGAAGATAGACATGGCAGACGAGATTTACGTTATCAATGTGGGCGGCTATATCGGAAGCAGCACCAAATCGGAAATCGAATATGCAAAAAAGACTGGTAAAACGGTGAAGTACCTTGAAGAGGTGTAGATATGGACATTGATGCTAAGTTGAGACCGATTTACTTAATTAACATTCTTAAGGAACGCACGGATGAGGATCATTATCTGACCACATCGCAGCTTTGTGCAATTCTTAAAAGCGAATACGGAATGGAGACACATCGTACTACGATCAAGAGTGATATTGAAATGCTCCAACAGGCTGGAGTGGACATTAAAGCGGAGAGATCCACTCAGAACCAGTATAAGTTTGTAGGCAGAGACTTTGACACTGCTGAGTTAAAACTGTTGATCGACGCCGTTCAGTCTGCAAAGTTTATCTCAAAATCAAAGAGCGATCAGCTCGTTACGAAGTTGACAGCTCTTGCAGGTGTAAACAAATCGCGTGAACTGAAGCGCAATCTTGTAGTTGACGGGCGAAATAAGCTTGAAAACGAGCAGATTCTCCTCATTGTCGATGCGATCAATGACGCAATCAATCAAAAACGGAAAATTAGGTTTCAGAAGGTCGAATACAACGTAAAAAGAGAGCGGGTGCTCCATCACGGCGGCGAGACCTACGTTTTTAGCCCTTACTCATTGGTGTGGGATGGAGATTTCTATTATGTCGTGGGATACTCAGATAAATATCAGTCTGTAGGCAGTCATCGAGTTGATCGCATATACAAGAAACCTGAGATTTTAGAAGAGGCAGCGGTTCCGGCTCCTGTTGGATTTGACGTGAATAAGTACATCAACACAATGTTCCGCATGTACAACGCACCTCGTAGAGAAGTTGAATTAATCTGTGATAATGGCGTAATGGATGCGATCATAGACCAATTTGGTCCTAACGTGGAGACTTATGCGTGCGATCAGCAAAATTTCCGGGTGATTGCGGAGATCGCAGTCGGCAAGGTGTTCTTCAACTGGATTTTTGGATTTGAGGGGAAAGTCAGAATCAAGGCCCCGGAAGACGTGAAGCAGCAATATAAAAACCAGGTGCTAAAAGCGGCAGAGCTCGTTTAGCGACTTGATAACCCTAACTTGTATTCTTTAAGAGGAGGAAGTAGCATGGCGCTCATTGTTTGTCCGGAGTGCGGTAAAAACATATCAGATAAAGCGTCTGCTTGCCCTCATTGCGGATTACCGGCAGAGTTCTTTGTGAAAAAGTCCACGACAGTTGATACAAAGGGAGGCAGTTCAAACTCCAACACTGGGCTCCCGAATATGCCGAAAGACGTGAACTTACAGAATCTCGGCAATATTCTTGTAACCTTCGACAAGGACTATGTAGCGTTGTTCAATCAGAATCATTACGTTTCTTCTCGTGAGAAAAACGGACTTATCGAAGTATATGGGCCGTACTATAAGTATCTTAAGGATAACCTTCACAACGGCAACTTCCAGTTTGCCAACTTACCCTTTGAGAGAGGAGAAATCCTTTTCTCAAAGGGATTTTTTTATTTTTAGGGATATTCGCAAACTACAAGATAAAGCCAAATCCTCATATACTCTAATCAAAGAGGAAGCGGAGTTTTGATATGAGTAACAGTTTATCGGCGGTACATCTCGAATTGATTACAGAGTGGTCAGAAAAGAATTTGCCACTGACACCAGACAATGTGACTTTCGGCTCAAATAGATTCACAACGAGGATGTGCGAAGCCGGAGTAAATATAAATGTCATTCAGGACGCACTCGGATATACGGATATTTCAACCACGCTGAATATCTGCACCGATGTTACCAAAGAATTGAAAACATCAGAGTTCAAAGGACTTGATAATTACTTCAAGGCACAGTAACAATCAAATAGACAGAGAGCATACAATCCGTTTCGGAAAGTATGCTCTCTTTATTTATATATATTTATTATAATAACCGGGACGGTCGCTTTCTCAGCGGTCGTCCCGGTTTTAGTGCTTTTGGTATTTGGATGGGAGATAGTAGAGCTATAAAATGTGGGCCTTATCGGGTATCACGCAGTTTTAATCTGCCACCCCAATGGGTATTTGACTGAACGGCCACCGAGCGATTTATGCCCGCACATAGAGGTATACGCGGGGATGGGTGTATTCATCAAATTCTTCCTCGGGTTCGGTTTCAAAGCTCCAATAAACACGGGTGCTTTCACCATTTTCGGAACAATCGATGCTCTGATAATAGGTGCCGGCAAGGAAGGCCTCCCGGAATTCTTCGGAAAGCTGATAGGTGGTGAGCAGTTCGGGGCTTTGGGTGGGAATGTCTGCTTTTTGCAGGACGCGGTGAAGTGTTTCAAAGTCCTTTTCGATACGGCTGAGGTTTTCCTCCAGGCTGAGTGACATAATAATTTCCTCATCGTAGGAGAGAGATTCCAGCACACCGGTGGAGTCCAGCGAAATGTAAACATAGCATTTGGGGGCATCGGTATTCATGCCGCGCAGGTAGCCAATGACACGATAGCCGTAATCCTGATAGCGTTCGGCGGGGTCATCGGCAGAGATGTATTCACAGACCGGATCCAAAGCTTTGGTGATCTCTTCAATGCGCTGGGAAACGAGGAGGGTATTCTGCTGCATGGCAGTATGGGCGTGGCTGTACTGGGGGATGTAGGTGCCAATGAGAATCACCAGCGGCAGCAGCACCAGTACAGTTCTCAATCCTTTGGTGCGGGGGAGGGGGACACCGTAGGCTTCCGCCATGGCCTGAGCATTGTGGGCAATCTCGGCGCTCATGGCGCCGGCCGTGGCCACGGCCCCCACTGCCCCGGCGACCTGGGCGGCAGTACCGGCACCCCGTACTGTTTTATTTTGGCTTTTTTGCATTAGGCGGCCGGCAGCCCCCATGGCCATGGCGCCCGCGGCAGCTGCGGAATAATCGGACTGCTGCTGACGGACC
>ERZ1673744.2862-NODE-2862-length-12256-cov-6.037620_pt1 | contig 12256 bp, 10 predicted proteins | sample MGYA00580207_ERZ1673744 | MGnify/ENA primary metagenome ERZ1673744 (study PRJEB41218, sample SAMN15661751) | gut metagenome | host: Homo sapiens | place: Canada: London | collected 2015-08-20/2019-03-30 | study: EMG produced TPA metagenomics assembly of... | reverse complement strand
TGCCGCACCTCGCTCGCCGTATCGGCACTTAGAATTATGCGGTATTGCCTTATATATCCGGGAACACATTTCTTGCGCTGATCAGTGCATTGTTATAATACATTTCAAAATGGCAGTGGTTGCCGGTGGCGGCGCCAGTCGCCCCCACGTAGCCGATCAGCTGGCCCTTCGTCACGGTCTGCCCGGTCTGCACCACAAAGGACGACATGTGGCCGTACAGCGTTTTGTAGCCGTTGCCGTGGTCAATCTCCACATAATAGCCCCAGCTCGCGGTAGGGTGATTGTGCCACTGGGCAGCGATGACCGTGCCCGCGTCGGCGGCGTAAATCGGCGTGCCGTAGGGCGCGGTGATGTCCACCCCGCGGTGGCCATAGGGTAGATTGGCCCACCGGCTGATGCCCGAATACCCCGGCACAGGCCAGAGAAAGCTGCCGGTGCCGAGCTTGCCGATCATGCCGCTTTTCAGCCGTGTGCCCCGGTGGATGATTTCCGGCACAGGGGCCTGCAAAAGCTGCACGTCCACGGCCTGGCAGCTGACGACCGCGCCGTCCACGGTCACAATTTCGCTTGTGACCTGCTCACTGCCGCTCTGCCCGGCCTGTACCGTCTCGGTCTTGCCAAAATCCAGGTCAGCGTCCTCGACGGTCTGCGTCTCAAAGGGCAGCTCTTTTGTTACCGTCTCGTACCGGGTGACTTTGACCTGCAAAAGCCCGCTGTCCCGCAGGGCGTCCAGTAATGTGCCGTAGGGCGTGACGGCGACAGCGGGGTAGATGCCGTCTACCAGGCGCAGCGGGTGGACGAAGTCTGTCTGCGTACCCTCGGTCTGCCAGAGCTGGCGCACGGCGTACAGGCAGCGGCGCAGGTGGTCGCCCTCGGTGGTGATGTACCGCAGCGTGCCGTCGATGTAAACGGCGGTGCCCTCGGTAATGTCGCCGCCCGCCGCCCGCAAAATCGCGTCGGCGGTCTCGCGTTCGGTCATCGTCTGCACGCCCGCACCCCAGACAAGGGTGTACTCGGGCTGGATATCCCAATCCGCCGCGCCGCTGATGCGGGCCTGCACGTCGGCGCGGGCGGCCTCAAAGGCTTGCTCGCCGGGCAGATAGCCGACGGTCTGGCCGCCAACCTCGACCCGAAGCACAAAAGGCTGTGCCAGTGTGGTGCGCACGTAGAAAACCAGCGCCGCCCCCGCCGCCAGCGGCAGCAGCAGGCCGACAAGGCGGTGCGGGTGGGTGAGCGCTGCACGGAAATCTGCCGCCGCCCGCACCAGGGGCCGCAGCACCACGGCAGCCAGCCGCACCAGCGCCCGGGCCAGTTCCCGCAGCCAAAACGCCGTTCCGCGCCCGACCCGCACGGCGGTGTATTCGACATGGAAGCCGACAAAATATAAAACATCCCCGAAAGTCAAAACAGCCAGCCTCCCTACAATGTCGGCACATACCCCAACGGATTCACTCTGCCGCCATCCACCCGCAGTTCCAGATGCAGATGATACCCGCCGCCTGCGCCGTAAACATTGCCAGTATTGCCCACGTACCCCAGCAGATCACCCTTCTGCACGGTGTCACCCTGGGCTACGGCGATGCTGCTCATGTGGGCGTACAGGCTGTCATAGCAATGGCCGTCGTCGGCAGTGCCGTGGCTGACCTGTACACAGTTGCCGTAACTGTTCATGGTCCGCGCGGCGCTGACAACGCCGTCGGCAATGGCGTAAATCGGCGTGCCGCCAGGCGCGGCAAAGTCGGTGCCCCGGTGGGGGATGCCCCAGGGGTCAGGCTCGCCGAACTGGGTCGTGATGCGCCCATAGCTGTCCAGCGGGCAGCGAAAGGCTAGGCTCGTCAGGTGTAAATCTGCCGTGGTGTAGCGCTGGCTCTGCGCCCGCACGTAGGCGTCCAGCGCGGCGGTGGCGTCCTCGTAGGCTTTTTTCGCGGCGTCGGTCACGGCGGCCTGGGCCTGGGCGGCGGCTTGCTGGGCGGTCAGGGCGCTGTTCGCGTCTAAAAGCGCCGTCTCCAACTCGCACTGCGTGGCTTGCAACGCGGCCTGCTGGGCATCCAGCGCCGCTTTCGCGTCGGCAGCCTGTTGGGCGGCGGTTTCGGCTTCGGCGCGGGCCTGTTCAAGCGCTGCGGCCTCGGCGTCCAGCTCTGCCAGTACGGCGCTGTTTTTGGCGCTCATCTGCCGCAGCACCGCGTCAAAGGTCAGCACTTGGTACAGGCTTTTCGCCTGCGCCAACAGCCACAGCGCCCCGCTGCCGTCCAGCCGCTGCATGGCCCGCAGCTGCTCCTTGCACAAGGCAAGCCGCGCGTCATATTCAGTCTGCTTGGCAGTCAGCGCCGTGCCGGCGGCTTCTGCGGCAGCCCGGCGAACATCCAATTCGGTCTGGGCAGCCTGCACGGCGGCAGTCACGTCAGTGATTTGCCCCGCCAGTTCCGCTGCCTGCCCGGTGAGCGCGGCAACCTCGTTCTCGGTCTGCGCCTGGGCGCTTTTTAGTTCGTTTAAGGCTGCCTGTTCGGCTTCATATTCCTGCCGCGCTTCGGTCTGTTTCTGTGTTAATTCGCCCTTTTTATCATCCGCATAGGCGGCAAAACCCGAAAAAAGGGTACAAAAAAGCAGCCCCGCCGCCAATACAGCGGCGGGGAAGTACCTGTATTTCATCTTATTACTCCGCTAATAGGGCAGTCCCGGTCAGGTCTGCAGGCGCGCCGTCCTGCCGTGCCTCAAAGTGCAGGTGCGGCCCGGTGGAATTGCCGGTGCTGCCCACATATCCCAAGACCTGGCCCTGAACCACGGACTGCCCGGCAGAGACGAGCAGCGACTTCATGTGCTGATACTCTGTTTCCAGCCCGCCGCCGTGGTCAAGGACGACATAGTTGCCCTTTTCAACATCGTAGTCGGCGGCGGTCACGATACCACCGGCAACGGCGTAAACCTCCGCGCCCTCCTCGGCGGCAAAGTCAATGCCGGAGTGGCCGTTTTCGGGGGCATAGCCGCTGACCCGCGGCGGGGGCGCGACCGGCAGGGTAAAGAAATCCACGCCGGAAAGGGTGGCAGCTCCATCAACGGCAGTCGTCTGGTCGGAAGCAGCGCGGCGCACGGCCTCGGCCAGAATTTCGTCTGCCTTTTCCTGCGTCAGCTCGGCGGCATCACTGCCTGTGTAGGCGGTAAAATAGCGCGGCTCAACCAGCGTGCCATTGACCTGCATCTCAAAATGGCAGGCGTTGCCGGTTGTGTTGCCGGTGTGCCCCAGATACCCGATGACCTGCCCGGCAGTGACGGTCTGGCCGACCTGCACGGCGCAGGACTTCATGTGGGCGTACAGCGTGACCCAGCGCAGACCGTCGGCGTCGGTGCCGTGGTCGATCTCCACAAAATTGCCCCAGCTGTAATGCTCCTGCGCGGCCAGCACAACACCGTCCGCGGCGGCGTAAATTTCGGTGCCCTCGGCAGCGCACAGGTCGTCGCCCCGGTGGCCGTTCGTGGCAAAGCGGGAAATATATTTGTACTTGACAGGGCAGATAAAGCGCGGGCTGTTCGCAGCGTTATCCAATGTCGGCAGGGCAGCGGCAGCCACAGCGGGCACGCTGGTCGGTGCGGGTACGGGCGTCGGCTCTGCCGTCTCGGCGGTGGCGGGCGGCGCAGCGGTGGCGGGGGCATCCTCGACCTGCGGGCGCACCATGCAGGCCGTCACGCTCAACCCCACCACGGCGGCGCAGACCGCCAATGCCCCGGCACCCAAACGGCGGTAATGCAGCAAATGGACAATGCGCTCCTTCACGCTGCCCTGGCCGAAAGCCAGGCTGCCCGGTATGCTGCGGCCCTGCACGGCAAAATGCAGAAGGCTCTCACAGTAGGCGTTGCGCTCGGGCAGGGGACGGCCCCGCACGGCGGCCTCGTCGCAGGCGGCCTCCATGTCGCGCTCAAAGGTGCAAAACGCCAGCCAGGCCAGCGGGTTGAACCAGTGCAGGCAGGCCACGGCGTAGAACAGCGGCTTGGTCAGCGGGTCGCGGCGGCGGATGTGGGTCTGCTCGTGCAGCAGCACGGCCTGCCGGGCGGTTTCCTGCAAATCGTCGGGCAGGTAGACGCGCGGGCGCAGAATACCTAAGGTAAACGGCGCAGTCACGCAGGCCCCGCCGTAGCAGCCGTCCGATGTTTTGCAGGCCAGCGCCACATGGCGTTTCAATTTTATGTACCCAACGATACCGCGCACGGCCAGCACCGCTACGCCAACCGCCCACACGGCGGCCAGCGCGTGCCAGGGCGTCAGCCGGGCGTACCACGGCAGCGCCGCGGCGGGCGCGGAGACAGCGGGCGGGGGTGCGACCAGCGGCAGTTCGCCCAACTCCTGCACGGTGTCAGCAGCTGCGGCCAGCTGGGTGTTCTGCGGGCGGGGCAGGGAAAGTGGGATGCCCCAGGGCAGCACGAACCGCAGCCCCACGGCAAGCCACAGCCAGCACAAAAGGCGGCTGGGCGCGTGGGCGCGGCGCAGCAGCTTACAGACGGCCCAAGCCGCCAGTGCGGCAGCGCCGCCCCGGGCGCTGAGCAGCAAAAACGCGAACACGGTACTGCGCATAACTATCCCTCCTCGCGGTGGGCGGCGTCGAGCAGTGCGCGGATCTCGGCGGCCTCGGCGTCGCTGATGGGCTGGGTGTTCAAAAAGGCAGCCACAAAGCGCGGCAGGCTGCCGCCAAAGGTCTTATCCACCACGGCGGCACTCTCGGCCTGCTGGACATCTTCCTTTTTAATAAGGCTCGTCACCTGGCCGTCGGCGTTTTGCAGAACGCCCCGTTCGCAGAGCTTTTTCAGCACGGTATAGGTCGTACTCTTTTTCCAGCCCAGCGCGTCGGCGGCCAGCGTCACCAGCTGCCCGCTGGGCAGCGGCTCATGGTCCCACACAAGGCAGGCAAAACGGTATTCACCCTCGGCAAGGCGCAGCGGTTCATGGTTTGGCATAGGGAAAGCTCCTTCCTGGTTTATTGCAATAGACCTGTCCTTGCTTATAGTCTACTACAATAGACCGAAAATGTCAATAAAAATTCCCCGCCGCAGATATGTGGCAGGGAACTTGGGGCATAGGGGCAACAGCAAAACCGCTCTCATGAAAACTCACGAGGGCGGTTCATAAGCGGAAAGAAAGGGATTCGAACCCTTGAGGGCTTTAGGGGCCCTACACGATTTCCAGTCGTGCGCCTTAGACCAGCTCAGCCATCTTTCCACATATTCAGTTGTGCAGCGCCTGACTGCATGAGCTATTATAGCAATCGGTGCGGCAAATGTCAAGCAAAAATTGCAGAAAATTCTCGAAAATTTTCCCGATGGGCGAAATGCACGCAAAATATGCGCTCGAACTGCATATTTTGTACGTTTTATCCTCTTGCAAACCGCCGTGCAAGGTGCTAAAACTATATAGGTGTGAAACATCTTCCGGGCATTGCGCCTCCCTGCAGATCAAAAATGCGTGCATCGGGGATGTACGACTTCCCAATTTCTGTGGGTGCACGATTTCACCCGGACAAAAGGAGAGGATATTTCATGTATTCCATTTTTCGTGACCTGGCGATCATTATTCTGAGCGCCAAATTCTTTGCGCTGGTCGCCCGCAAGTGCAAGGCCCCGCAGGTCGTGGGCGAGATCATCGCCGGTCTGCTCATCGGGCCGTGCCTGCTGAACTTGGTGCAGACCAGCGATTCCATTTCCATCTTCGCCGAAATCGGCGTCGTGCTGCTGATGTTCACCACCGGCCTGGGCACGAACCTGAAAGAGCTGATGCGTGCCGGCCCCATCGCTACGCTGATCGCCTGCGTGGGCGTGTTTGTGCCGCTGGTGGGCGGCACGCTGCTGTATGGCGCGTTCTACGGCTTTGCGGCAGTGGGCAGCCCGGAGTTTTACCGTGCGCTGTTCATCGGCACCATCATGACAGCCACCAGCGTTTCCATCACAGTGGCAACGCTGCAGGAGCTTGGTCATTTGAAGAGCTTCCTCGGCACGACCATCGTCAGCGCGGCGGTCATTGATGACGTCATCGGAATCATCGTATTGACCTGCGTGCTGGGTGCCAGCTCCGGCGAGGGCACCGGCATCGGCGGCGTGCTGATCCAGACTGTGCTGTTCTTCCTTGTCGCCATCGGTGTGGGCGTCATCATCCACTACGCCATGAAGTGGCTGGACGCCCGCAACCCCCACACCCAGCGCATCACCGTTGTCAGCCTGGCGTTCTGCTTCGCTATGGCCTACATTGCCGAGCAGTACTTCGGCATTGCCGATATCACCGGCGCGTACATTGCGGGCATTGTCCTGTGCACGATGAACGACGCCTCCTACGTCGAGCGCCGCGTGGACATCAGCAACTATGTCATCTTTGCACCGGTGTTCTTTGCGTCCATCGGCCTGAAAACCGATATCAGCGGCCTTACGCCGGAAATCTTCCTGTTCTGCGTCTGCTTTGTCATTGTGGCGCTGGCAACCAAGATTATCGGCTGCGGCCTGGCGGCCAAAATCTGCCGCTTTAATTGGGGCGATGCTCTCAAGGTCGGTGTCGGCATGATGACCCGCGGTGAGGTCGCGCTGATTGTTGCCCAGAAGGGCCTGGAAGTCGGAGTCGTTGACCCGGTCTACTTTACGGCGGTCATCCTGCTGATCGTTGTGTCCAGCGTCGCCACACCGCTGGCGCTGAAAGCCCTGTTTACAAAAATGCCGCCCGTCCCGCATCCGAGCCAGGCAAAGGCGTAATTTGAGTAAAAGCCTCCCCTTTGAGGACAGCCTCCCCCGATACGGGGAAGGTGGCGCATAGCGCCAGAAGGGGAGCGGCGGCCGGGAACTGACTGTTTATGCCGCGAGGCTGCGGCCCACCCCTCACCCGCTGCGGTGGAAACTCCCATCAAAGAGGAACTAAAAAAGGCAGACGCTGCTTTGCGCCTGCCTTTTCATTTTTTATTCTGCATTATGCAGATGATTGTCCACCCATTTGATCAGCAGCTCCAGCGCCACCAGGTTGTGCCCGCCCTCGGGCACAATCAAATCGGCTTTGCGCTTGCTCGGCTCGACGAACTGCTCGTGCATCGGCTTGACGGTGGTCAAATACTGGTTGACCACGCTGTCCAGCGTGCGGCCGCGCTCCTTGACGTCGCGGACGATGCGGCGCAGAATGCGCACATCGGCGTCGGTGTCCACGAACACCTTCATATCCATCAAGTCGCACAGCTCGGGGGAGTCGAAGATCAAAATACCCTCGACAATGATGACCGGCGCGGGCTGCACGAGAACGACCTTGTCGCTGCGGTTGTGGATGGTGTAGTCATACACCGGCACCTGCACCGGGTGGCCGGCGCGCAGCTCCCGCAGGTGGGCGACCATCAGCGGCGTGTCAAAGCTGTCCGGGTGGTCGTAGTTCAGCTTGCAGCGCTCCTCGTAGGGGAGTTCGTCATGGCGCTTGTAGTAACTGTCATGGTTGATGACGCTGACCTCGTTCGCACCGAAATGATCCCGCAGCTTCTCGGTCAGGGTCGTCTTGCCGCTGCCGGTACCGCCTGCAATGCCGATGATGATGGTTTTCATATCCACAGCTCCTTATACGTCCAATTTGATCTCGCGCCCGGTGGGCTGATACGCGCGGTATTTCACGCCGGTCATGTTGAACATCCGACGGCTGGCAATACTGGCGTGCGTGTCGTGATATTTATCCGATAAATAGATCAATTCCTTGATGCCGCTCTGGATGATGGCCTTGGCGCACTCGTTGCAGGGAAAGAGCGTCACATACATCCGCGAACCGCGCAAATCGTGGTTGGGACTGTTCAAAATTGCGTTCAGCTCCGAGTGGCAGACATACATATATTTTGTGTCCAGATCCTCGCCCTCGCGCTCCCACGGCATATCGTCGTCGCTGCAGCCGATGGGCATACCGTTGTAGCCCAAAGACAAAATCTTATTCTCGGGGCTGACGATACAAGCGCCGACTTGGCTGTTGTTGTCCTTCGACCGCATGGCCGAAAGCATGGCAATGCCCATAAAATATTCGTCCCAGCTGATGTAATCCTGCCGTTTCATAGGTACACCGTCCTTTTGGCTTTTTCTTTATTATACTGTGCCGTGCGGCGCGGTGCAAGATGGTTCGCGCAAATATTTCCGCCGCGTGGCCTCGCCGCCGCGCAGGTGACGCTCGGCCTTGTTTTTCTGCACGACGGCCTGCACCTCGGCCCACAAGCCGGGGTTCTGGCGGCGCAGTCGGTGCTGGTCCTTCCAGATCGTGGATTTGCTCACGCCGAACACGGCTGCCGCCGCCCGCACGGTTGCGCCGCTCTCCACAATATACCGTCCCACCGCCGCCGCGCGCTCCTCAGGGTCGCCCTTCATAGCCTGACCTCCTCACATAGGAATTTCTGTCAAATCCTATGTGAAAGAGGGGCGGAGTATGCTATACTGTTTTTACAAAGGAGGGAAACCCTATGACATTTGAGCGTTACCCGGAATTGGATACCCTGCTGCTGGCAAATCCCGGCGCAGTGCGGGATTATAAACCCGAGTGGGGCTGGGATCGCTATATGGTGGGCGGCAAAATGTTCGCCGCACTGCTGACTACGGCAGACGACTGTGCCCCGGAATACCAAAACCATCCGATGCTGACGGTGAAAGTCGCACCGGAGGAGGAAAACTTCCTGCAGCGACAGTACCCGGATATCCTGCCTGGGTATTACATGAACAAGCAGCACTGGATCAGCGTGCGGCTGGATGGGGCCGTGCCGCAGGAAGAGGTCATGCGCCTGTGCAAAAGCGGGTATGCACTGATTTTTGCCAAGCTGACAAAGAAAATGCAGAAAGAAATTTTTGGGGAATAGGCAAGGCCCGCGCAGGAAAACATCCGGCGCGGATCTTGTTTATACAATTTTATACACGCGGCATCCGTCATTTTCGTACCAGATGGGATACCGCGCGGCGTACCAACTCTCGTCTGCATCGGCAAATTTGCCGTAGACGGAGGAATCAAACAGCACATACCCCACATCCCACGCCGCCAGTGTGCTCTCGTTGGGATGCTCGTACAGCGCTGCCATGGCGCTGTACTCGTCGGCGTAATCCATGCCGTGGTAATAGACATAACTGCCCGACCCGCAGAGTATCCGCCGCCCGGCCAGCGCAAATACCGGCGTGACATGGCTGTCGCTTGTCAAAAACAGCGCGTCGCTCTCGGCGTTCGCATCAATATAGTCGGCCAGTGCAATGTCATTCGCGCTCCAATGCTGGTAGTCGCTGAAAATCTCCCGCCCGACGGTCAGCACACTGCCGAACATGGCCGCAAAACAGCACACCGCCAGCCCCAACGCCCGCCAGGGCAGGGCACGGACCTTGTCAAACAAATCGACCAACAGCTGCGCCGCTAAAATGCACCCCAGCATATGCCAGACGTAAAGCAGTTTGTTATTGTCGTAATTGTTGGGCTGGAACACAACAAACTCCGCCAGCGCCAAAATTGCCAGCCCGCCGCCGTAGAGCCACCGTTGTTTGGGCTTGGCGTGGATAAACGCCGGAACCAGCAGCAGATACACAAGCCCGATATTTTTGATGTAAAACCAGAAATAATTGTCCTTCAGCGTGCCGTTGTCCTGGCCGTTGATCCAGTTGAAGTGCAGCCGCAGCATGTGCTGACCGTCCAAGCTTTGGGCCAGCACGGTGGGCAGCATCTGCGCCAGCCACGCCGCGCCGCACACCGCCGCCAGCCCCAGCCAGGGCAAAAGCGTCTCCCGCCGTGCACCCTGCGCCAGAGTGTATACGCCGCCCACAAGGCACAAAAGCACCAGCGCCAGCGCACTGTGGGTGTGCAAAAGCGGCAGGGGCAGCGCCAGCAGGGCCAGCCATGGCCAAAGGCGGCGCTTGCCCTCATAGCAGAACCGCCACAGCAGGTACACGGCGGGAAAGAGCACGCACCAGCCGAACAGCGTTGCCCGCTGGGGGATGAGCAGATCGACGATGGGGTTGACCCACTCGATGTTTTGCTCCACAAAATTCGTCGGTGTGGTGTAGAACCCGGTGAAGATGCCCGCAAACTTTTCAGCACTGCCGAGAAAATACACAAAGCCGAACCCGCTGCCCATAAAGAACAGGTAAAACGCAAGGCTTGCCTTGGCGGCGCTGCCCGTCATCCGGCGGGCCAGCTGCCAGAACATACCGTACACCGACAAAAATGCGGGCAGCATCGGCAGAAGATACGCCGTGCGCAGGTCCGCCCCCAGCACCAAAAACACGCTGGAGACAGTCTCGCACAAGAACGGATACCCGAACCGGTGCTCACCGCCCAATAGGGGATAGCACGGTAAAAATTCACCACTCTGCGCGATATATTTAATGAATCCCAGGTGCATCGGCATATCGCCGTAGCAGCTCTGCCCGGTGTGGTACGCGCCGTTTACCATGTGCAGTACATGGGTGTGCAGCAGGTACAGCGTGATGAGCGCGACCGGCAGGATGCAGGCCCACAGTGCGCCGCAATCGGCATCTTTTGCCATGCCGCGCAGCCGCACACCCCGGCGCAGCAGCACGCCGCCCAGAACGCCTGCGGCTGCAGCCGCCAGCAGAACGGCGGGCAGCGTGAAGCCCAGCGCCAGCGCAAGCACCGCAGGCAGCGCCGCCAGCAGCGACACGCCAAACCCGCAGCCCAGCGGCAGAATAACGGCAGCGCTCCCATCCGGCACCGCCCGGCGGGCCAAGAGCAGGCCAACGTATATGAATAAAGCAAGATAGAGAATCGAAAGCAGCATCTTTACACTCCTTCCAAATCAAACGGCGGCGTGTATTCCTCGCGGGCGCTGCTTTTTTCCTGCATATAGCCGTCGGTCAGGCCCAGGCGCACGGCCTCGTCAATGACCTGCCGGTACTCATAGGTCGTGATGCGCCGCCCTAAACCGTGCTCGGCCGCCTTATAAAAAGGGGTAAACTGGCTCATCAAACTCGGGATAAATGCGACGCCCGTTTCCGCCCGCAGTGCGGCCAGCCGCTGCAAAACGGCCTTGCTGTCCGCCGCATGGCCGGGCAGCGCCAGATGCCGCACAATGACACCCCTCTGTAAATAGCCGTCCGCATCGTACACCGGCGCACCGGTCTGCAAAAGCATCTGGCGAAGGGCAGCGTCGGCCACGGCAGGGTAGTTCTGCGCGGCGGAAAGCTCGGCAGCCAGCGCACCGTCCGCATACTTGTAGTCCGCCAGCCAGATATCCACATACCCGGCCAGCGCCTTGACAGCCTCCACCGTCTCATACCCGCCGGTGTTGTAAACGACTGGCAGGCAGAATCCGGCGGCCCTTGCCTGATCCAGCGCCGCTGTGACCCAGGGCAGGTATTGCGATGCTGTGACGAGGTTCAGATTTTTCGCCCCGCCGTTTTGCAGATTCATAAAAATCTCGGCCAGCCGCTCTACGGAAATCGCTTTGCCAACCTCGCCCTGGCTGATGGGGTAGTTCTGGCAGTAGCAGCACCGCAGCGTACACCCACTGAAAAATACCGTGCCACTGCCGGTCTCGGCGCTGGGGTCGCCGCTTAAACACGGCTCTTCCCAGTGGTGCAGGGCGGCGCGGGCTACCCGCAGGGTATCGTCGGCCCCGCAAAGGCCCCGCTGCCCGGCGGCGCGGTCGGCCCCGCAGGCCCGGGGGCAAAGGGTGCAATGGTGCGGCAGCTGCATAAGAATCCCTCTTTCACAAAAATCTTTCATTTAATTTTACCACAAACTGCGAAAGTGTGGTATACTATACCTACAAATAACCTAAAATAAAGGAGTGTGCTCTTATGTCTACCCCTCATAACCGCGCCGAAAAGGGCGATTTTGCCAAGACCGTGCTGATGCCCGGCGACCCGCTGCGCGCTAAATTCATTGCCGAGACTTTCCTCGAGAACCCGCGCGTCGTCACCGATGTGCGCGGTATGCTCGGCTATACCGGCACCTACCAGGGCCGCCCCATCAGCGTGATGGGCAGCGGTATGGGTATGCCGTCCATCGGTATTTATTCTTATGAGCTGTTCAGCCAGTACGGCGTTGAGAACATCATCCGCATCGGTTCCGCAGGCTCCTACACCGACAAGGCCAAGCTGTTTGACGTTGTGCTGGCTACCGGTGCTTACTCCGAGAGCAACTACGCCGTGACCCAGAGCGGCGATACCGACGATATCCAGACCCCCAGCGCCGAGCTGAACGACGCCCTGCGTGCCAGCGCCAAGGCTGCGAACATCCCTCTCATCGAGGGCAACATCCATTCTTCCGACGTGTTCTACCGCCAGCCCA
>ERZ1673744.2861-NODE-2861-length-12261-cov-5.630264_pt1 | contig 12261 bp, 9 predicted proteins | sample MGYA00580207_ERZ1673744 | MGnify/ENA primary metagenome ERZ1673744 (study PRJEB41218, sample SAMN15661751) | gut metagenome | host: Homo sapiens | place: Canada: London | collected 2015-08-20/2019-03-30 | study: EMG produced TPA metagenomics assembly of... | reverse complement strand
ACAACCTACTTTTTAAGAACAAAATCGGCGAAAGCTCACTTGACATTCACCGGCCCCGCGGCTAACATGACGCCAAAAGTACGGAGCCCCTGGCTCTCAACATGGGTTTGCAGTTTTTCATGACGCTTCTATCTCTTCTCATCGTCTGCTACCTCGCGCTCCTTCTCTGGTTCGGAATCCGGGGGAACACGAAGGACCGCACGCTCTCCGGCCTTCTCACGACGGGCGGCACCACAAGCGCGGCCCTCTGCGCGCTCTCGCTTGTGAGCACCATCATCGGCGGCTCGGCCACGCTCGGCATCGGCGGACTCGCCCAGAAAATCGGCCCCGCCGCCTTCTGGTGGCTCGGGGTCGGGACGATCGGACTCTTTCTTCACGGGCTTTTCGTCGCGCCCGTCATCCGCCGCACCAAAGCCATGACGCTCCCGCATCTCCTCGGGAGCCTTGCGGGCGAAAACGCCGAACGCTGGGCGGGCTTCATCATCGCCGTCTCCTGGGCGGCCGTGACGGCCGCGCAGTTCACGGCGCTCCATTCGCTTCTGCTCTCGATTGTGGGCGGCATGAAGGCGGAAATCCTCTACGCCGCGCTCGCGGGCGGAATCATCCTTCACACGGCTGCAGGCGGCCAGCGGGGCGTCATCCGCACGGACGCCCTTCAGGCGATTCTCCTTCTCGTCGGCTTCCTGCTTGCAGGGGCCTGGTGCCTCTTCGACCGCCCCGGGGCCGTGGCCGCCCTTCCGAAGGTTCCCTTCACCGACGCCTTCGGCTTCACGGACTGGCTCAAGATGATGATCCTCGTCGGCATCACCTTCGTGATCGGCCCCGACATGTTCTCGCGCACCTTTGCCGCGAAGGATGCCCGGTCCGCGAGAGCCGCCGCCTTTGCCGCAGCTCCCGTCCTCGCGCTCTTCGGCGTCATCGTGACGATGCTCGCGCTCCTCAACATCGACGCCAAAGCCCCCATCACGGACTGGCTTTCGCCCGACTCGCCCCTGCCGATGCTTCTTCAGGTCATGCTGGCCCTCGGGCTTGTGAGCGCGCTTTCGGGCTCGGCCGATACGCTCCTTCTTTCCGCAGCGGGCATTCTTGAAAAGGACGTCTGCGGTCGCGAGCGCGCCGGCGCCGTCCGTCTCTGGGCAGTGCTCCTCGGAACGCTCGCGCTCGCGAGCGCCTGGTTCTCCGGGAACATCATCGGACTGCTCTTGAACGCCTATTCGCTCTTCGTGCCGGGCGTCGCCGCGCCGTTTCTCTTCCTCGTGGCCGGGCGCCTCAGAAGCGCGGATCCGAAGGTCTGGCTCTCGGGCGCCGTCGCGGGCGGCATTCTGGGGCTCGTCGGCAACCTCACGGGCGAAAATGCCTGGACCTTTGCCGGGATTGCCGTGTCCTCAGCGGGGTCGCTCCTTGCCGTTCGCCTCGCAGGCATGAAGTCCTCTGCGGCCGGCGCTTCAACCAGCGCCTGAACCTCTTCAAAAATTACGAAAAAAGAAAGGCGGCAGGAAGATCAGACTTCCGGCCGCCTTTCTTTTTCCTGAGAGCGAAAAGCATCTTCCGCTCTCAGAGGCATCCGCAATCAACGGCGGGCCTTCTTCGCTTCAGAGCGCGCAACGGCATCCGAAATCAGATCCTGAAGCTCGCCTTCCGTGATTTCCTTTTCGGACTGCGCCTTGGTGCGGTCCTTTTCCACCGCAGCGGCGATCAGATCCGAAAGTTCGCCCTCCGTGAGGCTGTGATGCTTCTGAAGAGCCTTTTGAACGGCGAAGTCGATCAGATCCGCCATTTCGCCTTCGGTCAGTTCCGCCTGACGGTCGGCCTTTTTGCGGTCTTCCTCAACGGCGAAGCTGATGAGATCTTGGAGTTCGCCTTCGGTGAGCTCGCGGCGGCGCGCGCGGTCGCGGGCAACCGCATCAACGATGAGGTCCTGGAGTTCGGCTTCCGTGAGTTCGCCGTGCTTTTCGGCATATTTCTGAACCGCCTCGTTGATGAGGTCGGAGAGCTCGCCCTCAGTGAGTTCGGCGGACTTCTTCTCGCGCGGATCAAGGAGATGCTCGCCGAAGTTTTCAGCAGCGGCGCGCAGGAACGCTTCCGGGGTCGGATAACGAACCGAATGCTTTGCGAGCACCGCATCAACGAGCTTCACGAGACTTTCATTGGCTTCAACGGTCCAGGTCCTGGTGGTCATAACGTTTTTCTCCCTAAATAGATGAGATGCCTCGAGCCCCGGGCCGACTGAAATCAGCCGCATGAGGCTTAGGGCATCACGCTTCGAGGGACTAAGCCCTTCGCGTAAACCCTGATGCGATTCATCTTAGTCCGCCGCCTCAAAGGCGGCTTGAGGGAGAACGTTCTCTTTGGTCACAGTCGTAACGCTCTGTAAACGAGCAAAGTTTCAGGCTTCGCGACTTTACAACCGGAGACCTCGCGCCTCTTCATCGGGCAATCTGCTTCAGCTCGCCGCCGCCGACCTCGCAGGTCTTTCCGCAAAAGGCAATGCCGTAAGCGAAATACTTGCTGCAGCGTATTCTTCGAAGCGCTTCCGAGTAGTCCTTTTTGTCAACCTGCCGAAGCGCCTCATCCACAGCATCAGGAAGATCCTCCTGCCGGGCAGCACGCTTGATTTCAATGACGACGCCGCAGCGATCCGGGCCGCTACCTGAAGAGAAAATGATGTCCGCATACCCGTTGCCGGACTCCGCATTGGAGCGAAAATCCTGAATGCGGCTTCCTGCACAGGCAAAAAGCGCGGAAAGGAAGCCGTGATAATAATTTTCCGCCGGAGCTCTCGTCGCCGAATCACGAACGGAAACATAGGTGCGCAGAAGCGGCTCGAGCACTTCCGCCATGCGGGAAGCATTGCCGGTGACGGCAGCTTCGGCAAGCTTTATGCCGTGTGCGGCAAATGCAGCATTTTGACTCGAGAACCGGGCCGAAACGCGGCTTCTGAAAGTCTGGCGGATCTCTTCATTGGGAATTCTCAAAAGGTAGTTCTTGCCGCCCAGATACTTATCTACCGTCAGATAGCCGGTAAAAAGGAGCAGAGTCCAGAAGTCTTCAGATTTGTGCTGAACGAAATCCGAGTATGTCAGCTGCTCGTTGATATTGAGCTCAATACTGCCGCCGTCGAGAAGCGTCTGCATTCTGCCGGCATCCTCCTCCGTGAGGAACCCGAGAAACTCATCGATCGCATCGTTGCTGCTCGTATTGATCCAATAATTGTCGGGCTCAGCCGTTTTGGCGTCGTTGCTTGCGAGCGCATCCTGGCAGAAGCTCAGAACGTCCCAGGGACTATAGATTTCGCTCGATCCGAAGCGATAGCCGTCGTACCAGGCCTTGACATCCTTGCTGCGGTCGGCAAGCCCGTAGTAATTCAGGAGCTTCTTGACTTCATCCTCTGTAAAGCCGATCGAAGCAGCTAAATTTTCATTAGTACTGCAGACGGTATTGACGGAGAAATTATTGACGCCCGTAAAGATGCTTTCCTTGCTGACGCGCAGGCAGCCGGTGAGAACGGCCTTCTCAAGAACAGGAAAACCGCCCGCCAGAGGCGCATCCTCCGGCTTCAGAACCGAGAGGAAGTCACGAATGAAATTGCGCATCTCCGCATAGTATCCGGACGAGGCCGCCTTCTCGAGAGGAACATCGTACTCATCAATAAGCAGCATCGCCGGCCGTCCGAAGTGCTTGGTGAGGCAGTAGAGAATGTCCGGCAAAAAGCTCGATGCCGTGAGCCAGGCCCTACGCTCATCTGCGAGGAGACTGCTCGAATTAAGCGCAAAATAATCCTGAAGCGTTCCTTTTTCATTGTCCGTCAGACGAGGACTTTCCAGCAGATAGCTGTACTCGTTTACAGCAGCCGCGATCTTTTTGCAAATTTTGCCGAGTGCATAAGAAAAAGACGGCCCCGTGAATCCTTTCATGGAGAGGAAGAAAACCGGAACCCGGCCCATATAGGTTCGGCAAAATTCAGCGTCTTCTGCGATGGCAAGGTTTTCGAAAAGTACTTTTTGCCGGGAGACATCTTCCGGATTGGCCGGATTAACCGCGAGATAGGTGCGCAGCGTATCGAGAAAAAGCGATTTGCCGAAGCGCCTCGGTCGCGTAATCAACTGAACAAAGCTCCCGGATTCAATCAGGCGCTTGATGTACGGCGTCTTGTCGACATAGAAGCAGTTTCGCATCCTCATCAGAACGAAGGAAGAATTTCCAACTGCAATCGTTTTTTTCAACACAGAAGACCTCAAAGCTAAACGAAAGGCATTGATTCAATCTCAGTCTAGCATTTTATTTTGAATATTTTTTCCTTTAATATCATTGTAAAACCATGATTTAATTATCTTAAGAGAGAAGCAATTCTTCCCGGATTCATCGTCTTGACGGGACCAGACAAACAGCAGAAAGTTTTTCCAGCATATAATTAGCTGGCTAATTATTCTGGCAGAGTGCAAGCCTCCATCTTTCAGTCTGAGGTTCGTATAGCTCAGCTTCGCCGCCCCTGCGGGATCAGCATCAGCCGACCAATCCCGAGCCGTCGCAGAGATTTTCGCCAATAAAACTGATTTTATTGAAATTCTTCATAAGCCCTAACCTCGAAAGGTTCCCAGGGCATTGTCCACATTTAACTATTTAGTTGACTAATTAAAATGGCCATTCCTCAGAAGCAGAAACGCGACATCCTGCGCACGATCGGCGGATTCGCCGCCGCCGGCATTCTGGCCGCCGGTCTGATTTTCCTCGGAAACCGAAATGATGCCGTCTCAGAGGCCGAGCGCCTGAAGGCCGGCATCCTCACGGCGCACGAAGTGAAGGCGGCCTTTCAGAGCGTGGGCGGCCGACTCGTGGAGCGCCCCGTAACGGAAGGTCAGCGCGTTCGCGCGGGAGAACTCCTTCTCGGCATTGACGGCACCGACATCCGCATTTCCATTGAGGCCCAGAAAGCCGCCATCCGGCAGATCGACGCGCAGACGGCGCTCGAAGAGGAATCAATTGCCCTGGCGCTCCGGGAAGCCGACACGAACGAGCGGACGCTCTGGCGCCAGATTGAGGAGGCTGAAGCCTCAAGAAAAGCCGCCGCGGCATCGCTCGAAAGCGCGAAATCCGACTGGACCCGCGCTCAGAACCTTTATCCCAGGGGCGCAATGGCAAAGTCCGCCTACGATCAGGCGAAGGCCGCCTGGATCGCAGCCCGCGAGGCGCTCGCCATCAGCGAGCATGCGGTGAAGCGCCTCTCGATCGGTGCAGGCAATGAAGAAATCAAGCTTCTGCAGAAGACCGGCTCCGCCGAAGGCATGCACCTTGAAGCCATTGAGACCGCTCGCCGGGCGGCTCAGAACAGGAAGCACAATCTTGAGAATTTCGCGGCAACCCGGGCGTCCCTCAGCGCAGAGCTCGAACAGCTTCGCGTGAACGAGACGCGCCTTCGGATCCATGCGCCCGAAAATGCCAAGGTCCTTGAAGTGCTCTATGAAAAGGGAGAACTGATCGGCCCCAACGCGCCGGCGGTGCTTCTCGAGAGCGAACGGCATTACTTCGACATCTACGTGAGCGAGAAGGAGATCGCGCGCTTTGCTGAAGGAACGACCGTCCAATGCTTTTCTCCCGCACTTGAGAAAACCCTTCCGGGCGTGGTGGCGCTCGCCGAGGCGGCGCCCGATTTTGCGAGCCTCCGGATGGTGCGAGAGCGCGGTCAGGCCGACCTCACGCTCTTCCGGGTCCGCATCGACGTGCCTCCGGCCGAAGGGCTCCTTCCCGGCATGACGCTTGAAGTGAGGCTCTGATGCGAGGATTCATGAAGGAAATCCGGAAAAGCATGGCCTCGGAATGGGAGGCCATGATGAGCGGTCGCTTTGTGCCCTACCAGAAGCTCGCCGTCCTCGTTGCGCTCATCACGGCCTTTGCCTTTTCGATTGCGCTCTCCCACGACGTGGTGTTCGAGGCCCCGGTTGCCGTGGTCGATCTCGATCAGAGCCGCTGGTCGGCAGCGCTCGTCGAAAAGCTCAATGCTTCTCCGAGCCTTTCGGTCAGGGCGGTCGTCCATTCGCCGTCGGATCCGCGGGCCATGACGCGCGGCGACCGGTTTGTAGGCGTCGTCTATATCCCGAAGGGCGCCCAGGCGAGGATCCTCAGGGGCGACCGCACGCTCACCATCGGCTACTTTGCGGACGACAGCAACACGGCGCAGAACGGCGAGGTGTATTCCGTACTGAACGAAATTGCCGCTGAGCTGGGCGCGGAGCGCGCCGTCTCCCGCTCGGACGGCGTTTCGTCGCTCGGCAAAAATTCGAACGAAACTCAGGCCCTGATGTCGCCCCTCAGAATGGGCTTCCGCTACCTCACGAACCCGACCGGACAGGCGACGACGGCGACCGTGGTGAGCTTTCTCCTCTTCTTTTCGATGATGTATCACGGGCTCGTAAGCCTCATGATCGTGGGGCGCCTGCGCGTCACGCGCTCCTGGGACGGCGAAGTTCTGTCGGGGTCTTTTTTCGGCTTTCTCGCCCGGGGAGTGCCCTATGCCTTCATCTTCACGGCGGTGGTGACGACCGCGCTGGCGGTGCTGATTCTTCTGGGGCAGCTCCGCTTCGCCGGCAACATTCTCCTCTTCGTTCCGGCGCTCTTTCTCTGCGCGCTCGGGAACACCTGGCTCGCCTTTCTCCTCTCCTGGGGCACGACCAATCCCGGTCAGGGCGCAGGCCGCATGATTTTCCTCGTGCCCTCGGGCTTCATCCTGGGCGGCGCCACCATGGCGACGGGCTTCATGCACGGCTGGGTGCACGACGTCTCCTTCGGCATCCCGCTCGTCTGGCTCTTCAACTTCTGGCGCGATCAGGGGCTGAGAGGAATCGACGGCCTCGCGACCCTCCCGCTCTTCGGGGGCGCCCTTCTGTGGCTCGTTTTCCTCGGAAGCCTCAATGCGATCCGCTTCTGGCGGGATGAAGAGAAGCGGAGAAAGGAGCTCCGCCAGTACTGGCACGACCTGCAGGCAGTGCCCGACAGAGAAGCCGGAACTGCTCCCGCCCGCACGGCGCCCAAGGCAGAAGAGGCTCAATCAGGGACTGCGTGACGGAGGATACCCGGAGGCTCCCGGCGTCAGGCCATTTCTCACGGCGTCTTCTTCTCGAAAGGCGCCGTGAGCTTCGAGAGGAGGCCGATGAGCGTCTCCCTCTCCTCGTACGTGAGGGGCGCGGCAAATTCCTCCACGCGCCGGAAATGAACGGGGAGCACCCTGTCGAGAAGCTCCCGTCCTTCAGGGGTGAGCTCAACGAGGCTCGAGCGCGCATCCTTCTCGCTGCTTCTTCTCACGATGAGGGGCTTCTTTTCGCCCACCATCCGCGCCACCATCACGGACACCGTGGGGGGAGCCACGCCGATGCGCTGGGAAATGTCGCCGATCGAAAGGGGCTTCCCTTCCTCCCTCAGGCACATCATCATCGTGAACTTCCCTTCGGAAAGTCCCGTCGAGGCCTTCAGTTCATCGAAGATGACGCCCTTCACCACATCCACCGCATTCATCATGCGCAGCATCAGGTCGATGCTCGAAACATCGAGGTCGGCTGCGCCCTCGCCGTGAACGCGCCGGAGGCTCTCGCGCGCGGGGATGATGCGGATGGAAGGGTTCTTCATAAGGAGCGGGAAGAGATTGACTGCGGTATCCATGGATTCTAGGCCGGGAGCCGCGCGCATGCAGGGCAACGTCCGCATCCCTGGGAAATCAGCAGATTCGGGCCTGTTAAAATGCTCAGACTTCAAAAATACTCACGCGGAATCCGCAAGAGACGCTAAATGCATAAAGTCCTTCTTATGATTCTTGACGGCTGGGGCATCGGCGGAGGCGCAGCCGACCCGGCCGATGCCATTTCGGCCGCGCATCCGGCCTATCTTGAATCGCTCATGAAGCGCTGCCCGCATGCCGAACTCCTCACCTTCGGCGAAAACGTGGGGCTCCCCGCCGGCCAGATGGGAAATTCCGAAGTCGGCCACCTCAACATCGGCGCAGGCCGCGTGGTCTATCAGGACCTCGTGCGCATCAACCGCGCCTGCGAATCGGGCGCGCTCACCGCGCAGCCGGAAATCGCCGCCCTTATCGCTCACGCCAGGGAAACCGGTTCGGCGCTCCACCTGATGGGGCTCTTTTCCGACGGCGGCGTGCACGCGAGCTTCGACCATCTTCTCGCCTTCATCGACCTTGCACGAAAGGAAGGGATCCGGAAGGTCTTCGTTCATGCCTTCATGGACGGACGCGACACCGATCCGAAGAGCGGCCTCGGGTTCGTGAAGCGCCTTGAGGAGAAGCTTTCCGCTCCGGGCGAAACGGCAGTGCTTGCGAGCATGATCGGGCGCTACTACGCGATGGACCGCGACAAGCGCTGGGAACGCATTCAGGAAGCCTACGACCTCCTCGTTCACGGGAAAGGCGCGCCCTCGCAGGATTTCGTGAAGTCGGTCGAGGACTCCTACGCCGCCGGCATCACCGATGAATTCATGAAGCCCGTCGTGAAGACGGATGCCTCAGGCCGCCCAGTCGGCCGCATTGAGGAGGGCGACGCCGTCGTCTTCCTCAACTTCCGCAACGACCGCGCGCGGGAGCTGACGAGCGTTCTCACGCAGGCCCCGCAGGGCAATATGAAGCCGCTCTCCCTCTGGTTCGCGACGATGACCCCGTACGACGCGACATTCAGGGGTCTCCACGTTCTTTTCGATAAGGAAAACGTCGTCAACCCGATCGGCGAATACGTGGCGAGCCTCGGGCTCAGGCAGCTCCGCATTGCGGAAACGGAAAAGTACGCGCACGTCACGTTCTTCCTGAACGGCGGCCGCGAGGCTCCCTTCCCCGGCGAAGACCGCATTCTCGTGCCCTCGCCCAAGGTTGCAACCTACGACCTTGCGCCTGAAATGAGCGCTCCTGAAGTCGCTGAGAAGCTCTGCGCCGCACTGCGCGAAGAGAAGTACGACTTCATCTGCCTTAATTTCGCAAACGGCGACATGGTGGGTCACACGGGCGTCTGGGACGCCATCGAGAAGGCCGTCAAAGCGGTCGACGGATGCGTTGAAAAGGTCATCAAAACCGCGCGCGAGTGCGGCTACGACGTCGTGCAGATTGCCGACCACGGGAATGCCGATCACGCGAAGAACGCAGACGGCTCCCCCAACACCGCGCATTCGTTGAACCCCGTGCCGATCCTCGTTGTTTCCGACCGCGTCGAAAAGGTGAAGGACGGCGTCCTCGCCGACGTCGCGCCCACGGTGCTCGCCCTCATGGGACTCAGGCAGCCCCCGGAAATGACGGGTCATTCGCTCGTTGAGATGAAGGCCTGACGCGCTCGATTCCTCTGACGCGTAATCAGACCTGTACTGCCGCCGGATTTCTCCACGAGGGTCCGGCGGTATTTTTATTTGTTTTTGTCCTTTATGGAGCGGCGTAACCGGCTGTCTGAAAGAGCGCCGCATCGTCGGCGGGAGTGCCGCCCGAGGTCGTGGTGAGAAGATCTCCGCTGATTGCCGAATTGATGCCGATCCGCATGGCTTCCCGGATCGTGTCGGGCGTGAGGAGGTTTCTCCCGCCCGCAAACCTCAGATAGGCCGTCGGGTTGGCGAGCCGGAAGAGCGCCGCGGCGACGAGGAATTCTTCCTGGGAGAGCGCCTCAACGTCTGCGAGAGGGGTGCCCGGCACCCGGTAAAGCAGATTGATCGGAATCGAGGGCACTTCGAGCTCGCGGCAGAGGCGCGCGAGGCGGATGCGGTCGAGGAGCGTTTCGCCCATGCCGATGAGGCCGCCCGAGCAGACGTCGAGCCCCAGGGCCCGGGCGCGCCGGAGGGTTTCGATCTTGTCGTCTATCCGGTGCGACGTGCAGACTTCCCGGAAGAATTCGGGCGATGTTTCAAGGTTGCAGTGAATGCGCACGACGCCGGCGTCCTTCAGGGCGCTGAGATCTTCTTCAGACAAGAGTCCGAGCGACACGCAGACCTCGAGCTCCGGGTGATTGCGCTTCACCTCTCGGATCCGCTCGCAGTATTCGCGGATCTCACGCCTTGAGGGCTTTCTGCCGCTCGCCACGAGCGAATAGCGCACGATGCCGGTTTCCGCGGCGCGCCTTGCGCCAGCCTCCACCTTGTCGTCGGGAAGAATCGGATGGATTTTGACGCCGGGCACTTCCCAGTGCTTCGACTGCGCGCACCAGCGGCAGTTTTCAGAGCACTCGCCCGACTTGACGTTGATGATGCCGCAGAGATTGTAGGCGCGGGGCGCCATCTTCCGCGTGACGGCCTCGGCCGTGTCGAAAAGATCCTCACGCGGGCCGGCGGCGAGCACAAGGAGTTCGGATTCGCTTAAATTCGCGCCGTTCTCGAGGGCGCGGACAATTTCAGAAAGAATGGGCATAGGGTCGGTTTGGGGAAAACGCGAAGATTCCGACTTTCTAGCATGCCGGAGCACCCAGCCGCCCCTCCGATCATGGCGAAATCGTAAGCAAAGAAGAAAGTCCGGGCGTCATCAAATGCTCTGCCCGGACTTTCCCCTGACTCAGGAGGCCGGATGCCTCTCAGGCCGCTGGCTCCCTACGCATCAGGCGCGGCGTTCTTTCCCCGCATTGATGCCGGCAATCTGCCCGTAGACCATGCAGTCAAGAAAGGCGTTCCCGCCCACGCGGTTGGTGCCGTGGATGCCGCCGGTGATTTCGCCCGCAGCGTAGAGGCGCGGAACCACGTTCCCCTGCCAGTCGAGCACCTGCGCCTTCGTGTTGCAGTTGATGCCGCCCATCGTATGGTGAACGGTCATGCCCGTATAGCAGGCCCAGAAGGGGCCCTTTTCAATCCGCTTCGTGAGATTTCTCGGAGCCTTGCCGAAATCGGGATCCTTCTGGTTTTTGACGAGCACGTTGTTGTAGCGGTCGATCGTCTTTTCAAGACCCTCGGGATCAACGCCCATCTTCTGAGCAAGCTCCCGGATCGTGGGCGCAGTCCAGGCTTCGTTGATGCGGATCCCTTCCTCGACGCTCGAATGAACCGCCGAGTTGTAGCTCTCATACGTTTCGTTGTCGACCACCGTGTAGGCGTAGCGCTCGGGCGTCGCAAGAACGGCATCGCGGATCTGATCGCGCCTCGCGCCTTCGTCGACGATGCGGCTGCCGCGCTTGTCGACGTAGATCGACTCGGCAACCTTGGTGTTGAGGATGATCTTCATCTTCTTCCCGGCAGGAGCACCCGGGGTGGACTGAATGAAGTCCATGCCGACGAGGTAGGCGCCGACGCGCACCGCCGCCATCATGACGTCGCCGGCCGTCTGGTTGGGGAGGTTGTCCGTGCCGAGATTCTTCACGCGCGGGTCATGGAGTTCGCGCAGGTACTTGTTGGCAGAGAAGCCGCCGGCAGCGAGAACGACGCCCTGTCGGGCACGGATCCAGCGCACGCCCTCCTTCGTTTCGCAGCGCACGCCTCGCACATCGCCAGAAACCGGCGTTTCGCGGATGATTTCCGTCACGCGCACGTTCGTGCGGATCGGAACATTGCGTTCCTTCAGGGCCTTGAGAAGCACCTGGATGTAGCCCTTGCCCTTGGGTTCAACAGGCTGGTGCGCGCGCGGGTAAAGGCCGCCGAACATCTGGAAGACGCGGGGCTGGAACTCCATGCCGAGACTCTCGAGCTAGGTGACGGCGCCGTAGGCGTTCTCGCAAAGAACGCGCACGCGTTCCGGGTCGCCGCGGTAGTCGCCGGCGGCAAGCGTCTGCTTCGCATGAAGCTCGGGGCTGTCCTTGATGCCCTGCCGGGGCTGACGCACGGGATCGGCCGCATTCATCTGTCCCTGTGCGAGCTGCGTGTTGCCGCCCGGGAAGGCCAGGCGCTCGAGGACGAGAACCTTCGCGCCCTGATCGGCCGCGCGGATGGCGGCCGCCATGCCGGCGCCGCCCGAGCCCACGACGATGACGTCGCAGACCTCATCCCATTTCATGGGAAGCATGGAGTCTTTGGAAGATTCCGAGGCGGCGTGAACGGCTGCCGATCCGGCAGCGGCAGCGCCCGCAACAGCGGATGAAATGAATTTGCGGCGATTGAGCGTCATGCTTTTCTCCTTTACTTCTTATGGCTGAGCCTTGGTCTAGCTCGAAAGAAATAATGGAAGAGAAACATGCGCGCGCATCTTGCTTCTTGTCAGAAGAAGCAGGATCCGCATCTGCCGGTTCGGAACACCCGACAACGAAAAGCCCCTGCTGACATCTAATCAACAGGGGCTTCGTTTATAGGGAGCCTGGCGATGACCTACTTTCACTGGAA
>ERZ1673744.2854-NODE-2854-length-12284-cov-13.627279_pt1 | contig 12284 bp, 9 predicted proteins | sample MGYA00580207_ERZ1673744 | MGnify/ENA primary metagenome ERZ1673744 (study PRJEB41218, sample SAMN15661751) | gut metagenome | host: Homo sapiens | place: Canada: London | collected 2015-08-20/2019-03-30 | study: EMG produced TPA metagenomics assembly of... | reverse complement strand
GGGGCGAGGCAGACACCGTATTTTCAAAAGCCATCCGGCTGTGTATGGAGTGTGTGGGCATTGGATAAGAAAAAGAAAAAGCTTTCTCCCCTTGCCCGCTTCCGGGGCTTTATACAAGCCGGGGCTACCCTGCTGACCAACATTCACCTGCCCAATTTTGCAAAAGGAACGTTGTATCAGGGCGGCGGAAAGCACGTCTGCGTGCCGGGGCTGAACTGCTATTCCTGCCCGGGCGCGGCCGGTGCCTGTCCGGTGGGAGCATTCCAGGCGGTGGTGGGCTCTTCCAAGTTCCGCTTTTCCTACTACATTACCGGCATCCTCATCCTCTTTGGGGTGCTGCTGGGGCGGTTCATCTGCGGTTTCCTCTGCCCGTTCGGGTGGTTTCAGGAGCTTTTGCACAAGATCCCATCCCCCAAGCTCTCCACCAAAAAGCTGAAGCCGCTGCGCTATTTAAAGTATGCGGTGCTGCTGGTCATGGTGGTGCTGCTGCCCCTGCTGGCAGTCAACGAGCTGGGCATGGGCGACCCCTTCTTCTGCAAGTATCTCTGCCCGCAGGGCGTGCTGGAAGGCGCTATTCCCCTCTCCCTGACCAATGCGGGCATCCGCGCCGCGCTGGGCAAACTGTTTACATGGAAGGCCTGCATTCTGCTGGCGGTCATTGTGGGCAGCGTGGTGTTCTACCGCCCCTTCTGCAAGTGGCTGTGCCCGCTGGGCGCGTTCTATGCGCTGCTGAACAAGGTCTCGCTGTTCCAGATGCGCGTAGACACCCACAAATGCGTCTCCTGCGGCGCCTGTGCAAAGGCTTGCAAGATGGACGTAGACATTACCAAGACCCCCAACCACGCCGAATGTATCCGCTGCGGGATGTGCATGAAAGCCTGCCCCACAGATGCCATCCAGTATAAATTCGGACTGGGAGACAAATCAAACACTGAAACAACAAAGGAGTAAAACCATGAAGCTTAACCGTGTAACCGCACTTTTTCTTGGCCTTGTGCTGGCCTTCAGCCTTGCCGCCTGCGGGCAGGGCGCATCCTCTGCCTCTACTGCATCTTCTTCCGCTTCCTCTGCGGCTGCGGAAAGCAAGACCGAGGAGCAGCTGCTGGCCGAGGAAAACGAGATCCTTTCCGCAAACGATGCCCTGTGGGAGAAGGTATTCGCCTCTATGGACAAGAACGTGACCGAAACCACGATCAGCGCCAACTACGGCGATTTTCTGCTCAGCGCTGTGGAAAAGGCAAAAGACCAGTTCTCGGACGAGGAGTACAAGACCCTGACTGCAGATGCCGAAAAGATTCGTGCCATCGAGGAGCAGATCGCCGCTCTTGCCCCCGCAGAGGATGCCGCTTCCAGTGCCGCCGCACAGGGCACCGCCTTCCCCAAGTTTGAGGGCAGCGATTTAGAGGGCAACCCGGTGGACAACAGCCTGTTTGCGGGCAACGCCTTTACGGTGGTGAACTTCTGGTTCAACGGCTGCAAGCCCTGCGTGGAGGAACTGGACGACCTGAACGCCCTGAACGAGAAGGTCAAGGCACAGGGCGGCGAGGTAGTCGGCATCAACACCGAGACGCTGGACGGCAACCAGCAGGGCATTGATGCCGCCAAAAAACTGCTGGAGACAACGGGCGCAAGCTACCGCAACATCTACTTTGCCTCCGGCAGTGAGGCCGGCAAGTTTGCACTGAACATCATGGCCTTCCCCACCACCTACGTTTTTGACCGGGACGGCAACGTTGTGGGGCAGCCCCTGCTTGGCGGAATCGACAAGGAAGAAAACCTTGCCGCTCTGCAAAAAAATATCGACGCCGCCCTTGCCAAGGACAGCGCCAAATAAACCTTTCTCCCCTGCCGCCTTCGGGCGGCTTTTTTATTTGCGGTGTGCATTGCCATGCACGCCCGGGTGCCGGACGGAATACGCTGGGGCAGAAGCATACTTTTACCAGCAAAGGAGCGTATCTCCATGAAAAACACCGGAACTCTCCGCATCCAGACCTTTGCGGCACGCCAGTCTGCCCCCGTGGAGGGGGTGACCGTTGCGGTGCAGGGGGACGGCTTTACCCTGCACTGCATCACCGATGCGACCGGCAGCGCCGCCGATATCCCCATTGAAGCCCCCGCCTGCACCCTCTCGCTGGACGAGGACAACACCATCCGCCCTTACGCCGTTGTCAGCCTGACCGCCGCAAAATCCGGCTACCGCACCGTGCGCATTGAGGGCATCCAGATCTTTGCCGGGCAGATAACGCTGGCACAGCCTGCGATGATTCCGGTCACGGAGGAAGGCAAGGACATCCCGGACGCGCCCATCGTCATCCCGCCGCACCCTTTGTTTGCGGGCAGCGGCGGCAGCGGTGCACAGCCGGTGGAAAACTGCACGCCCCGTGTGCTGGACAAGGTGATCATCCCCAAAAACATCACGGTGCATCTGGGCAAACCGGCCGCCTCAGCCCGCAACGTGACCGTGTCCTTCCGGGATTATATCGCCAATGTCGCCTCCAGCGAGGTATACCCCACCTGGCCGGAGCAGGCCCTGCGGGCCAACATCCACTGCCAGATCTCGCTGGCGCTGAACCGTATCTATACCGAATGGTACCCCAGCAAGGGCTACACCTTCAACATCACCAACTCCACCAGCTACGACCAGTATTACGTCCATGGCCGCACCGTGTTCGATGTGATGGTGCGCATCACCGATGACATTTTCAACACCTATCTGCGCAAGCGCGGCACCGTGAACCCCTATTACTCCGAATACTGCGATGGCAAGTCGGTCACCTGCCCGGGGCTCAAGCAGTGGGGCACGGTGACGCTGGCCAACAACGGACGCAGCGCTTTACAGATCCTGCGCTACTACTACGGCAGTGATATCGAGATCGTGCGTACCAGCAACATCCAGTCCATCCCCCAGAGCTACCCCGGTTCGCCCCTCCGGCAGGGAGACAGCGGCACGGCGGTGTTCACCCTGCAGCGGCAGCTGAACCGCATCACCAAGGACTACCCCTTCCTTGGCAAACTGACTGTGGACGGGGTATTCGGCAGCCGGATGGCCGCCACGGTACGGGCGTTCCAGAAGCAGTTCAATCTGACCGCCGACGGCGTGGTGGGCCGCCAGACCTGGTATAAGATCAGCTATATCTATGTGTCGGTCAAGGATCTGGCCGAGCTGACCAGCGAGGGCGAGACTTTCAACGGCACCCTCTCGGACGGCACCTGGGGCGGCACGGTCCTGCGCACCGGCTCCACCGGCAGCGCCGTGGAGCAGCTGCAATTCTGGCTGAACACCCTGGCCCAGTACGATTCCGCCATCCACTCGGTGACAGTGGATGGCGTGTTCGGCAGCGGCACCGCCGCAGCGGTGCGGGCCTTCCAGCGCAAATACGGCCTGACCGTGGACGGCGTGGTGGGCCGCACCACCTGGACCGAGGTATACGACCAGTTCCGCAGCATCCAGTCCGACAATGGAACCCCCAACGCCTACCCCGGCACCGCCCTGCGGGAGGGTTCCAGCGGCCAGAACGTGCGGCTGGTACAGTTCTGGCTCAAGATCGCCCGCACCGTGTACACCAGCCTTGCCAACGTGACGGTGGACGGGAAATTCGGCGCTGGCACGGCAGCGGCTGTGCAGCGGTTCCAGCGGTACTTCGGGCTGACGGCAGACGGGGTAGTGGGGCGCACCACATGGCAAAAGCTGTACGAGGTGTACAACGATATCGCCAACCGGCTGCTTTCCCCTTCCCTGCGCCCCGGCGAGTACCCAGGTGTGCTGCGCACCGGCTCTTCCGGCACAGCGGTGCGGGAGCTGCAATTTTACCTCTACCTCATGAGCGCCTACGAGAGCAGCATCCCGCCGGTAAGCATTGACGGCAAATTTGGCGCGGATACTGAGCGCGCGGTGCGGGCGTACCAGCGGTTTGCGGGGCTTACCGTGGACGGCGTGGTAGGGCGCACCACATGGAATTCCCTCTATGGCCGCGCCAGCCAGCTGCGCAGTTCCGGGCCGGTGGTCACGCTGAAGCGTCTGCCCTACCCCGGCACCCCGCTCACCGTCGGCAGCAGCGGCAGTGCCGTGCTGTACTACACTCTCCTGCTGCAGCGCATCGCCTATTATTTTTCCAGTGTAGAGGCTCCGCCCCTCTCCGACCAGTACACCGACGAGACAGCCGCCGCCACCCGCAGCGCCCAGCAACTGCTTGGGCTGGAGCAGACCGGCATTGCCGATGCCGACACATGGACGGCGGTAGAAGCGCTGAGTTTGCAGCTGGCCGCCCACGCCCCGAACCCCGATAGAGACACCCCACCCAGCACCGCTTACCCGGGGCGCGCCATCGCCGAGGGCAGCGCCGGGCAGGAGGTTGGGCAGGTGGAACGCTGGCTCAACCGCCGGGCGCTGCTTTCCTGCGGCGAGGACTATGTGGCCGACAATAACCGCTTTGGCGCGGCAGACGCCGCTGCCGTGCGGGCCGTCCAGCAGCAGGCGGGCCTGCTGGTGACCGGCATCGTGAACCGCGAGACCTGGGCCGCCCTGCAGGCCCAGAGCTGCAATTGCGACAAGGAGGAGTGAGCCATGGCACGGCTTCTGATCTACGACGCCTACGAAAACAAGGTGTACACCTACGCCAACCTCAACGAGAACGACCCCATGCCCTACAGCACCGGCACCACCCTGCGGGTACGAGAGTTCCGGGGCAAATCGGCCAGTCGCACCCTGTGGACCACCATTGCCGCCATGGAAGCCTGGAACCTGACCCGCCGCAAATACGGCAAGAGCATCCCGGTGGGGTATGCCTTCCGCCGGATCTGGGAAGGGGGCCACGGCACCCGGAGCCAGCACTACGCCGGGGTATCCTTTGACGTAGGGCAGACCCTTTCCCAGCGGCAGCGCACTGCCCTGTACCAGGACGCCCGGAACACCGGGGCCTGGGGCTATGTGGAGCCTTTGAGCCAGACCCCCACCTGGGTGCACATGGACCGCCGCTACGGCACCCCCGCCTGCAGCGGCACCACGGCAGGCTACCCCACCCTGCGGCGGGGCAGCCGGGGCTGCTATGTGATGATCCTGCAGGACGCTCTTTCCACCCTGGGCTACCAGACCGGCAGCCGCATCGACGGCGTATTCGGTGCCCGCACCGAGGAAGCTCTGCGCGGTTACCAGCGGCGCACCAGTCTCTCGGTGGACGGGGTGTGCGGCTGCAACAGCTGGAAAAAGATCAGCACCGCCGTGCTGGGCGTGGGTCGTACCAAAACCACCATCGACTGATTTTTTGCGCAAAGAAGCCCGGAAGCATCAGACGCCTCCGGGCTTCTCATTTTTCGGGATAAAATTCAGCCGTTCACAATGTGCTCCCCGCTGCCCTCCAGCCAGGTGCGCAGGTTGCGGGTGGTGATCTCCATCAGCCGCTGCAGGGCCTCTTTGGTGGTCCAGGCGATGTGCGGCGTGAGGATGGCATTGGGCAGACTGCGCAGGCGGCTGTCCTGCGGGAGCGGCTCGGTGCCAAAGGCATCGGTCCCATAATAGGCCAGCTGCCCGCTCTGCAGGGCATCGGCCACGGCTTCCTCGTCCACCAGCGCACCGCGGGCGGTGTTCAGCAGGATCATGCCGGGCTTTGCCTTGGCCAGTGCCCCGGCATTGATGAGCCCCCGGGTAGCGGGCGTGGCCGGACAATGCAGGCTGAGCACATCGCTGCGGGCCAGCAGGGTGTCAACGTCCACAAACTCCACCCCGTCCTCTGCGTACTCCGGGCGCACGGTGCGGGTGCACACCAGCACCTTCATGCCAAAGGCGCGGGCGATGCGGGCAGTCTGGCGGCCGATGCTGCCGTAGCCGTACACGCCAAAGGTTTTGTCCAGCAGCTCCATCTGGGGCAGCAGGCCATATTCCGCCGGGATGTCCAACTGCCAATGACCCGCTTTCATGGCGCGGTTGTAGCGCTCGGCGCACTGGCAGATGGCCAGCAGCAGACTGAAGGTCATCTGCGCCACACTGTAGGTGGAGTAGCCCGGCACGTTGGCCACGGCCACGCCATGGCGGCGGCAGGCTTCCAGGTCCAGATTGTCGGTGCCTGTGGCGATGATGCCCACCCATTTCAGGTTGGGGCACTGGGCCAGAATGTTTTCGTCGATGCGGCACTTGTTCAACAGCACCAGATCGGCGTCCCCGATGCGGGGCGCGATCTCCTCATAGGCGGTGCGCACATAGCTCACGGTGTCGGGCACCAGCGCCTTCACACCGGACCAGTCCAGGTCGCCCGGCTCCATCACATAGCTTTCCAGAATGACTGCTTTCATGGTTCTTCCTCTCTTTTTCACCCTCTCGTTGTTATGCCGGGTACATGGCCAGCAAGGTCTCCTGCCCGGCGGTCTGTCGGCTGTCCAGTGCCGCATACCCGCTTGCCAGCAGACGGGCCAGCCGGGCACGGTCCTGCAGCGGCACCCACACCGGCACCGGGTCCCGGGCCGCGCACCCGGCGGCCAGCACAAAGCAGGGTGCCAGACTGTTCAGCGGGCGCAGGGCCCGCAGCGCCAGCCCCTGCCGGATGTACAACGGCAGCAGAGCGTCGGACTGCGCGGTACATTCCAGCACCGCCAGCACCCGCCCGCCCCGGGCAAGGCGCTCCGCCCGGGCAAAGGCCGCCCGGAGCAGCGGTTCTGCAGCATCGGGCTGATGCAGCACCGGCGGCGTGAGGAACTGCCCGCCCTCCACACCGCGCCAGCCTGCCCAGGCCCGCAGGGCCGCGGCAAGGGCCGTGTCAGCGTTCAGCGGTTGGAGCAGCACAGCCCCGGCCGGAGCCCCGACGGCATCGCACACGCCGCACACCTCGCCTACGGTAAGCATCCGCAGCACCTCGCTGCGGGGGCGGTAAAGACTGCCTGCCTCGCCCCGGAGCAGAAAACAGAATTCCTCGGCGGAAAACCGCCGCACCGGCCGCACCCGCGGCGGGTCACAAACCTGGATCATTTTGGGTCCCCCATTCTTTTCTGGAATGCTCTCAGCATACCGAAAAGCGGGTGCGAACCGGCTCGAAACCGCGCTGCCTTATTCCAGCACGACGTCCTCGCTCAAGACCTGCCCGATGGGCTTGGCAATGCACAGATCTGCCTGGGCGTCGGCCCCGGTGGGCTGCATGTTGATCACCACCAGATGGTCGCCCCGGAAATACCGGATGAGCCCGGCCGCCGGGTACACCACCAGGCTGGTGCCGCCGATGATGAGGGTGTCCGCGTGGCGGATGGCGTTCACCGCGCCGGACAGCACTTCCTCGTCCAAACCCTCCTCATACAGCACCACATCCGGCTTGACGATGCCGCCGCATTTTTCGCAGCGGGGCACCCCGGTGCTGTTGGCGATGTAGTCCACATCATAAAAGGCCCCGCAGCGGGTGCAGTAGTTGCGCAGGGTGCTGCCGTGCAGCTCGTACACGGTCTTACTGCCGGCGGCCTGATGCAGCCCGTCAATGTTCTGGGTGACCACGGCCTTCAGCTTGCCCTGCTTTTCCAGCTTTGCCAGACGCAGGTGTGCGGCGTTGGGCTTGGCTCCCTTTACAATGAGCTTATCGCGGTAAAACCGGTAGAACTCTTCCGGGTTCCGTTCCCAGAAGGTGTGGCTGAGAATGGTCTCCGGCGGGTAGTCGTATTTCTGGTGATACAACCCATCCACACTGCGGAAATCCGGGATGCCGCTCTCGGTGGACACTCCCGCCCCGCCAAAAAAGACGATGCGGCTGCTCTTTGCCAGAATCTCTTCCAATGCCTGTACCATAAACGCAAACGCCCCTTTCCTCATGGCTGATTTTGTGTTAAGATACCATCAGTATAGCACATTCTGGCCAGAAAGGAAGCGTTGGTTTTTTGAACGTCTGGTACATCAACAGCATGCTGGGCACCCTGCGGCTGGAGGAAGAGGACGACGCCCTGTGCGGAGTACAGCTGTGCCCGGACGGCGTGCCGGACCTGGAGCCGCTGCCCCGCAAGGTCTGCGAGACGCCCCTGCTGCAGGAAACCGAAGAGCAGCTCAACGAATACTTTGCCGGGGCACGGCGGGAGTTCGACCTGCCGCTGGCCCCCAAAGGCACCGCCTTCCAGAAAGCGGTCTGGGCCGAGATGAACAAGATTCCCTACGGCGAGGTGCGCACCTACGGTCAGCTGGCCGCGGCCCTCGGCAAACCAAAGGCCGCCCGCGCCGTGGGCGGGGCCTGCCACTGCAACCCCATTGCCATCATCCAGCCCTGCCACCGGGTAGTGGGTGCCAACGGCTCCCTCACCGGCTACGCCTACGGGCTGGAGGTAAAAGAGTATCTGCTGGAGCTGGAGCAGGATTAAGGGCACAAAAGCCTCCCCACCACAGTGGGGAGGCTTTTTTATCGCTGATGTTCCGCAAACATCCTGCCAAGTTCCGGCAGGATATCATGGGGCAGCATGCCGTATTCGCCGTGGACGGCGGCGGCACGGTCGGCGGCGGCACCATGCAGGTACACCGCACAGGCGGCAGCCTCATAGGCGGGCAGGCGGCAGGCCAGCAGGGCGGCGGTCATGCCCGCCAGCACGTCCCCGCTGCCGCCACGGGAAAGGCCGGGGTTGCCGGTGGGGTTCACGCGCACCCGGCCGTCCGGGGCCGCTACCACCGTGCGGGCGCCTTTGAGCACCACCACGGCGTTCCACGCCTGCGCATACCGCAGGGCCATGCCCTCCCGGTCCGCGTTGATCTGCGCCGCCGACAGGCCGGTGAGCCGGGCCATCTCGCCGGGGTGGGGCGTGACGATCAGTTCCCCCGCCGGGTGCGGGAAAGGTTCCCCAGCCGCCAGCAGCTGCGCCGCGGCGTTCAGGCCGTCGGCGTCCAGCACGGCACTGCCCGCAAAACCGGGCAAAAGCTGCTGCACAAGGGCCTGTGTCTCGGCTTCGCGGGCCGCACTCTGGGCGGTGCCGCCAAGGCCGGGGCCAAGCAGCAGAACGGTTGCTTTCTGCCGCCGGAGCAGCGGCACATTTTCCGGGGAAATACCGCCCTCGGCCCCTGCCCTGCAGGGGCACAGGCAGCACTCCGGCAGGCAGGCTGCGGCGGCGCTCACCACCGGTTCCACACTGGCAAGGGTCACGATGCCCGCCCCGGTGCGCAATGCGCCCTCTGCGGCCAGCAGTGCAGCGCCCCGGTAGAATGCGCTGCCCGCCACGGCCAGCACACTGCCAAAGGTGCCCTTATGGCTGTCCCGCGGGCGGCGGGGGATATTCTGCCAGACAAATTCTTCGGTAATTTCAACAGCCATCATTCCACCTCCGGCCGGACGATTTGAAATGCCCTCCGTTTCACACTGGGCATTCTCAGCGGAAAAATTATTTTTTATCGCAACGAGAGCAGCCTGCGGGCTGCTCTCATTGCTTTTTCACGGGTGGGTCGTAACGGAAAATTGCAGCATCACGCTTCCCCCTGCACCAGGGCACGGATCTGCTTTTCCACGTTCTGCACTTCTTCGTGGAACATGCGGGCGGAGACACGCAGGGCACCGTGGCCCAGGATGATGATCTGCTCCATGCCGTCCGAGGTGGCCACCCGGACACGGCGGTTCCGGCCGATCTCATGGGTGACCCGCTCGATGAACATGTCCGCCGTTTCGGCCTCCTTGGTGTAGACCACATGGATATTGTGGTACTGCTCGATGCTGCCGGGGCTGCCGGGCACCCGGTAGGCATCGAACACTAGGATGAGCACGCACTTCTGGAAGCCCTGATAGTTGCACAGGATGTCCATCAGCTTGTGGCGGGCGGCGTCCAGGCTCTCTTTGGAAAGGGCGTTCAGCTCGTCCCACGCAAAGATGATGTTGTAGCCGTCCACCAGCAGGTATTCCGGCGCGATCTCCCACTGCTCGGCGGCAAAGTCGGGGCGCTCCCGCTTCTGCACCGGGCGGAAGGCTGCCAGCGGGTCCCGCTTGATGGGGCCGTAGGTGCGCTCGAAAATTTTGAGCAGCTCGGCGTCCTCTTCCAGCGTGGCGCGGTAGGCCATGGCCCGGCGCTGAGGTACAGCCGCTTCCTGCTCCGGACGGGTGCTTTTGCCCCAGCCGCTGTCCACATGCATATGGCTGCGCACCTGATCCCAGGGCACCACAAATCCGGCCCCGTGGGCACAGAACACTGAATCTGCCGGGTTGTCGAGATCATGCTCCGGCTCATAGCCGATGGCCGCGATCACCTCCTGCGCGTTGTGGCAGGGGCGGTAGCCGTCCAGTGTCAGGCTCAGATGACCCCGGCCGCGGGTGTAGCTCACCACCTCCATGGGGTAGCTGCGCATGGTGGACACCGGCGCAAACCCGGTGAGCACCGCCGTCTCCTCCCCGCTTTCCGGCGGGTCAAAGGTACCCTCCATGCGCTGGATATCGCTCATGGCGCGGCCGATGTTCTCGGCAGGCACCTCCAGCCGAAAAGCATACCACGGCTCCAGCAGCTGGCTTTTGGCCAGCATCAGGCCCTGCCGTACTGCGCGGTAGGTGGCCTGCCGGAAGTCGCCGCCCTCGGTGTGCTTGAGGTGGGCCCGGCCCGCAATGAGGGTGATCTTCACATCGGTGAGGGGCGACCCGGTCAGCACGCCAAGGTGCTGTTTTTCTTCCAGATGGGTCAGCACCAGCCGCTGCCAGTTCTTGTCCAGCACCTCTTCCCGGCAGTCGGCGGCAAACTGCATGCCGCTGCCGCGGGGCAGGGGTTCCAGCTTCAGGTGCACTTCCGCGTAATGGCGCAGCGGCTCATAGTGGCCAACGCCCTCCATGGGCTCGGTGATGGTCTCCTTGTACAGGATGCCGCCGGGGCCGAACTCCACTTCCAGCCCGAACCGCTCGGCCAGCAGGCTGCGCAGCACCTCCAGCTGGATCTCGCCCATCAGCTGGACATGGATCTCGCCCAGCGTCTCGTTCCATACCACATGGAGCTGGGGTTCCTCTTCTTCCAGCCGGTGCAGCTTGCCCAGTGCCGCATGCACGTCGGCCCCCTCCGGCAGCAGCACCTGATAGCTCAGCACCGGTTCCAGCACCGGCAGGTCACTGTCCCGCTCCGCGCCCAGTCCCTCGCCGGGGCGGGCCTTGGTCAGGCCGGTCACGGCACACACCTGCCCGGGACCGATGGCCTCTGTCAGTGTGTATTTGGCACCGGAATACAGCCGCAGCTGGTTGGCTTTTTCGGCCCAGGGTTCGCCGTCCGCTTCGCCGGTAAGCTGGGCTTTCACCTTCAGTTCCCCGCCGGTGACCCGCAGCCAGGTCAGGCGCGCGCCCTGCTCGTCCTGCGACACCTTGAACACCTTGGCTCCAAAGGCTTCCAGTGCCGGAGCCGGGCGGGTGTAACGGTCCAGCCCGTCCAGCAGGGCATCCACACCCTCCAGCTTGAGGGCCGCCCCGAACCAGCACGGGAACACATGCCGCCGCGCAATGGCAGGGATGAGGTCAGCGTCCTGCAGCTGTCCGGCATCCAGCATCCGGTCCATCAGGTTTTCGTCGCACAGGGCCAGCGCCTCGTCCCGGTCGGCCTGTTCTGCCCCGAAATCCACAAAGCCCTCGCCCAAGCGCCGGTTCAGCTGGGCAAGAAGCTCCTGCCGCTCCATGCCGGGCAGGTCCATCTTGTTCACGAACACAAAAGTGGGCACATGGTAGCGCCGCAGCAGCCGCCAGAGCGTCTCGGTATGGCTCTGCACGCCATCGGTGCCGCTGACCACCAGCACCGCGTAATCCAGCACCTGCAGGGTGCGCTCCGTCTCGGTGGAAAAATCCACATGGCCCGGTGTGTCCAGCAGGGTGATGTCGGTATCACCCGCTGTGAGCAGGGCCTGTTTGGAAAAGATGGTGATTCCACGCGCTTTTTCCAGCGCGTCGGTGTCCAGAAAGGCGTCCTTGTGATCCACCCGGCCCAGGCGGCGGGTCACACCGGCGCGGTAGAGCATGGCTTCCGACAGGGTGGTCTTGCCGGAGTCCACATGGGCCAGAATGCCCAGTACGATTTGTTTGCGCGTTGATTCCATCCGCTCAGTCTCCCTCAATGCATATTCCTATTTATTGTATCACGGGCGGGGCAAAAAGAAAAGCGGAGCGACCGCAGTCACTCCGCTTTTTAAAAGGATTTGATTTACTCCACGATGATGCTCTTGCCAGTCATCTCTGCCGGGACAGGCAGGCCGATGTAGGGCAGCATGGTGGGTGCGATGTCGGCCAGGCAGCCGCCCTCGCGCAGCTTCACGTCGCCGCAGCCAACGGCCACGAAGGGCACCACGTTGGTGGTGTGGGCGGTGAAGGGGGTGCCGTCCGGGTTCATCATCTTTTCGG
>ERZ1673744.2853-NODE-2853-length-12291-cov-5.639915_pt1 | contig 12291 bp, 10 predicted proteins | sample MGYA00580207_ERZ1673744 | MGnify/ENA primary metagenome ERZ1673744 (study PRJEB41218, sample SAMN15661751) | gut metagenome | host: Homo sapiens | place: Canada: London | collected 2015-08-20/2019-03-30 | study: EMG produced TPA metagenomics assembly of... | reverse complement strand
ACACTTTATCTCAGACCTGTCGTATTAAGATGACTGGTTATCTGAGAAGAGCAAAAAAACGAGGCAAAAGCCTCGTAAAAAAGAGCATGGTGGCGGCGTTCCTGTGTACCACAAAGCGGGACTTCCACAGTTGTTAGAAAGATGTTGGGAAGGAATGTAAAACACAAACAGGAGTTGTTTTGTTCTGAAAGAGAAGATGAATAAAAGTTGATTTTTTCGGGATGCTGTGCTAACATCATTATAGAGCATTCAAGAAGTTAATTACCCTTTTATACAAGCAGTTGGATAGTAATGGATTTGAAAAACCACTGTGGGACAACACTTTTTCGATTCGCTGCACCGAAGTTTCCCTGAGCCGTGGCAACGGCTCGATGGCATTCAAGAGGTCAGCGGTTTGATCCCGCTTATCTCCGCCAAAAGCCTTGATTTCTTCGGAAATCAAGGCTTTTTCTTGCTTTTATCGCTTGTGATGTGTGATTTTCTTCGGTTTTCGCCAAAAGGCAAGTGCTGACCTGTGCTCTTGATTTTAGGCTAAAAATTATGAAATCAAGAGGACAGATATTATGGCTAAAATCAAGTTAGTAGTGAGTGCAACCATCGAGGAAACCTTTTCCGACTTCATCATTTCCAAAAAGACAAAGGGACTTGCCGAAAAGACTTTGCAAAGTTATCAAGCCCAGTTTCAAGCCGTGGCGCGGCACTTGGATGTAAAGATGGACATTGCCATGCTCCAAAAGGCGGATTTGGATGCAATGATTATCAGTATGCGCACCGCGCACCTTTCCCCCAACAGCATCAACAGTTATACACGCGCCCTCAAATCCTTTTTCTCCTGGTGCAATGCGCAAGGCATTACCCGCCTCAATATCCCGCTCTACAAGGCGGAGGAAACTGTGAAAGAAACCTATTCGGATTTAGAACTGTCCGCATTACTAAAAAATCCCGACATTCGGAAAGCAACCTTTGCCGAATATCGGGATTGGGTGATTATCAACTTTTTATTGAACTGCGGCAGCCGAGCCGCGGCAGTTAGAGCAATTCATACTGAACTCCAATTAAAATCTTTAAAAAAGATTTTAATTGCCTGAAGGGCATGGAGTTCATATGAGACTTGTTTTGTGATTTCTTTCCTTATAAATCACAAAACAGGCAGCGCCTTCAGGCGATGCCTTCCTGATTAAAATTAAGATTTTAATCAGGAAATAGTATCAAATCCGAGATGTGGATTTGGACGGCGGCGTGGTGTTCTACCGCCACACAAAGAACAGGAAAACCCAGGTCATTCCCCTTTGTAGTGCCATGGTGTCCATTCTGCGGGAGTATCTGCGGCACAGAGGCGGGGAGGCGGCTGATTTCCTCTTTTGCACAGAAACTGGCTCTCAACTGACGGAGAACGGTCTGCGGCAATCCATAGCAAGGTATAACACGCGGCGGGGAGTCCAAAAGGCAAGCATCCATCTGTTCCGCCACACCATTGCCCGAAAGTATTTGATTGATTGTGGCGGAGATGCCTTTACTCTGCAAAAGCTCTTGGGGCATAGCACCCTTGCCATGACGAAACATTATTGTGCGATCTTCGACGCGGACTTGACCAAGAATTACGACAACTTCTCCCCGCTGGCACAAATGAAATCCAATAGCACAAGAATAAAGATGGACGCGAGGCGGAGATAAAAGGGCATAAAATAGAGGGACAGCCGCGTGCCCAATGTCACTAAGTCAGCAACATTGACCCAAATGGGTGCGCCCCGGAAATTATAAATTTATTCGTGGGGATTATGCAGAAGCTCGTGGGCTTTGCCCTTGAAGTAGCCGTTGTAGAACACGTCCATCAGAGGGTTCTCGTTGGACTTCTTGATGGCCATGCCGCCGTCCGCTTCGTACAGTCCCTTAGTGCGGGTCTCTGCCCGGCGCACCTTGGTGCCGTAGACCGGCTGGCCGCCGCCCATGACGCATCCGCCGGGGCAGGCCATGACCTCAATGAAGTGGTACTCCTTCTCGCCGGATTTCACGGACTCCAGCACCTTCCGTGCGTTTGCCAGACCGGAAGCCACGCAGATCTTCACATCCAGACCGTTGTAGGGAACGCTGAATTCCTTGATGCCCTCATCGCCCCGTGCGCCGCACTCCGCGATCGCACGCAGGGTTGCCGGGTCGTGGCCCTCGATCAGACGGCGCAGAACCGCTTCCGTCACGCCGCCGGTAGCGCCGAAGATCACGCCGCCGCCGGAGCCGATGCCGAAGGGCATATCGCAGGATTCGGAAGGAAGCGCCTCAAAGTTGATGCCGTGGGCGTCGATCATCCGGATCAGCTCGGTGGTAGTGAGCACGTAATCGGTGTCCTTCTCCTCGTGGGTGTAGCTCTCCTTGCGCTCCGCCTCCATCTTCTTGGCGGTACAGGGCATGACGGAGACTACGACGGTCTTTTTTCCCTTGGCGTTGGCCTCGTCCCGGTAGTAGTCCTTCAGGATGGCGGAGAACATGGCCTGAGGAGAACGGCAGGTGGAGATATTTTCCTTGAATTCCGGATACTCGTTCTCCACGAACTTGACCCACGCGGGGCAGCAGGAGGTCATCAGCGGCAGATTGGCGCCAGCCTTGACCCGCTCCAGAAATTCCGCGGACTCTTCCATAATGGTCAGGTCGGCGGTGTAGGCGGTGTCGAAGACCTCGTCGAAGCCCATCCGGTGCAGCGCCGCTACGACCTTGCCCATGGAGTTCTCGCCCTTGGGCAGACCGAAGGCTTCACCGATGGCCACGCGGACGGCGGGAGCGATCTGGGCGACCACGCGGGTGTTCTTGTCACCCAGCGCCTGCCAGACGTCGGTCATGTTGTGGTGAATGGTCAGGGCGCCGGTGGGGCAGACCACGCGGCACTGTCCGCAGCTGACGCAGTTGGTCATGGCCATCTTGCGGTCGAAGGCGGTGGTCACGGTAGCGTCCGTGCCGCGGTGGGCAAAGGCCAGAACGCCTATCCCCTGAAGCTCCGAGCACGCCCGGACACAGCAGCCGCACAGGATGCACTTGTTGGGGTCGCGGACGATGGCGGGAGAGGAAAAGTCTACGGGCTGGATCTCCCGGTGATTTTCAAAGCGGACATTGTTGATGCCCAGCTGGTAGGCCAGCTTCTGCAGCTTGCACCTGCCGTGCTTGTCGCAGGTGGTGCAGTCCCGGCAGTGGGCGGCCAGCAGCAGCTCCACGATGAGCTTGCGGTTCTTGCGCAGACGCTCGGTATGGGTGTAGATCACCATGCCGTCCCGGGGTTCTTCCGAGCAGGAGGCGAAGAAGCGGCCTCTGTCGTCCTCCACCATGCACAGACGGCAGGCGCCGAAAATGGACAGCTCCGGCTGGTAGCACAGGGTCGGGACCTCGAAGCCGGCCTTGCGAATGATGGTCAGAACATTCTTCTCGTCGGTAAATTCTACCTTTTTTCCGTTGATTGTAATAGTACCCATGATTGCCCTCCTTACGCTTCGATGTAGATGGCATCAAAGGCGCAGTTTTCCTTACAGGCGCCGCACTTGATACACTTGTTGGAATCAATGGTGTAGGGCTTCTTGACCACGCCGGAGATGGCGTTGACGGGGCAGTTCCGGGCGCACTTGGAGCAGCCCTTGCAGAACGCGGGATTGATGACGTACCGGCGCAGAGCGGTACACTGCTTGGCACGGCACCGCTTATCCACAATGTGCTCGACGTACTCGTCCCGGAAGGTGGCCAGAGTGGACAGAACCGGCAGCGGGGCGGACTTGCCCAGGCCGCACAGTGCCATGCTCTGGATCATCTTCGCCAGTTCTTCCAGCGTGTCGATGTCCTCCAACTTGCCCTGACCGTTGACGATCCGCTCCAGAATCTCCAGCATCCGCTTGGTGCCTTCCCGGCAGGGGGTGCACTTGCCGCAGGATTCCCGCTGGGTGAAGCTCATGAAGAACCGGGCGACTTCCACCATGCAGGTGTCCTGCCCCATGACCACCATGCCGCCGGAGCCGATGATGGCGTTGTATTTCTTCACGGAGTCAAAGTCCAGAGGAACGTCCAGATGTTCTTCCGTCAGGCAGCCGCCGGAGGGGCCGCCGATCTGCACGGCCTTGAATTTCGCGCCGTCCTTCAATCCGCCGCCCACGTCGAAGATGATCTGACGCAGGGTCGAACCCATGGGAACTTCGATCAGGCCGGTGTTTTCAATAGCGCCGGTGAGGGAGAAGGTCTTGCAGCCAGGGCTGCCGGGGGTGCCGATAGACTTAAACCAGTCCGCGCCCTGCAGAATGATCTTGGGGACGTTGGCGTAGGTTTCCACGTTGTTCAGCACCGTGGGCTTCTCCCACAGACCCTTTTCTACGGTTCTGGGGGGCTTCGTTCTGGGCATGCCGCGGCTGCCCTCGATGGAAGCGGTCAGTGCGGAGCCTTCGCCGCAGACGAACGCGCCCGCGCCCCGGTTGATGTGCATATGGAAGGAGAAGTCGGAGCCGAGGATGTTGTCACCCAGCAGTCCCCGTTCCTCCAGCTGGGCAATGGCGTTGCGCAGCCGTGCCACGGACATGGGGTATTCCGCGCGGACGTAGATGTAGCCGTTTTCCGCACGGACGGCGTAAGCGGCAATCATCATGCCCTCGATGAGCTTGAAGGGGTCGCCTTCCATAACGGAGCCGTCCATAAACGCGCCGGGGTCGCCCTCGTCGCCGTTGCAGACCACATAGCGCACGGTCTCCTTCTGACGGGCGACCTGCTTCCACTTCCGTCCGGTGGGGAAGCCGCCGCCGCCGCGGCCGCGCAGGCCGGAGCGGTCCACTTCGTCGATGACCTCGTCCCGGGTCATGGCGAACATGGCCTTCTTCAGCGCGTCAAAGCCGCCGGAGGCCAGATACTCGTCCAGGGATTCGGCGTCGAACTTGCCGCAGTTTTCCAGAACAATCCGGGTCTGCTTCGCGATGAAGGGAATTTCATCGGGCTGAACGTAGACCTTTTCGCCCTTCTTGTAGAGCAGGCGCTCGATGACCTCGTCGCCCAGAACGCTCTTTTCCACGATCTCGGCGCAGTCCTCGGGCTGAACCTTTACGTACTGAATGACCTTGTCGCCCTTCTGGATACGCACCAGCGGGCCAAGCTCGCAGAATCCCTGACAGCCCGTCTTCTTGACGCCGACGACCGTCTCGCCGTCGTGGCCGCCGCAGGGAGAGAACACCAGCTCGATGCCGGGGGTCTCCTTTACCAGATCTTCAAACAGCTCATGGATCTTATGGGAGCCGGTCGCGATACAGCCGGTGCCGGAGCAGACCAGAATCCGGCAGGCATAGCTCTGAATCTCCAGCTGCGCCTGAACGCGGGCCTGATTCAGTTCTTCACAAGTTCTGATCATCAGCCTTTCCCCCTCAATTCCGCAATCAACGCCAACGCTTTCTCCGGTGTCATGGAGGGATGCACCTGCTCATTGACCATCAGGGTAGGCGCCAGACCGCAGGCGCCCAGACAGGACACCGTTTCCACGGTAAAGAGCATATCGTCGGTGGTGTGTTTTTTCTTGCTCAGCCCCAGCTCCTTCCAGAGTGCCTCCAGAACCGGGGTAGAGTGGCGAACGTGGCAGGCAGTGCCATCGCAGACCTTGATGACGTACTTACCCTTTGCCTCAAAGGAGAAGTTCTCATAGAAGGTGGCGACCGAGTATGCCTTGGCTTCGGTGATCCCGATCTGCTTGGCAACATAGCTCAGCAGCTCCGCAGGAAGATAGCGGTACTCCGCCTGAATATCCTGCATAATGGGGATCAGGGACCGTGCATCCCGGACGTAACGGGAAATGATCTCGTCCGTTTTGCGGTAATAGGATACATCCAGCATGTTTCTTTACCTCCTTGCGCGTTTACGCGCGAATTTGGGAGTATGGCTTATTAAGGTTTATTATATCATAAATCCACAATTTTTCCATAAGCTAAATTCCCCATATTTGTTCATATTTGTTCACATCTTTTGTAAAACACCACATATTCATACTGAACTCCAATTAAAATCTTTAAAAAAGATTTTAATTGGAGTTCAGTATCAGTCACCTTCGGTGACAGCTCTCCCAGAGGGAGAGCCAAGGGGTTGTACCCGCATGTTGGATTGAAAAATGGAACGAACCTGCACGGATACGCCCCATTAACTTTACGACCACCCATCAAATCCGTCGGGCAATTTCCTTCCGGAAGCGCCTACGGCGCGGAGGGCTGTCAACTTGTTTACATTTCCTTTGTCAGTCTGCGGCAGGCCGAGGCCAGCTCCCGCAGGGTGCTGCACGATACCATGGGGCAGATGGACGCCATGGTCTGAACGCTTCTGATATACTGCCACTTCCCCTCCGGGATAGGGTTCAGGAAGATCACCCGTCCCGCCTGACGCTTTGCCTCCCGCACCGCCGCGACCGCCCGGGGCTGGTCGATGGTTTTGGTGTCGGAGAGGATGAGCAGCGTCGCGGACGCCCCCAGCACGCTTGGATGCATGGCACACAGGGTCTCCAGTGCTTCGCCCAAGTCCGTACCCCGGCCGTAAATCCCGGAATCCTTTACGTAGCTGCGGAACAAATCCATATTTTGCAGCCGGAAGGCGTCCGCTTCCACCGCCGTTTCGGAGAACAGAAATACCCGGGAGCTTTCCGAGACCTGGTTCAGGCTCTGGATGAACCGCAGGGCAAATTCCGAAAACTGCACCATGGAGCCGGACACATCGCACAGCAGCACCAGACGCTTCCGTTTGGCGCGCTTCTTCCGGTAGCGCAGGCGGTAAAAGCTGCCGCCGGTTTCCAGCCCCTTGCGGATGGTGCGGCGAAAATCCAGCTTTCCCATGTGACCGCCGGAGTGACCCCTGGCCGCCAGCTCCCCGTTGATCTCTCTTGCTACGGCCTGAATCAGCTCGATCGCTTTGGGAATTTCCGTGTCCTTGAACTGGGAAATGTCCCGGTAGAGAATGCCGATCTCCGGGTCCATCTCCTGCCCGCCCACCCCGGCGTTTTCCATGAGCATCTGCTGCTCCATAATCGCCCGTGTGAATACGGAATGGATGAAATCGCCATAGAGCTTGGGGTTGCGCTCGGCGGTGCCGCGGTACTTTTCCATGAACCCCCGCAGGCGCTGCCGGGCTTCCTCCGGCATGGCGGCGTAGGTCTCCCGCTGCTTTTCGCTCAAATCCATGGGCTGTCCGTTCAGCTGAAGCTCCTCCTCCGCTTCCTTGCGGTGCTGCGCAAGCTCCTGCTCCCGTTCCATCTGCTCCTTTGCCTGACGGCGGATCTGTTCCTCCGAGAGGAAAAAGCCGTCGAACACCCGGTCAAATGTGATCTGCTCCTCCCGGGATTTGGCGTAGACAGTTCGAAGGGCAGTTTTTACCCGCTCCCGGTCGTCCATGCCCAGAGCGATCAGCAGTCGGGCGGCGTCCTCCGTCTCCTTGGGGCTGACGCTTAGATTTTCAAGATGGAGCATCCGGGAAAAGGCAGACAACTTTTCCAGATAAACGTCCGGCTCAGCCATGGTGATGCCCCTCGCAGCCGCCGCAGTGGCAGCCGCCCATTTCTTCTGCATCCAGCGCCGCCATATCCTCGTTGTTTTTCAGCACGAATCCGGCGGTCTTCCGCAGGGCGTCGGGGGTCAGCTCCCGGATGCCGAGAGCGTCCAGCGCCGCCGCCCAGTCCAGCGTCTCCGCAATGGAGGGCTTTTTCAGAATGACCTCGTTGGAGCGGAGCTTCTGCACCGCCAGCGCCACCTGCGCGCAGAGGCGGTCGTCCACATGGGGCAGCTTCGCCCGGAGAATGGCCAGCTCCTTTTCCATATCCGGGTACTCGATATACAGATAGGCGCACCGCCGCCGCAGGGCTTCGGACAGGGGCCTTGCCCGGTTGGAGGTCAGCACCACGAAGGGAACGGAGTTTGCCCGGATCGTTCCCACCTCCGGGATCGTCACCTGCATTTCCGACAGCAGCTCCAGAAGAAACGCCTCGAATTCCTCGTCGGCTTTGTCGATCTCGTCGATCAGCAGCACCACAGGCTTCTCCGAGCGGATGGACTTGAGCAGCGGCCGTTCCAGCAGGTATTCGTCGCTGAACAGCGAGCGGGTCAGCGCTTCCCTGTCCTGGGCGTTCATATTCACCTGAATGGACAGCAGCTGCTTCTGGTAGTTCCACTCGTAGAGCGCCTTGCTTTCGTCCAGCCCCTCGTAGCATTGCAGCCGCACCAGTTCCCGGTCAAGGGCGGCGGCCATGACCTTCGCCACCTCTGTCTTGCCCACACCGGCTGCGCCCTCGATCAGCAGGGGCCTGCCCAGCTGCAAGGCCACATACAGCACCGTCGCCAGCGTATCGTCATAAATATAGTGCTCCTCGTCCATTTTCTTTTTCAGTTCTTCCAGGTTCATTGCAATCGCTCCTTTTTTATCGATTGTATCATATCGTTTTCATTTTGTAAAGGGGGTACTCTCGCACCCATATAACCATCATGCGCTTTGTACAGGAAAGCTCCCCCGGAATCCGGGAGAGCTTTGCTTATTCAGATTCAGGACTCCGCCGTGGGCAGGTCGGTGTCGCCCTCTCTCAAATACCAGCCGACGCTGTTGGGGATGATGTTGTCGTCCAGACGGAAGACCTTCCGGAGCATCCCGTAATAGGGCAGGTATTTGTCGTGTTCGTCGTACCGCCAGCCGCGGCCATAGGGCTGATCGCCGGTGTACTGGGTCAGGCAGTCGGGATGAACCTCGGCAAACCGCTTCTGCTCCTCCGCCGAGATCCGCTTGGCGCTGTAGTTCTGGGCGAACAGGGTCTTGATGGGAAGATTGTCCAGCGGGGACAGATCCTTGACCTTGGTAAAGCTGATGTTCACCATTTCCAGCTTCTCGCACTGCGCCAGCGGGCTGAGGTCCTCGATATTGCCGCAGAAGGCCGCCTCGAAGAATTTCAGCTCTTTGCAGTTGGCGAAAGGCGTCAGGTCGGAGACATAGGCGCTGGAAATGATAATGGCTTCCAGCTTTGGCATTCCCTTCAAAAAGGAGAAGTCCGAAAGGAAGGTCACATCGTTGTGTCCCACGTCCATGAACCGCACGTCCTCGCAGTAGACCAGATTCCGGGCATTCTTGTCCGTCAGCTCGTAGGTGCAGCGGATGACCTCGCAATCGGTCATGCAGCTGCCGCCGCCGTAAGGCACGCGCCAGACCACCTTGGTCTTGTCCCGGTAGTCCTCACGGAGCTGCGCCATGCTCTCGTTGGAGATCTTGCAGTTTTCCAGCACGAAGCGGCTGCAGTTCTCCATCAGATCCAGCGCCAGACGGGCTTCCGGCAGCCCCTCCTCGCCAATGTTCACGTTCTTGATGTGAACCTCCGTGGTTTCGGTGGTGGAAAGGGTCTCGCCGTAGAAGTCGAAGACATAGTGGAAGGATGCCGCCGGAGCTGCTTCTTTCAGGGTCTTGACGTCCTCTTTTGTCAGGCCCGTGGTGCCGTCGGACTTCATCAGCTCCACGCTGGTCAGCCCGGAAAGCATACCCAGCTTTTCGCTCACGCCCGCCACATCCCCGGAACTGATTCCGGACAGGTTCAGCTCGGTGGTGTCCATGGTGTACTCCGTGCCGCCGATGTCCACCGTGCAGTCGATGGTGATGTTCCCAAAGGTCGTTTTCAGCTCGTCGATCTGCTCCAGGGTCAGCTCCGGCTTTTTCAGCGTGATTTGCTGCACGTCGGGCAGATATTGGAGATTCTCCATCAGCGTATCGTAGTCATAGTCCCCGACCTCCAGCGTCAGCTCGGTGACCTCCGGCGCGAAGGACTTGCCTCCCAGATTGACTTCGTAAAGAATCTCGCACCCGGGCAGCTGCTGCTTGGCGGATTCCAGAACCGCGTAATCGCTGCAAGCGGTGGCGTCCAGGGTTTTCAGCTTGGGGAAATAGTTTAGAAGAATCCGGATATCCTTCTCGGTCAAATCCGCAACCGTCAGCTTCGTGGTATCATTGGGATATTTGCCGACCTGGAAGGGTACGTCCCAGTAAATTTCGCAGTTCGGCAGCTGGGAATGGACGGCGTCATAATGCTCAAAGGAAATGTCCTGCCCCCGCAGATCCAGGGTCTTCGCGTTGATGGGGTAGACCGCGTCCTCGACGAAAATGTGGTTGTTCTGATACCAGAAATACCCCGTGACACCGGCCACCGCCAGTGCCAGAACCAAAACCACGGCAAACAGAATCCACAGTACTTTTTTTGCCAAGCTTCTTACCTCCTGTTCGGGGTCTGCGACCAAAGCGGCCCCCTGTCTTCAAATTGCAATTTATAATACCATATTTCGCCCAAAAAAGCAACACTTACAGGCCGAAATGTGGCTGGAAGATTATGAAGGTTCTATTAAGCGGGTTGCATTTTGTCCTGTCCGATGATATACTGGGTTATACGGGGAAATTCCGCCGAAAAGGCGTGCATTCCCCTTCGGTTACTTTTCGCGGAGGAAGCAATATGAAGACGAAAACCAGCCGTATTCTGGCGGTTGTGCTGATTTTTCAGCTGCTCGCCTTTTCGGCCTGCGCCGGATGGCTGATATACGATGCCAAGGTCGATCGCAGCGGCTGGGCGGAAAAGGACGGCGTGCGCTTTTATCGGGACTTTCACGCCAAACCCGTTACCGGCTGGCTGGACATAGACGGGCAGCGGTATTTTTTCCTTGAGGGCGGCATTCCCGCCACCGGCTGGCTGGAACAGGACGGCGTTACCCGGTACTTTGGCAGCGACGGTGTCATGCTGACCGGCTGGCAGGCCATCGGCGGAAAAACCTACTGCTTTGGCGATGACGGCGGGATGCTCACCGGCTGGCAGCAGCTGGACGGCGTGCCCTGCTACCTCCCCGATGGCGTTCTCGCCACGGGCTGGCAGGAGATCGACGGAAAGCGGTACTATTTCGGCGACGACGGCAAAATGCAGACCGGCTTCACAAACATCGGCGGGGGCATTTACTACCTTGACGAAGGCGGTCAGCCCCTGACCGGAGACGCATTCATCGGTGAAAACCGCTACCATTTTTCCGATGAGGGCGTCATGCACACCGGCTGGCTCACCTCCGAGGACGGACTGCGCTACTATCAGGCCGACGGCACCATGGTGACGGCGTGGCAGGAGATCGGCGGAAAGCGGTATTATTTCGACGAAAACGGTGCAGCCACCATCGGCTGGTATCAGGAGGGCGAGTACAACTATTACTTCCTGTCCGACGGCTCTGCCGCCGTCGGCCCCACGGAGATCGATGGGGAGACCCACTTTTTTACCCCCAAGGGCATGGAGGTCATCCTCGTCAACGCCGTCCACCCGATTCCAAGCTACTATACCGTCAACCCCGTGATCGTGGTGGACTGGCACCGGGTCGATCAACGTTGCTACGAGCCGCTGATGCAGATGCTCTCCGATTGCTCAGGCGCGGGGATCGAGTACATCTTCAACTGCGGCTACCGCACCATGCAGGAGCAGACGGACATTCTGGAAAAGCGGACGCAGGAACACATGAAGGAATTTGACCTCGACTTCGATGAAGCCCGGAAAAAGGCGCTGGAAACTGTAGCCGTCCCCGGCACCAGTGAGCATCAGATGGGTCTGGCCGTAGACATCTCGGGGGAGGCCGCCAATATCTGGCTGGCGGAGCATTGCTGGGAGTACGGCTTCATTCTCCGCTACACCGAGGAAAAAGCATCGATCACCGGCATCACCAACGAGCCGTGGCATTTCCGGTACGTAGGCAGGGAAATTTCCATGGACATGAAGGACTCCGGGCTGTGCCTGGAGGAATACCTGGGCGCGGCATAGACGTTGAAAATGGAACACATAAGTACAAATTGGGATTTTTCGAGGTACAATATGAGCATAACGGTTAACATATACTATTCAGGGACAAACGGTTCCGCACGGAAATTTGCGGAAGAAATGATGGCAACCGGTACTGTAGCTGCCATTCGAAGCGAAAAAGGGAATCTCCAATATGCGTATTTCTATCCTGCGGAGGATCCTGAAACAGTCCTGTTGATTGACAGTTGGGAAAGTCAGGCCGCTATTGACGAACACCACCATACCCCAATGATGCAAACAATCATTGCACTTCGGGCCAAGTATGATTTGCACATGAAGGTTCTTCGCTTTCTTTCAGATGATGTACCGGAGGCAGATCATGGCTTTATTCGCAGTTAAGTGACCTGCCACATAGCTTCAAAGCAGCATTACGCCGCCGGTTCCCGAAAAGGGAACCGGCGGCGTTCACTTTTAGTCTCTGCGCAGTGCCTCGATGGGGTTCAGGTTTGCCGCCTTGTAGGCCGGGAGCA
>ERZ1673744.2833-NODE-2833-length-12348-cov-13.534451_pt1 | contig 12348 bp, 9 predicted proteins | sample MGYA00580207_ERZ1673744 | MGnify/ENA primary metagenome ERZ1673744 (study PRJEB41218, sample SAMN15661751) | gut metagenome | host: Homo sapiens | place: Canada: London | collected 2015-08-20/2019-03-30 | study: EMG produced TPA metagenomics assembly of... | reverse complement strand
CGTTGGCGACCACCAGCACCTTGCGGGCCTGCATGATGGTCTTGATGCCCATGGTATAGGCCTGCCTGGGCACCAGATCTTCGTTGCCGTCAAAGAAGCGCTTGTTGGCCTCGATGGTGGCTTCGGTCAGATCGACGCAGTGGGTCTCCAGCTCAAACGCATTGCCCGGCTCGTTGAAGCCGATGTGGCCGTTCGGGCCAAGGCCCAGCAGCTGCAGGTCGATGCCGCCCACGCTGTGGATGATCTGGTTGTACTGGGCGCAGGCTGCGTCCGCATCGGGGTTGGTGCCGTCCGGCAGGTTGATGCGGGCGGGGTTGATGTTGACGTGGTCGAACAGGTGGCGGTGCATGAAGCTCCAGTAGCTTTCCGGGTGGTCCTTGGGCAGGCCGCGGTACTCATCCAGATTGACGGTCGTCACCCCCGAAAAGTCGAGGTCACCCTTGTTGTACCACTCCACCAGCTGCTGGTAGGCACCCACCGGGGTGCCGCCGGTGGCCAGACCCAGCACGCAGTCGGGTTTCAGGATGATCTGCGCCGAAAGGATGTTGGCCGCCTTGCGGGACATGTCTGCGTAATCGTTTGCGCGAATGATCTTCATCGGTTCTCCGCTCCTTTGTTTTTACTTCAGCAGCAGCGGCAGAAAGCTGGTGCCGTTTTCCGGTGCCTTGCTGTGGAAATAGTCCGCAGCGGTCGCACCGACATCGCTGAGGGTCTTGCGGATCCCGATATTCTTGGGGGCGGAGTGGGCGCTGTGGATCATCAGCGGCACCATCTCACGGGTGTGGTGCGGGTGTCCGATGGTCGGGTCGTTGCCGTGGTCCGCCTGCACGATGAGGATATCGTCCTCGCCCAGGGCGTCGCGGATCTTGCCGATCCATTCGTCCGCCACCCGCAGGCGGTCTGCGTAGGCCGCGACATTCTCCCGGTGGCCGCACAGGTCCGTTTCCTGCACGTTGGTGCAGATGAACGCAGTCTCCTGCTCCTTTACGATCTCCAGGGTGCGCTGCAGCACGCTGGCCGTGTCCACCATGGGGATGCTGGTGCCGTAATTGTTCGTGACCACGTCGGCCACCTTGCCCAGCAGGAACACCGGCAGGCCGCTCTTGCCCAAAATCGTCGGGATCTGCACCTCCGGGTCAACGCCGTAGCCCATGTGGATGCAATGGTAGTCGTTGTTGTAAACGCCGCTGGCCGGGGCATTCACGCCGATGTAATCGCCGTGTTCCTCAATGGCATCCAGCAGGTTCTGCAGGTGCACGCCGCGCCCGCCGAAGGTGATGACGCGGGGCACGACCGACACGCTGCGCACCAGATGACCGATCTTGAGCTCTTCCTCAAAATCAAGGTCGTCGATGGCCGCCGTGACGTTGAAGGCCTGACCCGGATCGCATTCCACGTTGTCGGCCACGGTGCAGGCCTCGTTGACGATCAGCAGGCGCTTGCCGGATGTTCCGGTGTAATACCGGACATGGTAACCCGCATCCTCCAGCGTCTTTTTGATGAGCTCGATCTTATTGCAGATCGGCTCGCCGAAGGGCTTTGCCGGGCGGGTGCCCATGATCTCCTGATGGCCGAAGAAGGTGTCCGCACCATCGTGCATCAGCTCGGCACGGCCGAACGTTGCATCCGTCGCAAACGGCAGGCCGGGGAACTCCCGCCCCACGATGTTCGCCAGACCAAGGCTTGCCAGATTGGGCAGCTTCAGGTCCGGCGTGCGCTCAAAGATATGCACGCAGGTGTTGGCACCGCAGTCCGCAGGGCGCACCTGCGGCACATCCGGCATTGCGCCCACACCAAAACCATCCAGAACGATTACAACAAACTTTCCCATTGCGAATTATCCTTTCTGTCATTCCCGGACCGGTTCTCCCAGCGCAGAGTACAGGCCCGCCAGCTCCGGCTTGCCGGAGGACAGCCCTTTGACCACTGCCACCCGGCTCCGGGTCACAAAGAACTGTGTCCGGAACGCCATGACCGCCGCAGCCGAGACCGGACAGTTCTGCTGCAGTTCAAAATGATAGTCGATGCTGGAGTCGTCCGGCGGCAGCACCGGCACGACCTTTGCATTTTCCGGCGTCGTGCCCACCAGGGCGTTCTTCATATGGCCGCGGCGGTAATGCCCGCCGCCGTAGCAGTACGCCTTATCGCCCAGATTGTGGCTGACCTCCGAAACATACAGGTAGCCGGGGCGCTCCTCGGCATCCGGGTGGCCGGCATGATACGGTGTCGTTCCGGTCAGGCCGTGTCCCGGTTCCCCGTGGGTGCCGCCTGCCGCCGCGATCATCGGGATGCTGTGGGTGCAGGTGGCACTGGGCGTATTGAGCATCAGGTCCCGGTAGCCGCGGGCGCGCAGCATTTCGGCTGCGGTCTGCACGGTCCGGAGGTTGGGCATGGGCAGGATGTCCTGTGCCGCTTCGTCGTACAAAAAGCAAGGGAAGCTGCACACGCCGCCCACCTCCACATTCGGCATCGCCTCGATCGCACGCACTGCACTGTCCAGTTCCTGCAATTCAAAGCCGCCGTACTGCCCGGAATACAGCATGTCGCCTTCTCCCAGAACACGGAGCATCAGCTTCTGGTGCAGGCCCAGCTCGGTGCAGACTGCGCTGATCTCGCGGGCTTTTTCCAGCGTGTACACCGTTACGATCACCGGCTTTGCGCGGAGGATCTTTTTCAGGGCCGCCCGGGGGATCTGGACCAGATGCCCTACGTTGCCGAGGGGGATCTGATTTTCCACCATCGTCAGCGCCTCGCGGAAGTCCACGCACACAGCGCCCACATATCCCATGTCGGTCAGCGCACGGGCGATCAGGGGGTTGCGTCCGATCTGCTTGAGCATGAAAAAGTTCTGCACGCCGTTTGCGTCGCCTGCCTGTTTGATGCTGCGGGCATTTTCCAGGATCGTGTCGTAATCCAGCAGATAGGTGTCCGGCAGGATCACGCCATTCTGCTGCCATTCAATGCCCAGACGCACCAACGGCTGGTTGCGCTCCATTACGGTCTTTAAAAACACAGGGCATCTCTCCTTTTCCTCTCGTTTTTTCAGCGGTTCAGTTTTCCTCGACCTGCTCCATGCAGCTGCGCAGAATGCGGATGATGGTGTCCGGGCCGCTGCGCATGGGGTTGATGCGGATCATCCGGTGTTCAATGGTCGGGTCCTGCGCACGGAACGTTCCACTGACACGGTAGATCATGGGGGCAAACTCGTATTTGCTCTCGCTGCCCACCGGATGCGGCGCTGCGCCGAACTTCGGGGCAGCGTCCAGAATTTTTTCGGCGATCTCCTGATCAAACTCCACCAGCAGCACCTTGCTCTGCGCGTTTGCCAGGAACGCCTGCCGCACATGGGGGACCTCGCCGGCGTTCAGGCGGCGGACCAGCTCCTCGTTGACCTCGCTCTGGATGGCGAGCGCCACCGGCGCATAGATCAGGCCGCGCAGGGCCTCCATGGCTTCGTGTCCCTGCACCTGACTGCCGCCGGAATACTGCATCTTATAGATGCGGTCGATCAGCTCCTTGCTGCCGATCACTGCACCGACGCCCTCCGGACCAAGGATCTTGAAGCAGGAGAAGGTGGACAGGTCGGCCCCCGCCTGGCAGCCGATGGCGTCCACTTTCAGGGCGGCGTAGTTGTCATCGGTCACCACCGGGATGCCCGGCAGCGCAGCCTTGATGGCTGCGATCACGGCCTTGTAGTCGTAGCGGTCCTCCGGCTTCTGCCGGGTCAGCTGCACCAGGGCGCCGCGGATCTCGTCCTTGTGCTGCGCACAGACGGCCTTGAGCTGTTCCAGATCGTTGAAGTCCGCGCGGATGGGTTTCAGCCCCATGGCGTCGATGGTCACCTGCGTCGTCGTATAGATGGGCGAGGTGTGCACCAGAATGGCATCCCCCGGTTTCAGGCAGGCGGTCAGAGCCCAGCGGATCGCACCCGTGCCAGAGCCGCGCACAAGCAGCGCCGCCGGGGCATCAAAGGTGTCGGCAAAGACCTTTTCCACCTTTACCGTGCAGCGGGGCTTGTTCAGCCCTTTCACCACGCCGAGGTCGCCCAGCGAGAGGACTTCCTCTCCCTGAAAATTGCGGGTCACTGCGTCAATGACCTTGAACTGGAGCTGTTTTGCCTGTTCCAGCGAGATAGAATGCAGGGGATAGGTTTTCATTGTCAATTCCTCGAATCCTTGTTATTTCTGTCCTTTGTAGATGCGCAGTGCATTGCGGTACAGCAGGTTCTCCCATGCGCGGTCCGGCACGCCTGCCTCGCTTGCCAGCGGAGCAAAGGTGTCCAGCAGGTAGCTGTAGCCCACACCGCCCCGGTCTGCAAAGTTGCTGCGGCGGGTGATGTCCATGCTCATGACGATCTGCGTGTCGTACCCTTCCGCACAAAGGCGGCTGAGCCAGTCTGCACGGGAGACATCGGGCTGGTAGTTGCACTTGCCGATGGTGTCGAACGCAATGTTGACCCCCTGATCCAGCAGGCGCTTCATGTAATCCAGATCGGCCGACAGGTCGATGTGGCTCAGCACCACCCGGCTCAGGTCAACGCCAAAGCTCTTGAAGATCTCCAGCTGCTCCAGGCCGCGCGTGCCCAGCGTTGTGTGGGTGCAGATGGGTGCCCCCGTTTCTGCATGGGCGCGGGATGCCGCACGGAACACCTTGGCCTCCGTCTCGGTGATGTCCTTCGAGGTGCCGATCTCGCCGATGACGGTCGCCCGGACACCGGTGCCTTCAATGCCCTCGGTCAGTTCCTTCACCATGATGTCACACAGCTGCTGTTCGGTCAGCGTATAGCACTCCGGTGGGAGAAAGGGCTCCTTGTAGTAGCCCGTCGCGTGGGTGATCTCCACCCCCGCCTGTGCAGCCATTTTCTGCACATAGGCCACGTTCCGGCCCATCCCGCGGTTGGTCTGGTCGATGATGCCGACCACACCGTGTTCCGCCAGCCGCCGGTATTCCGCCGCGGTCGCGTCAAAATCATCCAGCCTGCAGTCGATGTTCTTCTTCGGGCCGGACAGGTCGATCGTCGTATGCTCGTGCGCATACAGAATCTTTTCAGGCAGTTTCAAAAGGATTCGCCTCCTGTATTGTTTCTTAACCAGAGCCGCCTCCCGGCGCAGGCCGGGAGGCGCTCATTTTATCCGGGGATCAGGCGGCAGGGGTGTACAGAGACAGCAGGAACAGCACGTTTGCGATCAGGCCGACCAGGATCGCGCCCAGAGGACCGACCGCCATGGAGACCAGAGGCTTCTTGCTGCACTTGTTGATGCACCAGAATGCCACGATGATGAACAGACCCGTCGTGGGCATGATCGCCTGAGCAGCCAGGATGCCGCCGATCAGCAGGGCGATGTCGATGACGTAGCTCATAGCGGTACGGATGTTGTCGCCGCAGCGCTTGATGCCGGGGAACTTGTCCAGACCCTTTGCGATGACGTTCAGCAGCAGGATCTCCACGCAGATGCAGGCTGCACCGGCGATCAGGGCGATAAAGGGGTTGGGGATCAGCAGACCGATCACAAAGACGAAGGTCATGCCGGCCGGAGCGTAGACGCCGGTGGTGATGGCGGTGGTGGCAACCAGCGGGATAAAGCCGATGGCACGGGCCAGAGCGGTCAGACCTGCGTTGACGCGGTCACCCTCGGCCAGCAGGCCCAGGCTGATGGGGTCACCGGCCATGATGCTCATGCTGGTGCCTGCTGCGATCAGGCCGCCCATGAGGGCCAGAACCGGCATATACTTGCGGATGCGTGCGACCTTGTCGGCAAAGATCTGGGTCAGCATTTCGTTGGAGTTCTGGTCGTTGCCTTCCTTATCCATGGCAGCGAACACCAGCATGATGATCATACCGGCCAGCAGGGCCATACCGTCCTTGTTCAGGCTGATCGTGTGCTCGGCGTCCAGTGCGATCTTGCCGTAGGTCTCAACGATCTGACGGACCAGCAGGGTCACAACGGCGGTGATGATGCCCTTGGCAGCGCCGAACTGCAGGGCAACCGTCACAGCCGGGAAGATGGCGAAGGCCAGCGTGATACCGGCAGAGACCTGGCCCAGGCTGCCCAGGAAGTTGACCGGCAGCAGGTTGAACAGGTCGATGATCACCTGCAGGCCGAACAGCAGGGCCACGCCGTACACAGCGCCGATGACGCCGGAAACGATCATGCCCTTTTTGGTGTCCGGGCACCAGGTGCCAATGATGTCGGTGGTGAGCAGGATGCAGTGGATCAGGATGATACTTGCGGCAATGGACGTGGGCAGGCCGTAGCCGATGACCAGACCAAAGCCGATGGCAAAGCTGGTGGCTGCCAGAGCCTTGCGGTCCATGCGCTTTTCCAGATACTCCGGCAGGACCGGGCGCAGGCCGTCGTTGAACACGGCGATGCTCTGGTTTGCCAGGATCGATGCCAACGCACCAACTGCCGCGATGATAACGTAGCGCAGAATGGTTTCCATATGTAATCCTCCTTATTTGACGATCCGGATCAGAAGCCCAGACCCTTGAGAATGATCGGCACGACCTTTTCGATGTGCTGATCCGTAAAGCCGTATGCCTTCTTGCCGGCCTTGACCTGTGCCAGGATCTCGTCCTCGCTCAGCATTTTGCCCGGCATGGACACTGTTGCGCACTGGTTCATGCCCAGCAGGGCAATGGCCATTGCCAGCGCACCGCCGCCGCCCGTCTTGCAGGCGCCGAAGTAGTAATCTGCCTGCCCGGTCTTGACCGCCATTGCCGCCGCAATGTCATCCTTGATCTCCACCGAGGCACGGTCGCCTACAACACCCTTGATGGTGTCATAAACCTTCTGCTTGTCGATCTGGCCGCCTACTACGATTTTCATAAGCTAGCCCTCCTTTCTGATGTGGGTTTTATGCAAATGCTGTCACGATTGTGCCAGCACGACCCCGATGTGCATGGTCAGGAACTTCTGCTCGTCCTCCGGCAGGTCCGGCAGGATCTCCCGCACCAGCGCCTGCGTTGCTTCCAGTGCCTTGGGGAAGGTAGGCTCCTGGCTGGTCTCTTCGTAGACCTCCTCGTCCAGCGGCTCCACCGGCTCTCCACGGTGGATGCGCCCCAGCGCAGCGCACAGGTGCGTGATCATGGCGGAAGCGTTTTCTTCGGTCAATGTCAGACCGTATTTCTCCTGAAAAAAGCGGATCACGTCCTGTACCTTCCGGCAATCCTCCTCGGACAGCATCCCTGCCTGGTGCAGGATCGTTAATCTCGGTTCAAAATCCATCTCTGACATCTCCCAATGATTTTTTGTTTTGCTTACAGCCAGGTGCCGATCTTGTCGGCCAGCGTCTCAGCCGGAGCTTCGGTTCCAAAAATGTTCCAGACCAGCTCACAGATCTCGCCGCAGCAGCTATAGGGGCTGTAGTACGAGGTGGAGTTCGGCTTGAAGCCGACGTTCTGCTTGTTGGTCAGGAAAATGACGGCGGTCTTGTTGGTCTTGTTCATGACCACATGGGTGCCGGTAAAGCCTGCGTGGCCAAAGGCGTCGTAGTGGCGGTCGCCGCGGCCCATGAACGAGGAGCCCCGCTCAAAGCCCAGCCCGCGGGACGGCTTGCCGTTCTGCTCGCTGGTGAACTCGTCGATGACTTCCTTCTTGTAAAGGCGGACGCCCTTGTAGATGCCGCCGTTCAGCATGGCCTGGCACAGCACGGCCAGATCTTCCGCGTCGGAGTACAGGCCCGCGTGACCGGCCACGCCGCCGTTTGCCATCCATGCATTGCCGTCGTTGCACTCGCCCTGCAGGGTGTAGTTGCGCCAGCCGGTGAAGGTGCGGAACGCGTCCAGATCGGCGGTACAGTCGTAGCCAAAGCCCGGGTAGTCGATCTCGTCCACCATGGCATACTCATACGGGTTGCCGAAGGAGGTGGCCGCCACATCCTCGGTGGTAAAGCCGTTGGCCAGCGGCAGATAGGTGGTGCGCTTCAGCCCCAGAGGCTTGTAGATCTCGTTCTTGACGTATTCGTCCATCGAGCGCCCGGTGATCCGCTCCACCAGGAAGCCCAGCATCTGGAAGCCCAGGTCGCTGTACTTTTCCTCGCCGGGGGCGAACATCAGCTCACAGTTGCAGATGTAATCCAGCACCTTGGCCTTGTCCTTCTCGATGTAGAGGAACATCGCCTTCCACTGCGGCAGACCGGAGGTGTGAGTCAGCAGCTGATGCACGGTGACGTTTTCCTTCCCGTTCTTGGCAAACTCCGGAATGTAGCTTGCTACCGTGGCATTCAGGTCGATCTTGCCCTCGCTGTACAGCTTCATGATGGACTGTGTCGTGGCCATGATCTTGGTGCAGGATGCCATGTCGAACATGATATCCATCTGCATGGGGCGGGGATCGTCCAGCCGCACGCCCATGTCGTTGAGCATTGCGTAGCCGTATGCCTTTTCATACACGATCTTGCCGCCGCGTGCCACCACGATCGTTGCGCCGGGGAAATACCCCTGCCCCATGTAGTTTTCCACAATGTCGTCGATGGCCGTCAGGCGGTCATCGGTCCGGACGGGCATTGCAGACCGGGGGAAGCAGTTCTCCGCCTGCTCCGGGCTGGCACACCCCATAAAGGCAGAGGCAGCTACCAGTGTGCCAACGGTTTTGCCGGATGCGATCAGGAAGTTGCGCCGAGTGATCTTTTTCATGGGAGATCTCCTTTTCTTTCTGCAAAAAAATCAGACATCCTGTATCGGTTTTCGGAAGAAAATGTTTTATACAATATTTTGTATTTTCATCCCGAAAGAAACATCCGCATGTCCTCCATGCAGATGTGACTTCTGTTTGACCGCACCTTTGCTTAGTAGCGCGGAATGATCTGCTTGCGCATCACCTGCTGCTGGATGTGGTCCACACGCTCCACCGACAGGATCTTGCGCACCAGCTGCGCGGTGATGTTATCACTTTTCCGGCAGGCAAGCACGGCCACGGTATCTTTTTCCTGCTCATCCAGCCGGGGCATCGGATAATAGCTCAGCCCCTCCGGCAGCATATCGGCGCTCCAGACGCCGGCATCAATGACGCCGCTGTGCAGAAACGGCACCAGTTGACTATAGATGATGGGCACATATTGCACCGGCTTATCGGCAAAACAGAACCGGGTCAGCATCTCCTGGTCCACCGAGGAGGCATCCACGCCCACCTTGCAGTTCTGCCAGTCGCCCTTGAAGTCCGGGCGGACAAAGACCCGATGCTGTTCCACATAGCTCTGCGGGCCAAAGGCCGCGATCAGCTGGATGTCCTTGCCCTCCTGCGCATAGTGTTCAAATGCAAGCTGGCTCATGACGCACAGATGAAAGCGCCCTTCTTCCACACAGTTCAGCCGGTAGCCGGAACCGCGCATAAATGCGATCGCACCCGTGACCCCTTTCTGGTTCAGTTCCTCATACAGTCCGCTGGCCAGACCTTCATAGCGCAGGCCATACGGCATAGGCATCACGCAGGTCAGACCCGTATTGCTGCAATACTGCGCCATTGCCACATAGTCGATCTCTGTTGCAATGGTGCCGTTCTGCCCATGGGATTCCAGACGGATCACATGATTCTGTTTCAGGTTGTTCAGCGCGATCTGGATATTTCCCCGTGCCATCTCGCATTGTTCGCTCAGTTCCGTCACCGTGGGGATCCGGTCTCCCGGTTCCAGCCCTGCCAGGATCTGCGCGACCTGCAGCGTTGCCAGACCAGACTTCTGGAGCAGACTTGTGTTCATCATGGTTGCTCTTCCCTTCTCGACCTATCTTTCAATCCGCATCAGGTGGACCGTGGGAAATTCCACAGGAAAGAAGCGTATTTTGGGCGTTCCGCCCCTCCTCACAAGAGACAGATCGCTTGCAGATTTATGATAATACAAAATTTCATATATTACAATATGGAGTCTTGCATAAACTTTTTCCATCGAATTTGTACAACCTGATTTTTCATCCGCCGCGGCTTTCCGGTCCGTCACCAGTCTCCCCGGCAGGAACACCATGCGCCGCTTGCCCTTGAGGTCACCCCCGCGTGTGCGGGGAAAAGCAAAGCCTTCCAGCATAACCTGGACATTAGGATGGATCACCCCCGCGTGTGCGGGGAAAAGTTGTAAGGGGTGATACAATGGCATCTCAGTATAGGATCACCCCCGCGTGTGCGGGGAAAAGTATGATTTTTGCCATTTTATCACTCTTTCTTTAGGATCACCCCCGCGTGTGCGGGGAAAAGCCGAACCTCTGACCGTGGAGGGCGACATCACAGGGATCACCCCCGCGTGTGCGGGGAAAAGTAGTGCTGTACCGCGAATGCTTGTCGCAGTTCGGGATCACCCCCGCGTGTGCGGGGAAAAGAGCTGAATGACCTCCGCGCCGCTCTGCCGGATAGGATCACCCCCGCGTGTGCGGGGAAAAGCAATAGAGCACACAGGCAGGGGGCCGGGAAGTTGGATCACCCCCGCGTGTGCGGGGAAAAGTTGTAAGGGGTGATACAATGGCATCTCAGTATAGGATCACCCCCGCGTGTGCGGGGAAAAGTATGATTTTTGCCATTTTATCACTCTTTCTTTAGGATCACCCCCGCGTGTGCGGGGAAAAGCCGAACCTCTGACCGTGGAGGGCGACATCACAGGGATCACCCCCGCGTGTGCGGGGAAAAGTAGTGCTGTACCGCGAATGCTTGTCGCAGTTCGGGATCACCCCCGCGTGTGCGGGGAAAAGAGCTGAATGACCTCCGCGCCGCTCTGCCGGATAGGATCACCCCCGCGTGTGCGGGGAAAAGCAATAGAGCACACAGGCAGGGGGCCGGGAAGTTGGATCACCCCCGCGTGTGCGGGGAAAAGTTATAGTTCATCGCTGCGTTGTTCTCGATGTGGGGATCACCCCCGCGTATGCGGGGAAAAGTATTTGCAAGTCCTCCCGCGATGCTTCCGACGGGGATCACCCCCGCGTATGCGGGGAAAAGGCGTTGTTTCCTGTCGGTGTCCCCAGAGCGCTGGGATCACCCCCGCGTATGCGGGGAAAAGTGCATTTCGGCCATTTTCGCCGCCGGAATGCTGGGATCACCCCCGCGTATGCGGGGAAAAGCTTGTGCAATTTGTACATTTCCGTTGTCCCAAAGGATCACCCCCGCGTATGCGGGGAAAAGGCAAATGAACAGAAACAGTGAGCAGCACTATAGGGATCACCCCCGCGTATGCGGGGAAAAGCTGACCACGTTTGATTCCGGAAAACTGATTCCGGGATCACCCCCGCGTATGCGGGGAAAAGAAGAAGATGCAGCCACGAAAAGACAAGCGCATGGGATCACCCCCGCGTATGCGGGGAAAAGACGCTGTACAGCGGCATCCGTCGCGTGGTCTTGGGATCACCCCCGCGTATGCGGGGAAAAGCTCAAAAGAGAGAGCGCCTTGTCGCCTTTGGCGGGATCACCCCCGCGTATGCGGGGAAAAGTCGTTTCCTTGCCATGTTTGCGGCTCCTTTCAAGGATCACCCCCGCGTATGCGGGGAAAAGCCATATTTTCAGAAACTGTGGGGAGACAGGATAGGATCACCCCCGCGTATGCGGGGAAAAGACAAATCTGCAAAACCGATGGGACTGTGTCCCAGGATCACCCCCGCGTATGCGGGGAAAAGTTGCCCGCCTTGATCTGCTCCAGCTTGGCGATGGGATCACCCCCGCGTATGCGGGGAAAAGGCTCCGTAGCCGTTATAGGCTGCTAACACCGGGGGATCACCCCCGCGTATGCGGGGAAAAGTGACCTGCGTTGAAGTTTGCTGCCTGTCCTGCAGGATCACCCCCGCGTATGCGGGGAAAAGTCCCAGTTCCGTTGTGCTGCTGCTTCCTGTGAGGGATCACCCCCGCGTATGCGGGGAAAAGCACTTTCTCCCTGTCGTTCTGGAAGTTTCCTAGGGATCACCCCCGCGTATGCGGGGAAAAGTTGTCCTTTGCCCAGACGTATTGTTTTCGTTCGGGATCACCCCCGCGTATGCGGGGAAAAGGTCGCGTCTGCTCCAGAAGCGTTCAAGGCCCTGGGATCACCCCCGCGTATGCGGGGAAAAGATTGAACCAGTTAGCAATGATTGGGGATGAATGGGATCACCCCCGCGTATGCGGGGAAAAGTCATGTATCGTCCGCCGCCCAGATATTCCGGGAGGATCACCCCCGCGTATGCGGGGAAAAGTTTATAATTGCTTCCATCCGGTTTTTTCCCCAGGGATCACCCCCGCGTATGCGGGGAAAAGCACTTATGATGCCGTCTCCTGATGCGCTTGGAGGGATCACCCCCGCGTATGCGGGGAAAAGAATACCGGGTCAAAAGATGCTCGTGCGACAATGGGATCACCCCCGCGTATGCGGGGAAAAGCAGAAATCGAAAGCTATTCGGACGAA
>ERZ1673744.2820-NODE-2820-length-12395-cov-11.466613_pt1 | contig 12395 bp, 14 predicted proteins | sample MGYA00580207_ERZ1673744 | MGnify/ENA primary metagenome ERZ1673744 (study PRJEB41218, sample SAMN15661751) | gut metagenome | host: Homo sapiens | place: Canada: London | collected 2015-08-20/2019-03-30 | study: EMG produced TPA metagenomics assembly of... | reverse complement strand
ATGCCATCGGATTAATCTGATGCAAAGCTACAAATTCAAGTCCGTTCGCTCGGAGAATAGCTGTAACTAACTAAATTTCAAATATTTCAAAGAGCTCTTTTAGATTTTAATGGGACAGTAATGATTTTCTGTTTATTATTGATTGTTTAGTTTATCTACATAATATATACCAAAAATAGAAACATTCATAATGTGATGAAAATCAATGGTATGTATGTGTGATAGACTCTTACTATATGTGGAAATATGAAACAAGATGTGGAAAAAATCCACATTTTTCATATTCCTATTGAATGTTATGCGTCTGATAGGATCTAGGGATTAATGCACTGGACGAATTTCATATGACTAATCTTTCATCTGAATATCAGTAGTGCTGATATTGGAATAGAGGGCAAATATGGAATATTCCTGTTCTGTCACAATATTAGTGTTTATCTTTCACACATCTTATGAATATTGCTTGTTCATTGCCAAATTCATTGTAAACATGAAATTTTTATTTTCCACCAATCTTTTAATGTCGAGAAGCAAAATCTGCCAGATGACAATAAAACACTGAAGTCCGAACTAACCGCACTTGACCGCAAACTACGGCTGGAATTTGTACCGCTAATGCCAGAAAACATAGAAAAAGGGATCGTCGGGAAACCAACCCGAAACTTCAGAATAACGATAGACCTGGTTCCATATCCGAGGGATTGACAACGGAGGCAGCCTTCCCGCCGTCCGGCAATCCTGACACCTCGCGGTTTTCGCGTGAACACGTATCTATAGAAAGGCCGAAGCTCGCAGGGGAAACTATGCAAGACAAGGGGCTCAAGCTATAAAAGGAAGCCGGAAAGAACGGAAAAACAGGTTGGGTATAACAACATATCCAGCCTGTTTCTTTCCATAATAAAAACTTTTGATTAACAGTATTTCACGCGCTTGTCCGGTTTTCAGGATCGAAACTGTAGTTTCGCTTGCCCTCTATAACCGTGACTTGCAGGAATAGCGCCCTGAAACGGTCGAACGTGTTTCGCGCGACCCCGTACCTCCCGCATATCATGGCGATACTTCGCCCGTCATTTAACAAGTCGGCTATTTCTTCTCCCGCGTTGATCAGGCGTTGGAGCTTGGTATAGCTTCCCCTCCTGCGCCCAAGTATGACGTCTTGCTCCCGTCGTGCCGCCAGAGCCTCTTTGGTGCGAGCGGATATAAGATTGCGCTCGATTTCGGCCACCAGGCCGAACGCGAAGCATAACACTTTGCTGTTAATGGTATCGTCAAAAGAATAGCGATCCTTGGTACTGTACAAGAACACGCCTTTTTCGAGCAGTTCCCCCACAATCACCATAATATCGGTAAGAGTACGGCTTAATCGCGAAAGTTCGGTCACGATTAACGTGTCCCCGGCTTTTAACCGCTTTACCGTTTCCCCGAGTTTTCGATCGCGTCTTTTCTTTCTGCCGCTCACGACTTCCGTGACCCAGCAATCCACTACCATGTTTCTACTATCGGCAAACCTCGCGATCTCGTGTTGTTGATTAGTCAGTGTTTGCCTTCCTGTGCTGACCCTTAAATAAGCTACTACCATAGTCGGAAAAATTAAAAAGCGCAAAGTTGCTTTTTCTCCGACAATCAAAGGACGAGCCGGTGGATATATACACGATAAATCCTTCGTTTTGCGGGGCAAAAGTACGGTATTTTTTGATTATAACCAAATATGTCACGCAAAAGATTGAACAACAGTATATTGCTATATTAGTGGCAAATTTTAAACTATTATTAATCAACAAGATAATGATTCCACTAAAAAACGAAGGATAAAAAGTGAATCGCTCCGGTTCTGTTTGTTCTGTTCTTTCGTTTTTCAGGTGTTTGTAACCAAAGTATGGACGGGGATAACATGTGCCTGTACAGGTGTATCCCCCAGAATTATAAAATTTTTAATTGCATGAGCAACAAATTACTTTTCTTACCATTTTTCTTGCTATTGGCTGCCGGGCCGTCGATGGCCCTGGAGTCAATACCGCGTGATACGATTGGCGTCAAGGTATATTTCCGCCAGGGTCACGCGAGTTTGGATTCCTTGTTCCAGGGCAACGGTTCCCGCCTGGACTCGTTCTCCCGCTGTTTGGCCTCGTTTCAGGCTGATACCGCCTTTCAGATTCGATCGGTTCGCGTCGTTTCCGGGGCTTCCCCGGAGGGTTCCTCTAAAATCAACAGGAGTTTGTCGGAACGCCGTGCCGCGGCCATCCGCTCCTATCTCGAAAAGCGGATGTCCCTGGACGGTCACGCCTTTGAGATCGAATCACCCGGCGTGGACTGGGAAGGACTTACCGGTCTAGTCGAATCCTCCGATATGTCCTACCGGGGCGAAGTGCTGGAGATACTGTATCATACGCCCGAATTCGTGATCCGTGACGGCAAGATCGTGGATAGCCGCCAGCGTCAGTTGGGCATGCTGCATGGCGGCGAGCCGTGGCGTTACATGGAAGAGCGCTTCTTTCCGGAATTGCGCGCCTCGGGAGTGCTCGTCGTCGTTGAAACCGAGCGGGAGGATACTTCTACCCCCGAACCGGTCGTCCCGCCGCGCGATACCGTTGTCGTAGAGCATCGGGGCACGGTGGAGGTCATCCGACGCGACACGATGAACGTACCTTGCCCTGTTGTCCCAGCCCGCAAACCCTTTTACATGGCACTGAAAACCAACCTATTGTATGACGTGGCTCTCGTCCCGAACCTCGGTGCGGAATTCTATTTGGGCCGTGGATGGTCAATCGGTGGCAACTGGATGTACGCGTGGTGGAAGAGCGACAGGCGTCATGATTACTGGCGCCTCTACGGCGGGGAGCTGGAGATCCGCAAATACTTCGGCCGTCGCGCGGTCGAAAAACCGCTCACGGGGCATCACCTGGGACTCTACGGGCAGCTGTTCACGTACGACTTCGAGCTCGGGGCTACGGGTTACATGGGCGGCAAACCGGGCGGCACGCTGTGGGAGAAGATGAACTACGCCGTGGGCCTGGAATACGGCTACTCGCTACCCGTCGCCCGTCGCCTGAACCTGGATTTCGTCATCGGCGTGGGCTACTGGGGCGGTGAATACCATACATACGACCCGATCGATGATCATTATGTCTGGAAAGAGACCAGGCAGCGCCATTGGTTCGGCCCCACGAAAGCGGAAATCTCCCTCGTGTGGCTGATCGGTCGGGATAATTACAATGAAAAGAAAGGAGGCAAGCGATGAAAAAGATATTCCATGCAGTGACAATGGCGGCACTCCTTGTCGCCGCGACATCCTGCGAGCACAAGGATCTGTGTTACGACCACGCGCACGCGGTGGAGGTTGAGGTGGTCTTCGACTGGCGTAACGCTCCCGATGCTGCCCCCGCTTCCATGTCGCTCTACCTGTTCCCGGATGACGGTGAGGCGTTGCGTTATGATTTCACAGGTCGTGACGGCGGTACCATCCGCGTTCCGATCGGAAAGTACGAGGCGCTGTGCCTGAACTCCGACACTGAAAATATCGGTTACCGGAATACGGAACGTAAGGGCACTTTCGAGGTGACGACCCAAACGAGCCCGCTGCTGGAGGGGCTTTCCGCCTTGGGCGTGCGCTCCGAGGCTGCCCCGAGAGCTGACGAGGCTGAAGACGAGCGCGTTGCGCTGTCTCCGGACATGCTTTGGAGCGACCACGTGGAAAGTATCGAGCTGAAACATGTCCCGATTCGGCAGAGGATCACGCTTTATCCGGAACAGTCGGTTTGCAGGTACACGGTCGAGATCCGCAACGCCGAGAACCTGAAATATGTCTTTGGTGTCAGCGGTTCGATATCGGGCCTCGCGGGAGGCCTGTTACCCGGCACGGGGCCGGATGCCCTCACGGGGGAGCGTGTCACGATCCCGTTCGACGCTGCTGCCGGCGAGGGTGAAAACGGGGAAAAGAGTGTCGTCACGGGCGCTCTGCTCACCTTCGGCCACTCCCCCGCGGTGGATAAGGCGCACCAGCTGACCGTTTACGCCGTCCTCTCCGACGGGAGCAAATGGTATTACACCTACGACGTGACGGGGCAGATCCATTCGGCGCCGGATCCCCGTAACGTGCATATCGTGCTGGACGGGCTTCCGTTGCCCAAGCCCATCACCAACGGCGGTGGTTTCCAGCCCGAGGTGGAGCCGTGGCAGCCCGTGGAGATAGATATAGAAATGTGATGATTTTCCATATATAAAGTTAAAGGGAGGGGGAGACCCAACTCTTTTCCGATGTTTTTGAGATGCCGATTGATTCGATGCGACTCATTGATGTATTGTTTTCTCTCGTTGGTTCCCGGTTTACTGATAATGGGGAGTAGATAGGGGGAGTCCGGAATGTCGTATTGGTCGATAATCTCTTGCATGCATGTTTCCCATTTGATAAAGAGTTGTTGCCCCGTTTTTTCCGTCGATAAGAAAGGATGCCGTTGGTGATGTCCCTCTTTTTCAAGAAAGCCATGTCGATCAAAGACATTCCCCTTATATAAAAACAGAGGAGAAACATATCCCGGGCATAACGTCTGGGAGGATCGCTTGTCAGATCTAGTGCCTTGATTTGTTGGATAGCGCAAAGGGGAATGGCTCTTTTGGCCGTTTTCTCGATCCCGGTATATACCGGTTTGAATGGATATTGTTGAAGGATCTGTCCTTTTTCAACCGCCCGGTTGTAGGTAGCTCTTAGGATACGCATGTAGAAAGAGATCGTGTTCATGGAAATATTCTTCGATCGCAACCAAGTCTCATAAGTGACCATCAGATTTGCGTCGACTTCATCGAGTGACAGATCTTTACCTCTCCTGAACCGCATGAAGCTGTTTAGGGTGGTGAGGTAGGTTTCACTTGTCCGAGTTTTCCCTTGTTGTTTGAGTTTGGAGATCACCTCCTGCATGAATGCGAAAAAAGATGTACCGTTTGTACGCGATGGTCTGGATTTAACTTTAATACTTACCATAATTCTTCATTTATTGAGTGAATGATATTTGAAAGAGGCAAAGTTATTCTTGTCAAATCCAAGACAATCGTTTTGTCCGGTCTTCTATGTGTTGCTACTTCTTTATCACCTTACTGGTATGGAGAGGATTTCGCTTATTGGAAAAGTACGATGTGCCGAATAAAAACAGAAGCAATTTGGCATCTTAAAAAAATCAGAAGACTTTTTATGGAGTATATAATCTGTAAAAATATTACATATATATCAACTGCAAAATCTTATTCAATGAGTGGTTGCAAGGATTGTGGAACTTGCTTTTTTTATAATATTTCATGTTATCGACATCACAAGCTTATACGAGGGTTCCCGCGGGAACCTGTTCTGAAACGTTTGGCACAATACCCATGTCTGATTGACGGCGAGTGTATCAGGGTGATGGAAGTATCGTGATCTCTAGGTCATGGGAAACGCAACCGATGAATTTGTCGAAACGATCAGTCTGAATCCGAACAATACGACTACCGATCGTCATGTCTGGATACTTTTCAGGTATGCAGAGGTATTGTTGAACTATACGGAAGCTCTTGGCTTATGGTAATTCAGATTATACCGATAATGCGTTTACGTCATCCTCACGGGCAGCCATCGACAAACTGAGGGCACGTGTCGGAATGCCGAGAGCTGCTTCGGATGATTTTCTTGAACGGATCAGGAATGAACGCCGGGTAGAACTCGCTTTTGAAGACCACCTGTTCCGGGATACCAGAAGATGGAAAATCGCTCCTCAGACAATGATATTTATGTAGTGAAGATTGAGAAATAGGGCGACGGATTGATTTATTCCCATCAGCTTGTTGACAAGTGTATATGGAGTGACAAGGTGTACATGTATCCTATATCCAATGCAGAAATGTTTAAAAATTCACTTCTGAAACAAAATCCTGATTGGTAAGAATAAAATAATTTGTCCAATGTCTTCCAATCGCAACCTACATAAATTACTACGAGTCATCTTCTCCGAAGTTCTAATGGTGTATTTCGAGATCTTCGGTTGGCATGACGACTCCGTCAAAATCGAAGTTTGGCTTGATGAAGAAACTACATGAAACGTTTTGATTATTAGGAAGGAACTATGATTTTACATGGTTTTACAGATGAGAAAGTGATTCAGGACTTTCCTCTGCGTGGCAAACCTGTTTATCTCCACGTAAGACGTCGTCGCTGGTATGACAAAGCTACAGGGGAAACGTTTTCTTATACCTACGATGATCTTATGACCGAAGGGACGAAAATTATTCCGGAGTTCGTTGCTTTTTTGTTTGAAAGAAGATTGAAACTACCGCGGCTAGCATAAGCTCCATCGCAAATGCTTATGGGATAAACGGGAAACTGTTAACTTCACAGTATAAGGAGTTTATGAGCGTGGGGACCTGTTAGATCATGCCTCAGAATATGTCCTGTTCAAACAGAATATAGGTCCTAGCCTTTGTATTGACGGGACTTCTTTGAGCTGCGGAGAATTATATATTGTTGTCACTAACCGTGCGGGACGTGGTGGCAAAGGTACATTTGTGCCCATGGTACGTGGACTGCGGCTTTACCTCCGGTCCGTGAACGTATCCTGCGGTAGAAATTTCACAGTTGATTCTTTGCGTTGGCGAGCGAGGGAGCGATACTTCGAAAAATCAACCCGGCATTGTTTTGACGATGGAGCACGTAGCTTGATATTCTTTTTCCTTACTGATTCTTAATGTTCGGTGCGACGTTGCACTAACAGCAGAACTATAAGGCCTTCTTCCCAGTTAGCTACAAGTGCCTTGGCTATTTTCTCTTTCGGGGTTTTGCACTGGATGTTAGCCGGACCGGCAAGTTTCTTGGGGGCACGTTCACCTGCGAGAATGGCTTCAATGATACGTATGTCGGATTTTCCCGTAATGTCGGACAAGACAAGCGTAAGTTTTATGTTTATCTGCTGCATAGCTTTCTGCATGGGCAAGACTATACTTGAGGCTTTAAGGGAGAGGGTGTCACGATGACGGGTGAGTGTCCTCATCCGTTTGGTGTCGTTGTGCAGTTGGAAACTTGCCTTGAGCAATCCGTACTGGTGCAGCAACATCAGCTATTCGGCATCTGACTTGTCGGTTTTCCTCTCCGTTATGTTCTTCACGTCCTTTGCGTTGGTCAATACAACATCCAGCCCGTCCTCCTGAAGACGGCAGAACAGCGGTATCCAGTACCCCCCGGTGGATTGCAATTGTCTTTATGCCGCATTTCCTGAGTCATGTCGAGATGGCATGTAGGTCGCGGATGTATATGCTCCGAACACACGATTGTTGTCCTTGGAGTGGTCAGCAAGAACGTAGACCTGCATGATACCGTCAGCTATATCTATTCCCGCCGCATCAAGATTGACTATCCGAAGTTCCGCACTTTTGGCGGGTTTGACTTTTTTGCCATGGTAATATTGTTACTGTTGTTAGTGGATAAAAGGTATAAGCCATGTTCTGTCGAGGAGGATTCTTTTATACGGCCTCTGACGACTGATCTTCGATTCGCAGGACACGGAGCCTACTTTTTGTGGGATTAAGGCCTCAAAAACAACCGGCTTACTTCTTATGCCTACAGCAAAGATAACTAGAAATGTTTCTGCCGCCGCAGATGGTGGAAACGTTCCGTGTTCCACTCTGATTTCAATCAAGACAAAGGCTTGGCTTTACTCTTTTCGCCATCATCGGGTCGTACTTTCAAGCTCTTGTATTACCGAAGATAAACTCGATGCCTTTCTTGTCGGCATTAACTTGCAGAGTGACATCAAAAGATTTGCCGCTCTTGGTGGTCATGTCTTCCACCTTCACGGCTTTACCTTCCACAAGGTCTTTATACTGTTTATCGGAAAAGGGCACGCTTTTGATTTCCTAGAGAATCGTTACCTGACCGGTATGCAGGGCGATGATCTCATTCGTCGGCGGGTCGATGGAAACATAGGCACAGAAGGGCTCGCCATGTTTAAGCGTCACCTTGATGCTCCAGCCGAGATTGCCCGTACTGAAGAGTAGTATTCTCCTGTATGGGTAGAAAAACCTCAAAGCGTATATCCATCTTCACCGGCTGCTGTGTGTTGGGCTATTTACGGCTTTGGAGCATTGTACGGGGTTTTTCTACGCCTTGCTCCATATTGCTTGCTAAGACTTTGTATAGTCCGAAACAGGGCGGGGCATTGAATTGCTTGAAGAAATTGCTCATTAAAATCTTCAGCAGTCCGTCTCTGCTGTTGAACTTTAGGAATGCTGCCTGATTAGCAGCAGCTTCGATCGTTTTGAGGTTGCTCTATTCGTTAATGCCTGAGACGACGAAGAGTTTTTCCTACTCCTGTTTGCCCTTCACTTCTGTCTGGTCTTCCAAGACCAAAACATAATCCTTGTTTTTCGGTTCCATAATATTGATATTTTAAAAGATTTGTAAACTCGTTGCAATCGGTATAAAATTACAGGCTATGAAGCATCTTATGTAGGAATGGGGAAAAGACAGGAAACGAAAAGGTGAAAAAGAAACGGAGCACATCATAAAAGAAGGCTAAAAACTAATAGCAACAAACAATACTATTCATTTGTTAATTTTACAAAAAAAACACGCATAATCTACCCATTTTTACAAGATGTTTTTTATTTTGTACAAAAATAGCATCATTTGTTTATTTCAGACAAATTTGACGGTGTGGAACAATTGAAATTTGTTAAACACCCATTATATTTTAACACATATACTGATGAAAACAACAGGAACAAAAACTGCTGGTATTCATAAGAATAGTCTTGTCTATTTTTCTTATTGGAAGTCTGTTTTGCGATTGCAGTCATTCCAGAAAAAAACGGGTCATGGATTAATTTATGATTACAAGATGCGGTATGTCGGAGATAATACGAAGGTGATAGGTATTGTAAACAGGCAGGATTATCCTGAAAGATTAAAATATGCTTCCATTGCGATTGATGTGATTGAGTCGGGTGGTACCTTCTGTATCTTGGTAAAAATGCAGGCAGAAAAGCCAGTCGCAAAAGAAAAACTTTTCGAGAATGCGGTTAGTACTTTTGCATTGATTGACAACCTGTCACAATTGAAATATGTTAATTCCATAAACGATACGACGATTGCTTCCTTCAGTAGAGATGCTGTCAATCTGGCTCTAACAGAAAACGGACAAAACAGCTGTGAGGAAATAGGTAAAAGTAAAACGGCCTTTTTAACTTATCTCAATGCAGAGTAATTTATACTTATGTATGATTCATTCAACATTTATATTATCACTGATCAACAAAAACAACAATTATGAAGAAAGTATTTATTTTAGTATGTTCATGCGCTCTTTTGACCGCTTGCAACAACGGTGTGAAAACAAACAAGAGTAGCGAAACAGACACTGTTGCTATCGAAGTTCCCGACATGCACAATGCGGAAATTTCATTGGACTACGAGGGAACTTACAAAGGGGTTCTACCGGCAGCTGATTGTCCTGGCATTGAAACGACGCTGACATTGAATCCAGACAAGACCTTTACGCTCCATTCCGTATACATTGACAGAAACAGTTCATTGGATGAAAAAGGAACATACACGGTAAAAGAAGACCTGCTAACACTTCAGGAAGAAGGTGGTGAACTGTCCTATTACCATGTGGGGGAAAACCGTTTGTGTAAACTGGACATGGATAAAAAAGAAATGACAGGGGAACATTATATCTTGAAAAAAGAATAAACGATCGTTTGTCCCTTTTTGCACACCATCACCATGATGACATGGACAGCAACGGTGAAAAAATCAGCAATGTAATAAGAAAATATGGACTTTATCTGTCATGGATTATGCTATTAGTATACGGAGATGATTACAATGAAAATAAGAATAGGCAAGCTACTTGGTTCTTTTCCGAGGGTGATTGCCGTTGGATATTAATAATATAATTTGATGGAGGAATATGAGAAATGAAAGAACGTAAAGAGAAACTGCTTATCATCGCTTTTTCTGCAATATTAGGTCTTTGTCTTTTGTGTTCTATGGCGGCTATACCGTATATAGCTAAAATCATATTTACATTTAATAACACAGGATGGCTGCGTGGTGTAGTATTTACAATGGTGTTTATCATTTTGCAATTTAAATTTCGCAAATCTAACAATTTTGCAGTATGCACATTGTTTTTAACAATCTATACTGTTTTTGTGGTGGGATGGGATATAGAAGGAAATGCGTTTTTTAATAAACCTTTGGAATGGATAACACAGGGTACCTTAAATCATTCCATTACCGATTTGGAGACATTTGGTGCAACTACAAGCTGGAATGTAAGCTTTCAGATATTACAGGAAAATGATAATGTGATAACGATACCAACCATTTTAGTAATTCTTTACCGGGCAGTACAATATGCATTATGGTTTGTTTTTGTTGGCTACATAAATAAAAAAACGCTTATAAAACTGGCTATGAAAAAAAATAAGTACTATAATGATATTATCGATGCTGATACCATTGACGCTGATATGGAAGAAAAAATAAAGGCTGAAATACAGAAGCGAGAAGATGCAAAACAGAAAAAAGAGGTTTCGGAAGAGCTCTATAAACAGATAAAGGAATTGAAAGAAAAAGGTGAAACTATTAGAGCAATCAAAATATTGCGAGATGCAACGGAAGGAACATGGACGTTAAAGGAAGCTAAAGAGTTTATTGATGCCATCCCATCCAAGAATATAATTATTGTGAATATTCAATGAAGCATTTTTGCGTTCAAGTATACAATAACAATTTAAAAGTTGTTTTCGGGGAACGAAAGATAATCAAGAGGAAAAAGAGAGAAAATTATGACAATGGATATTGCGGAACAAGAATTCCTAAAGCCATTTCTGATAACCCACCAAAAATGGAGAACGTATTTTATAGGATTATCAAAGGCAATTTGAGCAATTCGGGAAGCACGATATCTCATTCACATTCAAGATATTAACCGGGTTCTCTTTTTTTTTGCCGGAGCTTATTAAAGCAACTTTTGAGGAACTAAAAAAATAGAGTAGTGATATTATGCGTGTATACGAAAACAAAGAAGAACTCAAAGCTGAAATAAAAAAATCATTTGAAAAGTATATTTTAAAAAGAAAACACTTGGCTATACATGGCCTGCGACAAGCTAAGAGAGATTCCCCTTATACAAAAGCATGGTATCCCCTTGTTGTATCTCGCCTTTATACTTTTATGTACAATAGTTTACCGAATTGGGAGGTTTTTATAAAACACGCCTTGCAAGAATCGAATGAACAAGACCTATCCCATACATAAACCAATTTAGACTGCTATATTATTTTTGAGAAAGAGAGATGGAATGAAATCAGATACCCTCTTTAGGGTTAACTGTAAGACGATTAAATGCGGAAAAGAATTGCTTTTGTCACAAGTAAAGTGTATATTTGCATTGAAAGAATTGTTCTTTGACAGGGGCAAAAGAAAACAAAATATTGTAATTCGCTCGTTTCTAAATCGTTACCTGTTATTAATAAAACAGAAGATAACTTTTTTACTTTCAATTAGATAGAGAATGTATGATGTTTGGCAACGTGCGTGGTCAGGTTTTTCTTTATGCCGCAGAAATCGGCGATTTCCTTGAGGTAGCTGTTCATTTTCTGGTTGCACATGACAGGCAGGCAGCATCCTTTCTTTATGCAGACCGGATGTTCCCTGTATTTCTCTAATATGGCCAGTGGAACGGGCAGCAGCGGGATGTTGCTGATGGAAGACGCTTTTCTGCGGTGTTCCAACTTGACCCTTCCCTTCCTTATCCACCAGTCCCCGAGATTGTCCTGTACCAGGTTTTCACCACTCAGAGTGGCGACATCGGAGAACGCCAGACCGGTGAAGCACGCGAAGACAAAGACATCCCTGACCAGTTCAAGCCGTGGAATGGTGAATTTCTTTTTCATTACGGTTTGCAACTCGTCGTAGGTCAGGAATACCGGATCGGTCTCGTCCTGCTCCATCTTGTAACCGTAAAAGGGATTCTTGCGCATCCTTTCCTTTGCCAATGCCATATTGGTAAATTTCTTGAAGCATTTCATATAACGGACTATCGTGTTCCGGCACAGTCCCGCCTCCGTTTTCAGGTAGATGTCAAACGCACGGATGAACTCCGGTGTCAGCTCATGGAAAGTGACATCCTCCTTTCCGTAATAAGAGGGGATGAGCAGCTGTAATTTCTTCACCACGTTCTTATACCGGTTGATTGTGACGGGAGAGTAGTCTATACCCGCCAGTGTTTCCATTTCTTTGATGCCTTCCCTCATGGTGCCGAGCAGTGTACGCATTTCGGTGTCTTTCCCGAAAACACGTTTAAGAATCAGTTTTGGGGTAATCAGGGCCTGTTCCAATACCAGTTCCTTGTGTTTTTCCAAGGCGCGTG
>ERZ1673744.2818-NODE-2818-length-12396-cov-4.504740_pt1 | contig 12396 bp, 10 predicted proteins | sample MGYA00580207_ERZ1673744 | MGnify/ENA primary metagenome ERZ1673744 (study PRJEB41218, sample SAMN15661751) | gut metagenome | host: Homo sapiens | place: Canada: London | collected 2015-08-20/2019-03-30 | study: EMG produced TPA metagenomics assembly of... | reverse complement strand
GCTTTTTTTTAGACCGGAGGGGCTTTTATTACGGACGAAATGGCGGACGAAGCCGAGGCGTGTGAGTTTTCTATGCAGAAAGGATTTTGAACGATACCGCGAAGTTTCGGCCCGTTAAGCCGACGAAATTGCGGACAAAGCCGAGAAATTTATGCAAAGAAAAAGCATGGCGCCCGTCTGCGATATAACGGCGGAACGCGCGTGTTTTTCAGGGCGGCGGCGAAGAAAGGGCGGAAGAACAAAAAAAACGATAATGCGACAAAGAAAATGTCCTCAAACATTTGTGTTTTGCTTAAAAAAATGGTATAATTAAAAAGTATAAAATCAAGGCAGGAGACCAGATGGACAGAATTCAACTGAAAGAAATTTATGCGCGCCTTTCCGAATACGACGGAAAGACGGTGACGGTGGCGGGCTGGGCGAAAACCATCCGCGATTCCAAGGCGTTCGGATTTATCGAGCTTAACGACGGAAGCTGTTTCAAAAATATGCAGATCGTATTCGAGCGCGCGTCTTTGGACAACTACGACGAAATCGCTCACGAAAACGTGGGCGCGGCCCTCGTCGTGACGGGAAAGGTCGTCGCTACGCCCGAAAACAAGCAGCCTTGCGAAATCAAGGCGGAAACCGTGGCCGTGGAGGGCGAGTCCGCGCCCGATTATCCCTTGCAGAAAAAGCGTCATTCCGTGGAATTCCTGCGAGAAATCGCGTATCTCCGCCCCCGCACCAACCTGTTTAACGCGGTGTTCAAGATCCGCAGCGAGGCGGCGTTTGCCATTCATAAATTCTTCAACGAGCGCGGCTTTGTCTATGTCCATACGCCCATCATCACGGGCAGCGACTGCGAGGGCGCGGGCGGTATGTTTCAAATCACCACCCTCGATCTCGACGGGCTGGCGAAAGCTAAAAATCTGAGCGGCGCGGACTATAAAGAGGACTTTTTCGGCAAAAAGGCGAGCGTGACCGGCTCCGGACAGCTCCACGGCGAAACGTTTGCCATGGCCTTTTCCAACGTCTATACCTTCGGCCCCACGTTCAGGAGCGAAAGGTCCAATACCTCCCGCCACGCGGCCGAGTTTTGGATGATCGAGCCGGAAATGGCGTTCTGCGATCTGAAAGGGGATATGGACTGCGCCGAAGCGATGGTGAAATCGGTGATCGGCTACGTCGGAGAAACGTGCGCGGACGAGCTTGCTTTCCTCAACCAGTTTGTGGATAAAGAGCTTTTGTCGAGGCTGAAAAACGTTTCCGAAAACGAATTTGTCCGCTTGTCTTACACGGAGGCTATCGAAATCCTCAAGGAGCACGCAAACGAGTTTGACGATAAAAATATTTTCTGGGGCAAGGATCTTCAGAGCGAGCACGAGCGTTTCCTCACGGAAAAGGTTTACAAAAAGCCCGTATTCCTCACCGATTATCCGAAGGAGATAAAGTCCTATTATATGAAGCAGAACGCGGACGGAAAAACGGTGGCGGCGGCGGACCTGCTGGTGCCCGGGATCGGAGAGCTTGTCGGCGGCTCCCAACGCGAGGACGATTATGAAAAACTCAAGGCGAGAATGCTGGAATGCGGCGTCCCGCCCGAGGATTGGTACCTCAATCTGCGTAAATACGGAGGCACGACGCACAGCGGCTTCGGGCTGGGCTTCGAGCGGCTCGTCATGTATCTGACGGGCGTCACGAATATCCGCGACGTCATTCCTTTCCCCCGCACCGTGGGAAATCTGGACTATTGAGCAAAGGCGCGGATTCCGCGTTTTAACGACAACGTTACAAGGAAGAAAAGCATGATCAAGATCGTCATTGACGCGATGGGCGGCGATTTCGCCCCCGCGCAGCAGGTGAAAGGCGCCGTCGAGGCGCTTGCAAAAGACAAGGAGCTGTCCGTGGTTCTCACGGGGGACGAAAGCGCGGTGAAAGCGGAGCTTTCCAAATATCCCTACGATCCTTCGCGCGTGGAGATCGTCCATGCCCCCGAGGTGATCACCAACGACGAGGTACCTACCAAGGCCGTCAAGACGAAAAAAAATTCGTCCACGGTCGTCGCGTTTCAGCTCCTCAAGGAGGGCAAAGCCGACGCTTTGGTGTCTTCGGGCGCGACGGGCGCGGTGCTTACCGCGGCGGTGCTTATTCTCGGGCGAATCAAGGGGATTTCGCGCCCCGCGCTCTGTCCGCGTATCCCCAATCTGCGCGGTACGGGTACATTGCTGTGCGACTGCGGGGCAAATCTCGAATGCAAGCCTCTGAACCTCGCGCATTTTGCGATGATGGCGACGGCCTATGCGCAGGCGGCCTACGGCATGGAAAACCCGAAGGTCGGGCTGCTCAATAACGGCACCGAGGACCATAAGGGGGACGCGATGCATCAGGAGGCCAACGCGCTTTTGAAAGCGATTCCCTGTATCGCCTACGAGGGCAACGTGGAGGGCCGCGACATCATGGTGGGCGACGTCGATATCGCCGTGGCGGACGGCTTTACGGGCAATATCGCCCTCAAATCGATCGAGGGCTGCGGCAAGGCCATCAGCTCCATCATGAAGCGGGAATTCAAAAAGAACGTCTTTGCGACGATGCGCGCGGCGCTGGTTTATGACATCATCAAGAAGATTAAAAAATCGGCCGATTACGAGACGATGGGCGGCGCGATGTTTTTAGGGCTTAAAAAGGCCGTGGTCAAGGCGCACGGCAACTCTAAAAGCACGGGGATCGCCATTTGTATCGGGCAGGCGGCGGAAGCCGTCCGCGGCGATATGGTGGGTAAAATAGAAAAGATGCTTTCCGAGGCGGAGCTCGACGTCGAGACGCCTAAGGAGGTTGCCGCGGAGGACGCGGAATGACTTTTGAGCTCAAAGAATCGGAAAAGCGCATCGATTATACCTTTCGGAATAAAGAGCTGCTTATTACGGCGTTTACGCACTCCACCTATGCAAACGTACACGGCGGAGAGGATAACGAGCGGCTGGAGTTTCTCGGGGACAGCGTTTTGCAGATGGTCGTGTCCGAGGCGCTGTATTTCCGCAAGGAAAAGGACAGGGTGCTGCGCGAGGGCGAAATGACCGTTCTGCGCCAGATGATGGTGCGGAAGGAAGCCCTTCTGGACGCCGTGGAGCGGCTGGGGCTGAAGGATTTTCTGCTGATCGAGGGCGGGGCGGCGAACGTGGGCGACAAGACGGTGTCCAGCCTGTTTGAAACAGTTACCGCGGCGATCTATCTCGACAGCGGCTACCGCGCGGCAAAAAAATTTATTTCGGACAATCTCGTCTTTCGCGTCGAAAGAAATTTTAAGGGCGAGCTTCAGGAGCTTTTGCAAAAGCGCGGGGAACATACTCCCCAATACGTTTTGGAAAAGGAAGGCAAGGACAACAATCCTCTGTTTGTCTGTCATGCCACGGCTTCGGGCGTGCAGGCGGAGGGAAGCGGCAAAAGCAAGGCGGCCGCGGAACAGGCCGCCGCGAAGAAGCTGTTGGAAATTTTAACGGATAAAAGAGAATAATACCGCGAAAAAAGCATAAGGAGCGAAAATTTTGGACTTAAAAGAAATACAACTTGTCGGATTCAAATCGTTTGCCGAAAAAACTACGATCCGCTTCGACGAGGGCGTGACCTGCATCGTAGGCCCCAACGGCTGCGGCAAAAGCAACGTGGCCGACGCCGTGCGCTGGGTGCTGGGCGAGCAGTCGGCTAAGTCGCTGCGCGGCACCAATATGCAGGACGTCATTTTCGGCGGCACGCTGGAGAGAAAGCCTCTGTCCTTTTGCGAGGTGACGCTGGTTTTCGACAATACCAATCACATTTTCGAGCTGGATACGACGGACGTCGCAATGACCCGCCGCCTCTACCGCAACGGCGACAGCAAATACCTCATCAACGGCCAGCCCAGCCGTCTGAAGGATATCGTTGCGCTGTTCCACGGGATCGGCCTCGGCAAGGAGGGATATTCGATCATCGGTCAGGGCAAGGTAGAGCAGATCATGAACGCCAGGCCCGAGGACAGACGGCTGATCTTTGAAGAAGCCACGGGGCTGATGGTGTATAAGTCGCGCAAGCAGGAAATCGAGCGCAAGCTGGAGGACTCCAACTCCAACCTCTTTATTTACCGCCAGCGTATCGACGAGGCGGAGCGCCGTCTCGGGCCGTTGAGCAAGCAGGCGGAAGCCGCGCGCGAATTTAACGAATATTCCGAATCCCTCAAATTCAACGAGGTAAACACCTACATATACCGCTGCGACAACGCGGAGGCGGAGAAGGACAAGTTCAAACGCGACATCGCGAGCATTTCCGACGAGATTATTTCCTTCAACGTACAGGTGGAGCGGGTCAACCGACTCTCCGAGGAAAACCGCGGAAAGATCGCGGAGGCGGACGAACGCCTGAGCGAGCTGAACGACCGCCGCGTGGAGCTGTCCGTCGGCAACGAGCGCAAGGACGGTGAGCTGAGGCTGGCGCGGGAGCGCATGAACACCTACCGCTCGCAGATTTCCGCGGCGGAGGACGTTCTGGCGGAGAGCAAAACGCGGATCGGGGAGATCGACGACGAGGCGGCGCTGGGTACGCAGAAGCGGAAAAAGGACGCCGCCCGCATCTCCGTCATCGAAAACGAGACGGACGTACTGCGTTCGGCCGTTTCCGCGCTCGAAAGCAAGATCGAGGTGTTCGAGCGGCTGTCCGACGAAAAACGGCTGAGTCAGCTCTCCTCCGCGGAAAATCTTTCCGAAATCAAAAAGAACATAGGTACCCTGTCCGCGCGCAAGGAAGCCGCGCAGGAAAGGATTAAGGAAATTTCCTCCGCGCTAGAAAAGAGCGGCCAGCGCAAGGAACGTCTGTCGGACGAGCTTTCCGCCGTCCGCGCCGACCTTAAGCGCGTGAAGGAATTCACCTCCGTCGGCACGCAGGCGCTCGAGGAAAAGACGGAAGAGATGCGGGATATGCAGCTCACCGTCAATAATTTCAATCAGGAGCTGTTTAACGCCAACGGTCAGCTTGCGTCCCTGCGCGACAGTCTTGAATTGTACATCAGCTTAAAAAATCGCTTCGAGGGATACAAGGATTCGGTGCGGCGTCTCCTTTCCGTGGCCAAAACCAATCCCGACGTGGGCAACCGCGTCAAAGGCGCCTTGGCGGACATCGTGCGCACCGAACAGAAGTACGAGACGGCCGTGGAGACGGCGTTCGGCGGCGCCATGCAGAACGTCGTGACGGCGTCCTCGGACGACGCGCGCTGGCTGATCGAGTACCTCAAGCGCACCAACGGCGGCATCGTCACTTTCCTGCCCGTCACCAGCATGCGCGCGCGGCCCGATACGCGCGAAATTCAGCGCGCGCTCAACGAAAAGGGCGCCTTGGGGCTCGCCACCGAATTGGTGCAGTACGACGATTATTACTATAACGTCATCAGCAACCTTTTGGGCAACACGCTCATCTGCGACAATATCTTCAACGCCAACGCGATTGCGAAAAAGTACGGCAATTCCTTTAAGATCGTGACGCTCGACGGCGATACCGTCATGACCAGCGGCGCGATGACGGGCGGCAGCCGCCGTAAGGACGCGGGCTCGCTGCTCTCCAACGAACGCAAAATTCAGGAATGCCGCGAAAATATCGCCCGCAAGCAGAAATATATCGAGAAGCTCAAAAGCGCCATCGCAGAGAGCGAAGCGGCCAGGAAAGAGGCCGAGGAGGAGGTGGAGGCGCTCCGCGCCAAATATCAGTCCGCGGGCACCGAGCAGGCCGCCCTCGAACAGCGCGAACAGGCGCTTCTCCAGCAAATCGCGGAGGCGGACGGGGATATCGCCGTCTATGGCGACGCGCTGAAGGAGCTGGAAGAGAAGCTCCGCGCGCTCGAAAACGAGGAGGCAAATTCCTCTCAAAGCGAGGAGGCGCTCAATTCCATACGCGCCAGCGCGGAGGAGGAGCTCGCCAGCCAGCGCAGCCAATGCGATTCCTTTAAGGCCGAACGCGACGAAAAGAGCAAAAAGCTGCACGAGCTGGAAATGGAATACGCCGCCCTTTGTTCCGCCGTGGAGAAGGAAGCGGAAAACGTGAAGCGGCTTTCGGCGGAGAAAGAAGAACTCGTCCGCCGCGTCCTCGAAACCGAAACCGCCAAAAAGGACCTCGAGGGCAGGCTTCATGCACTGGAAGAGGAAGCGCAGGCAAAGGAGCTTACCGAAGAGGAGAAAAAGGCGGTGCAGGAGATCGTGGATAAGATCGCCGCGCTCTCCAAAGAAAAAGAGGAGATCAACGCCCGCCAGGCCGAGCTGGAGGAGCAGAAAACTTCCCTTCAGGAGAAGATTTCCAAGCAGTCGGACAAGCGGTATAAATGCGAAATCGAGATCAGTAAGATCGACACCAATCTCGAAAATATGCGCCTGAGGATCGACGAGGCCTATCAGATGGACTACGAGGCCTGCCAGTCGCTGAAGGCGGAGACCTTCAACGTGGAAGAGGCCGCCTCTCTCATCTCCGTATTAAAGCGCAAAATTACCATGCTCGGCGCGGTCAATCCCAACGCCGTCGAGGAATACGACGACGAAAAGTCGCACTACGACGAGATGATTACCCAGCGGGACGACCTTCAGAAGGCGATAGACGACCTGACCACCGCGCTCAACGAAATCCGCGAAGAAATGCTTCGGCAGTTTAACGAGGGCTTCGAGGAAATCAACGAAAATTTCAAGATTACCTTCAAGGAGCTGTTCGGCGGCGGAAAGGCGGAGCTGGAGCTCGATTACGTGGAAGGGGAGGACCCCCTCAACGCGGGCGTAGAGATCGTCGCGTGCCCGCCCGGCAAAAAGCTGACGAAAATTTCCCTGCTTTCGGGCGGGGAGCGCGCGCTGACGGCAATCGCCATTTTGTTTGCGATCTTAAAGGCGCGGCCGATGCCCTTCTGTATTCTCGACGAAATCGAAGCTGCGCTCGACGACGCCAACGTGGATCGGTTTGCGTCCTATCTCAAGCGTTTTGCAGAGGATACGCAGTTTATCGTCATCACTCACCGCAAGCCGACCATGAACCAGGCCGACTCCCTGTTCGGCGTCACCATGCAGGAAAAGGGCGTCTCCAAAATCGTCTCCGTCAAGCTGGCGGAAGTGGAGCAGAAGCTCGGCGCGGGGACCGTGGAATGAGCCGCGGCGAAAAGTAATGGCGAAAAGTAATAAAGAAAAGAAGCAGGAGTTTTTATGGGAATATTCGGCAAGCTGTTCGGCGCGCTCAAAAAGACGAAGGACAACCTCTCGGGCAAGCTGAGGGTACTCTTTTCGAAAAATAAGCTGGGCGACGAATTTTACGAGGAACTCGAGGAGATACTCATTTCTTCGGACGTGTCCGTCGCCACTGCGGAAGAGGTGGTCGAACGGGTAAAGGAAAAGGCGATCGAGGGGAAACTGAAGGACGAGGCGTACGTTACCGATCTTCTGCGCGGAATTCTCACGGAGATACTCGAGGAAGCGGAAGTGCCCGACCTTTCCTATCCCTGCGTCATCATGCTGGTGGGCGTCAACGGCGTCGGCAAGACGACGACGATTGGAAAATTGGCCCATTATTTTCTGGAAAAGGGAAAGAGCGTAACCGTGGCGGCGGCGGATACTTTCCGGGCGGCGGCCAGCGAACAGCTTGCCGTCTGGGCGGATCGGGCGAAGGTCCGCATCGTCAAGCACGAGGAGGGAAGCGATCCCGCGGCGGTCATTTTCGACGCGGTATCCTCGGCAAAGGCGAAGGGTACGGACGTGGTCATTGTGGATACGGCGGGCCGCCTGCACGTCAAAGACAATCTCATGAAGGAGCTTCAGAAGATGGATCGCGTCGTCACGCGGGAATATCCCGAGGCGGATTTCCTCAAGCTTCTGGTGCTCGACGCCACGACGGGACAAAACGCCGTTTCGCAGGCGCGCACCTTCGACGAGGCGGTGGAGCTGGACGGGCTGGTGCTCACCAAGCTGGACGGCACCGCGAAGGGAGGCTTCGTGTTTTCTCTCGCGGCCGAATTGGCGCTGCCCGTCATCTTTGCGGGCGTGGGGGAAAAAATGGAGGATCTCGAACGCTTCGACGCAAAGAGTTTTGTGGAAGCAATTTTATAAAAACAAAAGCGGCCCGAAGGCTGCAAAGGCGAAACGCATAGAGGCAGGGCTTTGATGAACGCAAATTATAAAAGCGGGCGGGACGTTTACAAAAGAAAATACAGCAAGGCGGGCGGGACATTTACAAAAGAAAATACAGTAAAACGGGCAGGACGTGTACGACAAAAAAAGAATCCGTACATGGCATGTCCGTTTCTTTTTGATTGGCAGACGACGGCGGGCGCTTTTTCAGACCTTGACTTTTTTTGGAAAATATGCTACAATAAAATCAATCGTGTGCGCCCGCGGACGGGCGAAAGGAGTACTATGGAAAACATTTTGGAATGTATGGGGCTCACAAAGGATTACAAAGGAATCCGTGCGCTCGACAATCTGACTTTTTCCGTGCCCGACAGGGGCTGTATCGTGGGGCTTTTAGGGCCGAACGGCAGCGGCAAGACGACGTTTATCAAATTGTTGACGGGGCTTTTAACCCCGACCTCGGGACAGATCAGGATTGCGGGGCTCCCCGTCGGGACGGAGACAAAGTCGGTCGTGGCATACCTGCCCGACAGCAATTTTTTGAGCGACGGCTTCACCGTACAGGAGGAAATACAGTACTATAAAGATTTTTTCGAGGACTTTGACGAGGAAAAAGCAAAGACGATGATCGCCGAGCTCGGCGTCAATCCGACGCAGAAGGTGCGCGCTCTCTCCAAGGGGACAAAAGAGAAGCTGGGATTGCTCCTCACGCTGGCGAGAAACGCGAAGCTGTTTATTCTCGACGAGCCGATCGCAGGCGTAGATCCCGCCGCGCGCGACTATATCCTCAAAACGATCGTGTCGCACAAAAACGCCGACGCGACGATGATCATTTGTACTCACCTCATCGGCGATATCGAGCCCGTGCTAGATTATGTCCTGTTTCTTCAAAACGGCAAGGTCGTCCTCCAGGGCGGCGCCAACGAAATCCGCAAGGGCGAGGGCAAAACGATCGACCAGCTTTTCAGGGAGGTGTTCAGATGGTAAACGGCGACAACAAATATTGGTTTGAAAACGAAGATAAGGAAAAATCGGAAATGCCCGCCGCAGAAGTAAAGGGGGAGGACCTGTTCGGGTTCGGAGAAGCGCCCAAAGCGCAGGAAAGCGCGGCTTACTCCGCCGGCTCAGTACCTTCCGCTCCTGAGGAGCCCGCTCCCTACGATCCCCACGAAAGACATTATCAATCCGAGTTTTCGAGGCGCGGCACGGTTCCCCCTGCCGATCTCAACGGGGAAGGGAAAATCAAAGCCGTGCGCGGCCGCATGCTGAACAAACTGCTTAAGTACGATTTCCGCGCGCTGTTCAAATTTTTGATCCCGTGTTATATCGTTCTGGTTGCGCTGGCGGTGCTTTGCGCGATTTGTCTGCCGATCGCGGAACATGTTTCCGATTCCCAGTCAAATAATCTCGGCGCCACCGCGTTTTTTACGGCCTTATCCTCCATCGTGTTCTTTTATGCGCTGGGCGTACTGTGCTGCTCCACGGTTTGTATTTTCAATATTGCCCTGCGTTTTCAGAAAAATTTGTTTTCGGGCGAGGGATATCTGACGCTGAGTATTCCCGCAACGCCCGAGGAACATATTCTCTCCAAAAGCATCAGCGGATTTGTCGCAATCGTTTTGACGGTGCTGGTGGCCGTCGGCTCGCTTCTCATCGTCGCTGCGCCCTACGGGTCGCAGATTTTTCCCAAAATCGGGGAGCTGTTGGGCAACCTGGGCATACTTTACCGCGACTATACCGTGGACGCCGTATTTCTGACGATAGAACTCGTGCTGTTTCTTCTCTTTTACGTGATCTTCAATATTCAGGTGATTTACAGCTGTATGTGCGTCGGACATCTCTGCGTCAATAAGAGCCGCGGGGGTGCGGCTGCGGTCGCTTTCGTCATCTATATCGCGGTCAGTCAGACGATCTCCGTTTTTTTTACCGCTACGGGGGCCCTCGGTTCCTTTTTCAACTCGCAGGTCGGCGCGCACTTGTTCTTCTGGATACTCATTCTCCTGCAGGGCGGCGGCGCGGTAGGGCTGTTTTTCTTTCAGAGGCACGTCCTTAAACAGAAAGTCAATCTCGGATAATTTGTATGAAAATAGATATTTTAACCCTTTTTCCCGAAATGTTTTCCGCGCTGGAGGAGAGTATTCTCGGCAGGGCGCGGAAGGCGGGAAAAATAGAAATAAACGTCGTCAATCTCCGCGACTATACGGAAGATAAACACCTCAAGTGCGACGATTATCCCTTCGGCGGCGGCGCGGGCATGGTGATGATGCCCCAGCCGATCGGCAGCGCCGTCGACGCTTTGGACGCGGAACATAAGGCGCACCGTATCTATCTGTCTCCCAAGGGCGAAACGCTCCGCCAGGAAAAGGTGTTTTCCCTGCTTTCTCACGAGCATCTCATTCTGCTTTGCGGACATTACGAGGGCGTGGATCAGCGGGCGATCGATCTGTTTATCGACGAGGAGATTTCCATCGGCGACTATGTTCTCACGGGCGGCGAGCTGCCTGCCATGGTGCTGGCGGACTGCATTTCGAGATATGTCGAAGGAGTGATCAGCACATCTTCGCTGGTGGACGAGAGTTTTTCGGAAAACCTTTTGGAATATCCGCAATATACCCGCCCGCAGGAATATCGCGGGCTGGCCGTACCCGAAGTGCTCAGGAGCGGCGACCACGCGAAAGTGGATCAATGGCGCAGGGAGCAGGCGCTGGCGCTGACGAAAAAGCTGCGCCCCGATCTGTTGAAAAAGTGACGAGGTGACGATAGGATATGGCAAAGACGATACAGTGGTTTCCGGGACATATGACGAAGGCCATGCGGGACATGGAGGAAAAGCGGGAGCTTTGCGACGGCGTCATCTGCGTGCTGGACGCGCGCGCGCCCGCCGCGACGCTGAATAAAAATCTCAAAAAAGTTTTCGGCGAAAAGCCGATTTTATATCTTTTGAATAAGGCCGATCTCGCCGATTCGGGCGCAGACGGCTTTTTGAAGCTGATCGAGGAAAAGGGGCGCGCCTGCGTCAAATGTAACGCTTCCGACGTCTCTTCCAAACGGACGCTGGTGCAAAAGCTTTCCGCGATGACGGAAGAAAAGCGCGCGCGCGCGGAGGCCAAGGGGCTCAACCGTACCTTCCGCTTTATGGTGGCGGGGATTCCCAATACGGGCAAGAGCACGGTCGTCAATCTTTTAAGCGGACAAAAACGCGCCAAAACGGGCGATAAGGCGGGGGTTACGCGGGACGTGCGCTGGCTGCGCTGCGGAACGTTTGATCTTCTGGACACGCCGGGAACCATGCCGCCCTCTTTCGACAACCAGACGCTGGCGCGGCATCTCGCCTATATCGGCAGCATCAACGACGATATTCTCGACATGGACGACATCGCGCTGGAGCTGCTGGGGGAATTGGCGGAAAAGTATCCCCAATATCTCACGCAGCGTTACGGCATCACCGATTTTACGGAAAAGCTCGGTATGTGCGAAGCACTCTGCCGCCGCCGCGGTTTCGTCTTAAAGGGCGGAGAATTCGATTATGAGCGGGGAGCGAAAGCCCTGATCGACGATTTCCGCAAAGGCAGGGTCGGAAAGGTCTGTCTGGAAAGGGCGGACGAATATCGGAATCTGACTTTTTAAGGATTTTTGCAATGGTGTATTTTTCTTTTTTCGACTTGCGGGAATCCCTTTTAAGTCTGAAAGAAGTTTTAAATTTTTACGACGCGCAGGGGCGGTTCCGATTTCAGGCAAAAAACCAAAGTTACGGTTATGCGCACTATTCCCTGCGTAACGCAGCGGGGGAAGAAGCGGGCGTGATTAAACGCAATCCTCGCGGAGGTGTGATATATCAATGGGACAACGGAGTGTCTGTCGGCCCCGCGATCGTAACGAAATTGGGGCGGGATTTCTACGATATTTATCGAAACGGAAAACTTTTCACTTCGATTTGTCTGAACCCGGATATGAAATCTTTCGTAAAATCTCCTTTTTTGCTGGAAAGAATCGATTGGAAGATACGACGGGACTGGTTATTGAGAACTCACGAAATCATCAACGGCCGCGGCGAATGTATCGCCCGCACGAGTCGGAGCATTTCGGATTATGTCGGAGGAGAAAAAATCGAGATAGCCGATTATGCCGATCCTGTGATAGTGTTGAGCCTGCTGATTGCGGCAGAGAGTCTTTTTATTTATGGTTGCAGGTAAATAAAAAGGAGTTTTCAAGGGTAACGGATTTGTGCAAAACGGCATAAAATATAACGACGCGGGTATAAGATGAAAACTTGGAACGCCGAAGATAAACTGAGCATAGAAAA
>ERZ1673744.2816-NODE-2816-length-12397-cov-6.275239_pt1 | contig 12397 bp, 10 predicted proteins | sample MGYA00580207_ERZ1673744 | MGnify/ENA primary metagenome ERZ1673744 (study PRJEB41218, sample SAMN15661751) | gut metagenome | host: Homo sapiens | place: Canada: London | collected 2015-08-20/2019-03-30 | study: EMG produced TPA metagenomics assembly of... | reverse complement strand
GGCTGGCGTCGTCCACGCCGAAGCCGATGTTGTGGGCAATCGTGTCCGAGAACAGGAAGTTATCCTGCGGCACATAGGCGCAGGCATTGCGCACCGAATGGATGGACACGGTGTTCACGTCCTGCCCATCCACAAACAGCGTGCCGTCGGGCACATTGTAGGTGCGCAGCAGCAGATCTACCAGCGCGGTTTTGCCCGCGCCGGTCTTGCCCACAATGCCGACGCTCTCACCCGGTGTGATGGTAAAGGAAATATCCTTCAAAACATCGTACTCGCCGTCCGGGTAGCGGAAGTTCAGATGGCGGAACTCGATGCCGCCGCGGGGATTTTTCAAATCGGCCACGCCGTCACGGTCGGCCACATCGATGAGCGCGTCCAGCAGCTCGGTAATGCGGTTCAGCGACGCTTTGCCGCGGGCGGTCTTTTCAATCAGCATCGAAATCGCCATGATGGGCCAGACGATGGCCTCAAAGTAGCCGATGTACTCCACCAGCTGGCCCGCGTTGAACTGGCCCCGGTAGACGAGCCAGCCGCCGTAGCCGAGGATAACGCAGATGACCGATTCAACAAACAGGGTGACGAGGACCTCCAACAGTGTGGCAATTTTTGTATAGGTAACGTTGATTTCCTCGTTTTCCTTGTTTAACTTGCGGAACGCCATCAGCTCTTTCAGCTCTTTGACAAACGCCTTGATGACCGCAATGCCGGAGAAATTTTCCTGCGCAAAGTCCGATAGGTCGGAAAATGCCTGCTGGCGTTCCTCCCAACGCTTGGTCATGACCTGGCTCATCACGGTGCCAATGGCGAACATGACCGCCGCCGGGATCAGGGCCAGCAGCGTGAGTTTGATGTCCATGCGCCACATTTTGACCAGCGCCAGAATGCCCAGCACCGACGCATCAAAGAACATGAGGATGCCGTCGCCGAAGCACTCTTGGATGGTGTCCAGGTCGTTGGTATACAGGCTCATCAGGTTGCCCACTTTGTTGACCTGGTAATACTGCTGGGACAGCTGGCGGCTGTGGTCAAACATCTGCTCCCGCAGGTCGGCCGCCACCCGGACCGCCGAGCCGAAGAAACAAACGCGCCACAGAAAACGCCCGATGACCATGAGCACCACAATGTAGATCATGGGCAGGCAGATGTGTTGGAACAGCACTTCTTTGGTGAAGGCCATCGTCTGGCCGTCCACCACCACCTGCCCCAGGTTTACACCGTTGATGACCAGCCGGTACAGCTCCGGGATGAGAAGCTGGATATAATCCACCGTCAGCAGCGACAGAATACCCAAAAGCAGTACAGGTGCGTGCTTGAGGTAGTAGCGGTTGATATACTTGCCGAAAATCACGGCGGTTCTCCCTCCTTTTATACACACATTGCGGCCAGAGCCGTAAATATTTAGTATATCGTACCAGCGCGGATTCGTCAAGCGTCGCACAAAGAAAAGCGCCCTGTGCCGAACAATGGCACAGAGCGCGGAGAAGGCAGCGTGTTTTACGCGCCGAACACCTTGGTGTAGTCGGCCTTAAACTTCTCAATGCCGGCATCGGTCAGTGGGTGGTGGAGCATCTGCTCGATAACTTTGTAGGGCACCGTGGCAATGTCCGCCCCGGCCAGGGCGCAGTCCGTCACATGGATGGGGTTGCGCACGCTGGCGGCAATGATCTGGGTCTCGATATCGGGATAGTTGAGGAACATATCGTGGATCGTCTCGACCAGATCAATGCCCGGCTGGCCGATATCGTCAAGACGACCCAGGAAGGGGCTGACGTAAGCTGCCCCCGCGCGGGCGGCCAGCAATGCCTGGTTGGCACTGAAAATCAGCGTGCAGTTGGTGGGGATGCCCTCGGCGGACAGCACCTTGATGGCCTTTAACCCCTCGGCAGTCAGGGGAATTTTTACCACCATGTGCTTCGGGTCCAGCGCGTAGATGGCGCGGCCCTCGGCGATCATGCCTTCGGCGTCGGTGGTGGTAGCCTTGACCTCGCCGGAGATGGGGCCGTCCACGATGGTGGCAATCTCCTTCAGCGTCTCGGCGTAGTCGCGGCCCTCCTTGGCAATCAGGCTCGGGTTGGTGGTGACACCGGCGATAATGCCCATGTCGTTGGCCTTGCGAATCTCGTCCACATTGGCGGTATCAATGTAGAATTTCATAAGACAAGCCTCCTTATTTCTGCCCATAATAGGCATTTGGCCCATGCTTGCGCATAAAATGCTTGTCCAACACGTGCTGCGGTGCGGGATGGGCGTTGGGGTCGATGGTCAGGGTCAGGATCGCCATCTTTGCCACTTCTTCCAGCACAACCGCGTGATAGACGGCTTGGGCCGCATCCTTGCCCCAGGTGAACGGCCCATGGCTGGCGCAGAGCACGCCGGGCACGTGTACCGGGTCGATGCCGCGCTCTGTAAACGTCTCGATGATGACCTTGCCGGTGTTCTTCTCGTAGTCCTCGTCGATTTCCTTCGGCGTCAGCTCCCGCGTGCAGGGCACCGGGCCGTAAAAGTAGTCAGCATGGGTCGTGCCAAAGGCGGGCAGGTCGCGCCGCGCCTGGGCAAAGGCCACCGCGTGGGTGGAATGGGTGTGTACGATGCCGCCCAGCTGCGGGAAAGCTTTGTACAGTTCCAAATGTGTTTTCGTGTCGCTGCTGGGGTTCAGATCGCCCTCGACCTTGTTGCCGTCCAGGTCCATGACAACGAGCATTTCCGACGTAAGCTCGTCATATTCAACGCCGGAGGGCTTGATGACGAACAGGCCGCGCTCCCGGTCAATGCCCGAGACATTCCCCCAGGTGTAGGTCACAAGGCTCCTGCGGGGCAGTTCCATATTGGCTTCATAAACTTGCTGCTTTAATGCTTCCAGCATAGGTTATCCTTTCAATTTCCACGCTAAATCGTTCAAGAACAGCTGCTGTTCCAGACTTTCCACCGTGGTATCTTTTGTGATATGGACAAATTCAATACCCATCATGTTGGCCCAGTCCTTCATCTGGTCGGCGGTCACATCGTAGGTCAGTGTCGTGTGGTGTGCGCCGCCCGCCGTGATCCAGCATTCAAGGCCGGTGGTCAGATCAGGCATAGCCTGCCACATGACGCGGGCCACCGGCAGGTTGGGCATGGGCAGAATCGGCTTGACGCAGTGGATGTCCTGGCAAATCAGCCGCAGGCGGCCGCCCATGTCGATGAGGCTCACGACGATGGCGTCACCCTCGTGGCCCTCAAACACCAGGCGGGCAGGCGGCTCACGGTCGCCGATGCCCAGGGGGTGAACCTCCACGCGGGGCCTGGCGGCGGCCACGGACGGGCAGACTTCCAGCATATGGGCACCCAGGCTGTACATGGCCCCGGGCACGAGGTTGTAGGTGTAATCCTCCATAAAGGCGGTGCCGCCGGTCTTGCCCTCGGCCATTGCCTTTATTATAGCAGTCATTGCGGCAACTTTCCAGTCCCCTTCGCCGCCGTAGCCATAGCCCCGAGCCATCAGATGCTGGCTGGCGATGCCCGGCAGCTGGCGCATACCGTACAAGTCCTGGAAAGTATTGGAAAATGCCTTGCACCCTTCGGCGTCCAGCATTTTCTTCATGGCGATTTCCTCGCGGGCCTGGTAGCGCACGGTCTCGATAAAGTCCGTGTCCTCGCTGGCAAAATCGTAGGCGGCGCGGTATTCATCCATCAGGGCGTCAATTTCCGCATCGGTCACGGCGTTCATCGTGTCCACCAGCTGTCCCACGGGCCAAGTGTTGACCTGCCAGCCGAGCTTTGCCTGCACTTCGACCTTGTCGCCCTCGGTCACGGCGACCTCGCGCATATTGTCGCCGAAACGCATGACCTTCAATTCTCTCGAGACCGCCACGCCCACGGCGGCACGCATCCAGTCGCCCAGGCGCTTCTGCACGTCCTCGTCCTGCCAGTAGCCCGCAATGACCTTGCGGGGCATCCGCAGGCGGGCGGCGATAAAGCCGTGCTCGCGGTCGCCGTGGGCGGCCTGGTTCAGATTCATGAAGTCCATGTCGATCTCTTCATTGGGGATCTCGCGGTTGTACTGGGTGGCAAAGTGGCAGTAGGGCTTTTGCAGGTTGGCAAAGCCGTTGATCCACATTTTGCTGGGGCTGAAGGTGTGGCACCAGGTGATGATGCCCGCGCAGTGCTTGTCGTAGTTGGCCTCGCGCACCACGTCGGAGATCTCGGTGTTGGTCTTGGCGGTAACTTTGTAGACGATTTTGCAGGGCAGATTGCCGGAGGCGTTCAGCTTATCGGCCATCTCCGCCGCGCGGGCGGCGACGGTCTCGAGGACTTCAGGGCCGTACAAAAACTGACTGCCCACGACGAACCAAAATTCATAGGTATGCAACATAAAAGTTTCCTCCTTCTTTTAAATAACCAGTGCCTGCAGTACTCGGTAGGAGCCGGATATGTCCGGCCCGCAACTTTCCCGGAAGCGCACACTTGCCTTACACGACCGGGCCGGGCATGCCCGGCCCCTACGGCGGGAAAATTTTTCAGGACACCACCGCCCGCTCGGCGTTCAGCGCATTTTTATATTCGGTCAGGAACTTCGCGAACCCATCCGTATCGTCGGCATCCGGGGCCAGCGTTACGCTTCTGGCATCAGCGAACACGCAGCGGTTCAGATACGCCGCCAGCGTCTCCCCTGCCCTGCGGTACAGGCGGTAGGCCGCCAACAGCGCCATGCCGTAAGGGCCGCCCTCGCCCGCGGTCTCCATGCAGGTGACGGGCGCGCCTGCCGCAGCGGTCAGATACCGCTGCGCCACACCCGGCGTTTTGAAAATGCCGCCGTGGCCCAGCAGCGTATCCAACGCCACGTGCTCCTGCTTCAAAATGTTTAGCCCCAACGCCAGTGTGGCAAAGGCCGAATAGATATTGGCCCGCATAAAGTTCGCCAGCGTAAAATCACTGTCTGGGTGGCGCAGCAGCAGCGGCAGGCCCGCATCAAAGTGGGTCACGCTCTCACCGGAGATATAGTTGATGGGCACCACGCCGCCGCAGTCGGGCGCACCCTTCAAAGACTCGTTGAACAGCCGAGTGAACAACGCGCCCTTGTCGATGCCAGCTCCGCAGAGCGCCGCGCTCTCGGCCAGCAAATCGACCCAGGCGTTCAGGTCGCTGGTGCAGTTGTTGCAGTGGACCATGGCCACCGCCGCACCATCGGGGGTCGTGACCATGTCGATTTCCGGGTAGACCTTGGAAAGCGGCTTTTCCAGCACGACCATGGCAAAAATACTCGTGCCTGCGCTGACATTGCCGGTGCGCGGGGCCACACTGTTCGTGGCGGCCATGCCGGTGCCTGCGTCGCCTTCGGGTGGGCAGAACGGCACGCCGGGCTGCAAAACGCCGGTGGGGTCCAGCAGCTTCGCGCCCTCGGCGGTCAGCGTGCCCGCGTCCTCACCTGCGGGCAAAACGGTGGGCAGCAGACTGGCAAGGTCTACAGGATAGCCCTGCTTTGCCGCCAACGCGTTGAATTTTTCCAGCATGGCAGCGTTATACCCGCCGGTGGCGCTGTCAATCGGGAACATACCGCTGGCGTCGCCCACGCCCAGCACCTTGCGCCCGGTCAGCTGCCAGTGTACATACCCGGCCAGCGTTGTGAAGAAATCCAGCCGCGGCAGGTGCAGCTCGCGGTTCAGCATGGCCTGGTACAGGTGCGCTGCGCTCCACCGCTGGGGGATGTTGAACCCGAACGCCGCGGTCAGCGCTTCCGCCGCTTGGCCGGTCATCGTATTGCGCCAGGTGCGGAACGGCACGAGCAGATTGCCCGCCGCGTCAAAAGGCAGATAGCCATGCATCATGGCCGAAATGCCGATGCAGCCCACCGTGGTCAGCGGCTGGCCGTACCGGGCCTGCACATCGGCGGCCAGGGCGGCGTAGGCGGCCTGCACACCACGCCAGACTTCGTCCAGCGGGTAGGTCCAGACACCGTTTTCCAGCCGATTCTCCCAGGTAAAGTCACCCTGAGCGACCGGCTTGCAGGCATCGTCCACCAGCACCGCTTTAATGCGGGTGGAGCCGAACTCAATGCCGAGGGTACAATTTTGTAAGGTAAGCATGGATTTCCTCCTTGACAAGTGGAGCTTTGTTTTCTATGATGAAACTGTCTGTATGTTCAAAATGAAGGGGGCAACCTATGGGAACGGTTTTCAATAAGGAAGAAATGCTGGTTTTGTTGCAGGATTTCCACCGCCTGACCGGGCTGCGCACCGTGGTGTTTGACACCTACGGCATGGATATCCTCTCTTACCCGCCGGAGCTGCCTGCCTACTGCAAGCTGGTGCGCGGCGTGCCGGAAGGGGTCATCGGCTGCCATCTGTGCGACCAAAACGCCTGCCGCAACGCCACGCGGCGGAAAGAGACGGTCATCTACACCTGCCACGCCGGGCTGATCGAGGTCATCACGCCGATTTTGATAGACGGCGCGGCGGTGGGATTTCTGCTGCTAAGCCATATCGTGCAAGGCGCGGACGAGGCGGCCGAGTGGGCCGTGGCCAAGGAGCGCTGCGCACCCTACGGCATCGACGAAGCGGCGCTGCACAGCGCCTACGATGCCCTGCCCCGCACGCCCTACCCGACGCTGAAATCGGCATCGGACCTGCTGGCGCTGGCGGCGTCCGCGCTGTACCAACAGGGGTTGGCGCGGCTGAACCCTGGCAGCAGCGAGGCACGGCTGGGCCAATATCTGAGCGACCACCTGGCAGAGGAACTGACCAGCGAAAAGATCTGCCGGGCGCTGTCCTTGAGCCGCACCGGGCTGTATTATCTCTCCCGCCAGACCTACGGCTGCGGCATCAATGAGCAGATCACCCGGCTGCGGGTGCAGCGGGCCATGGAACTGCTGGCCACAACGTCCCTGTCCAACGTGGAGATCAGCCGCCTGACCGGGTTTTCGGACTACAACTATTTTTACCGTGTGTTCCGCCGCCAGACCGGCCTGACCCCGCGCCGATACCGTACCTCTATGGTAGCAGATACCTAGCCGCCAGAATAGGAACATCTGTTTTAAAAATTGGATTTTTGTTCAAAAAAAATACGCCTGCGCTTAAAGAAAAGCGCAGGCGTTGATTTTATGAATTTGCAGTATCCTTATTGACGGCATCCATATAACCGGCCGTGATGATACCGGCGGGCAGTGCGACCACCGCGATACCGACCATGGACGACAGCATGGTAAAGATGCGCCCGGCTGTCGATACAGGGTAGATATCGCCGTAGCCGACGGTCGTAAGGGAAATGGTGGCCCAGTAGATTGCATCGAAAAAGCTATTGAACGTATCAGGCTCTACATTAAATACCACCAGGGCAGAAATCAAGATGTAACCGCCCGCCAGTGCGCCGACGGTGAGTAAAGCAGATTTTTGACGACGCAGCACGGTGAGGATTATCTCAATGTTTTTGGAGTACCGCACAAATTTGACGACGCGGAACACTTTAAATGTTCGGAACAGCCGAAAAATGCGCAGCACCCTGGCCCCACGCCCTACAATGCCGAAAGACGGCAGAATGGTGAGCAGATCAATCAGTGCCATTGGGGTGAACGGATAGAGAAGAAACGCAGTGCGGCCCCGGCGCGGCAGTTTGAAATCAGCAGTCCAGAAACGCAGGATATAGTCAAAGATAAACACGACCACCGTTGCGTGGTCGATAACGACGGTCCACATGGCGGTTGACTTTGTTGCTAACGGTATCAAGCTGACCAAAATCGTCGCCATCATGAACCAGTCATAAATCCGGCTGGCGGCATCACCGGGCGAGGAGACCTCTATAATTTCAAAAATTCTTTTTCGCATAATTTTTCCGATTTAATAGCACCGCTTGCAAGGAGTATATCCCCATGCCTCGGCTTGCTCTAGTGTGACGGCAGTAGCGTTATCCATACCGCTGCAACTGGGTATGCGGTGATATTTCTTTCCGTTACCGCTGCTTGCGATGTAGACCATGCCCGCTTGATATACGGAGCTGTTGGTACTGGTTGTGGAACTTATCGATTCAGTAGCTGGCACCTCAGTCAGTTGCGGAGTCGGCGTTTCAGTAGGCGCGACGGTCGGCTCTGGTGTTGGGACTTCGGTAGGTACGGCAGTTGGTTCCGATGCTGGCGCTTCAGTAGGGATTGTTGTTGGTTGTGGGGTCTCTGCAGCAACGGTGGCTGTCGGCATGGGTGAGGCCTGTGTGGCATCACTCGCATTGGAATCACCGCCAATAGAGGCAAACACCAATAGAACAGCCCAGAAAGCGGCGATGATTCCCACGCGAGCTTTCTTGCTGGCATGGAACTTATTGGAAGTCCATAGCCAATAGCTAAAGGCAAACGGCCAGAATATAAGAGCAAGCAAAACCCAAAGGCAACCACTGCATCCTTTGTTTTGGCCGTTGTTGGGAACTTTGGGATTTGATTGCTGGGTAGAAGGTTCTGCTCCATGGTCTTTATGGACGGATTCTGTTGTGCTGTAAGAGATACCTGTGCCGGGTAAGCCCGTAGTGGTCGTCCTGCGCCCGGTCGAACTGATGGTGTGGTGAAAACCCTTGCCGCCAAAAGAAACACTGGTGCTTTTCTTATTTAAATTTAACCGCACACCGGGGGCAATTTTGACGCTTTTGCGAAAACGAAAGGCCACAAGAATACATCCTTCCAATTTTGTTTGTTTGAATCTTATAGAAGATACAAGAAAAGGATTCTATTTCATTGTAAGCGCTCAATGCGCATAAGTCAAGCGCCCCAAAACAAGAGGAACAATGCAAATTTGTCTATAAAACAAAAAACACGCAGATTCAAACAAATCTACGTGTCTTTTCAAGTGCGCGGTACAGGACTCGAACCTGTGACCTCCTGCACGTCAAGCAGATGCTCTACCAGCTGAGCTAACCGCGCATAGTTGCGCCGCCTGTTGGCGACGCATATTAGTATAGCAGATTGCTTTACAAATTGCAAGCCCTTTTGGCAAAAAAATTCAACTTTTTCAGTCCAGAATGCGCCCATCGGTGGAAATCGTCACGACCTGCCATGGAATGAACTTGCCGGACGCCTGCAACGCACGCTTGGCGGCGTTTTCCAGCCCGCCGCAGCAGGGCACTTCCATCCGCACGATGGTGACTTCCTTAATATCGTTGTTGCGGATGATGGCGGTCAGCTTTTCGCTGTAATCCACATCGTCCAGCTTGGGGCAGCCCACCAGCGTGATGTGCCCGCGGATGAACCGTTCGTGGAACGCGGCGTAGGCGTAGGCCGTGCAGTCGGCGGCAATCAGCAGCTTGGCACCGTCAAAGTAGGGCGCGTTGATGGGCACCAGCCTGATCTGTACCGGCCACTGGCGCAGCTGGCTTGGGGCCATCGTGGGGGCGGTGCTCTCCCCTGCCGCATCGGCGGGGTGCAGGGCCTTGGCCATGCTGCCCGGGCAGACGTGCATTGTTTTGGGGGCACTGCCGGGGCAGCTGTGGGGCGCGTGGGCGGCCTTGTGTGCCTTGGCGGCCTGGACGGCGGCCTCGTTGTAGGGCGCAGCCTCGCGCTGCTCAAACGTGATAGCCCCGGTCGGACAGTGGGGCAGGCAGTCGCCCATGCCGTCGCAGTAATCGTCGCGCATCAGTGTGGCCTTGCCCCCGACCATTGCAATAGCGCCTTCGTGGCAGGCGGCGGCGCAGGCCCCGCAGCCGTTGCATTTTTCCTGGTCGATATGAATGATCTGTCGTTTCATAGTCAGCCTCCTTGACTTTATGCTGCTATTTTACTACAATGGCAGAAAAGAATCTGTTGTAGTAACAACATACGAGGTGCAAAAAATGGAAAGCTGCAAACTGCCCGATGTGCCGCTGTTCCGCGGCCTGACCGAGACGGAGGCTGCCGCGGCCATAGAGGCCCTGCGGATGCGCCGCCGCCCCTTTGCCAAGGGCGAAGTCCTGTTGGAGGCCGGCTGCACCGCGCCGCCATTGGGCGTGGTACTGGCGGGCCGCGTGCATATGGAGCATCTGGACGTCTGGGGCAGCAAAACGCTGTTGGGTCAGGCCGGGCCGGGCGATCTGTTTGCCGAGACTTACGCCTGCCTGCCCGAGGAACCGCTGTTGGTCAGCGTGGTGGCAGCCGAAAGCGGCGAGGTGCTGCTTTTGGACACCGATCAACTATTGCGGTGTGGTTGCGAACCGTGGCGCTGGAAGATGACCCAAAACCTGCTGCGTATTGCTGCCCGCAAAAACCTGGGGCTGGCCCAGCGCAGCCTGTACACGGCTCCCAAGACGATACGCGGGCGCATCACGGCGTATTTTTCGGTGCTGGCGCGGCGCAGCGGCAGTATGCAGTTCAACCTGCCCTTTGACCGTCAGCAGCTGGCCGACCACCTGGGCGTTGACCGCAGCGCCCTGAGCAATGCCCTCTCCCAGATGCAGCGCGAGGGCCTGCTGACCCTCGACCGCCGCAAGGTGGAGCTGAGACAGGTGGACGAGCTGTAAACGGGCAGCAAGCAGTAAAATGCCATTACAGCCCACATTTTTCGTATGTTTCCATCAAAACATCGGCAAGCGGACGGCCTGCCGATGTTTGTATTTATGTGTACAGTGAAAGTGGGTGTGTACCAAAAGAAAAAGACACATGAATCTTAACGATTCCATGTGTCTTTTAGAGTGCGCGGTACAGGACTCGAACCTGTGACCTCCTGCACGTCAAGCAGATGCTCTACCAGCTGAGCTAACCGCGCATATTGCGTCACCACTTGGCAACGCAGGTTATTATAGCAGATGCCAATTCAAATTGCAAGGGGTTTTTGAAAAAAGTTTGGATTTTTTCAACTTTTTTCCGCGCCAGGTCACTGCACCGTGGTTTCCACCTGGGGCGCGCCGCCTGCCAGCTGTTCGGCGGTCAGGGGCGCGGGGGCTGCGGCGGGCTGTTCCAGCTTTTCGCGGGCCACGGCCAGCATCAGTTTGATGCGGTTCTCCTGGTTGACGCGGGTCGCGCTGGGGTCGTAGTCCACCGGCGTGATGTTCGCATCGGGGTGCAGGGCGCGAATCTTGTTGATCATGCCCTTGCCCACGATGTGGTTGGGCAGGCAGCCGAAGGGCTGGGCACAGACGATGTTGCCATAGCCGCCCTCGACCAGCTCGATCATCTCGGCGGTCAGCAGCCAGCCCTCGCCCATCTTGGCACCCAGAGAGATAATACCCTCTGGCTTTTTCATCAGCTCGCGGAAGGAGCCGGGCGCGTAGAAGCCGTACTTACGCATGGCGTCGTAGCTGGCGCAGCCGATGCCGTCCAGCCAGCTCAGGAACGCATCCGCGCCGCCTGCGACCAGCTTGTTGCCGCCGTACAGGTCGATGTCCAGCTTGTAGTTGGCCACGCAGTACTCTACAAAGCCCATCAGACCGGGCAGGTTGACCTCGCAGTCCTGGCTCTCAAGAAATTTTTCCAAATCATTATTGCCCAGCGGCGAATACTTGACGTAAATTTCGCCGACAACGCCGACCTTGACCTTCGGTACGCGGGTGATGGGGATGGTGGCGTAGTCCTTCGCGATGTCGTAGAAGCGGCGTTTCATATCGTGGGCGGAGTAGTTCCTGTCGCCGCGAATCCAGCCCTGGATGGTGGCGATCCACTTTTCGGTCATGGCGTCGGCGTCGCCCTTGTGATCCTCATAGGCGTGGGTCTGGCTGCGCAGGGCCACCAGCATATCACCGTAGAAAATCGATGCAATGACTTTGCGCAGCAGCGGTACAGTCAGCGGCAGACCGCTGCCCTTTTCCAGACCGGAGAAGTTCAGCGACGCGACCGGGATATTGCCGTAGCCCGCCTTGACGAGGGCCTTGCGCAGCAGCTTGATGTAGTTGGACGCGCGGCAGCCGCCGCCGGTCTGGGTGATGAGCAGCGCTGTGTGGTCCAGGTCGTACTTGCCGCTGTTCAGCGCGTCCAAGAACTGACCGATGACCAGAAGCGCCGGGTAACAGGTGTCGTTATGGACGTATTTCAGGCCCAGCTGGGCGACCTCGCTGCCGCAGTTGCCCAGCACCTCGGTCTGGTAGCCCTCGCTGGCCAGCGCCGCCTGCATGAGCCGGAACTGGGTGACCGCCATGTTGGGAATCAGGATTTTATGGGTCTTTACCATATCCTTGGTAAAATTGGGAGTCATGTATTCCATGGGTTGCCTCTTACTTATGGTCTTCTTTCCGTTCTTCCAGTGCTGCAAACAGGCTGCGCAGGCGGATGTTCACCGCGCCCAGGTTCGTGATCTCGTCGATCTTCAGCTGGGTGTACAGCTTGCCGCCCGCCTGCAAAATCTCGCGGGTCTCGTCGGTGGTCACGGCGTCCAGGCCGCAGCCGAAAGACACCAGCTGCACCAGATCCATGTCGGGCTGTTCGGTGCAGTACTTGGCGGCGGCATACAGGCGGCTGTGGTAGGTCCACTGGTTCAGCACG
>ERZ1673744.2805-NODE-2805-length-12433-cov-8.786880_pt1 | contig 12433 bp, 10 predicted proteins | sample MGYA00580207_ERZ1673744 | MGnify/ENA primary metagenome ERZ1673744 (study PRJEB41218, sample SAMN15661751) | gut metagenome | host: Homo sapiens | place: Canada: London | collected 2015-08-20/2019-03-30 | study: EMG produced TPA metagenomics assembly of... | reverse complement strand
AGGCCGGTGACACGATCACCGTCTCCTACAAGATCGTCGAGGGTAACAAGGAGCGCGTGCAGAGTTTCCGCGGCGTGGTTATCCAGATCAAGGGTCAGGGCAAGACCAAGATGTTCACGATCCGCAAGATCTCGAACGGCGTGGGCGTCGAGCGCATCTTCCCGCTTTACTCGCCCCATATCGAGAAGATCGAGGTCAATAAGATCGGTGTGGTCCGCCGCGCCCGCATCTACTACCTGCGCGATCTGACGGGCAAGAAGGCGCGTATCAAGGAGAAGCGCATGACGAGCAGCTCGGAGAAGTAATCCGCACCTGCCCGGAAACGGAAAACGGGACATTCGAAATGAATGTCCCGTTTTTTCGCATCCCCTCCGGCCGCGGCAAGGCGGCCGCACCCGAAAGCTCTGCGCCGAAGAGAACGCCCCTGGAAACGCGCCGCGCGGAAACAGGCGCAGGAAACACCGGAGCAGGAAACGATTCCGCACGGAAATGCCGCGCCCGAAAACCGACGGGGGACGCCGCGCTGCGGCATCCCCCGTTCTGCGTTCCGGAAACGGCCGATCAGTCGGTCACCGGAATATCCTTGTTCACGTTCTTCGAACCCACGAGGGCGTAGAAGAGGATGTAGGCCAGACCCACGATCACGACCCAGTAGCTCGAGAGGTAGCCCGCGAAGTCGGCCACGCCGCCCTGGATCAGCGGAAGGATACCGCCGCCGCAGACCATCACCATGAAGAAGCCCGAACCCATCGAGGTGTATTTGCCGAGGCCTTCGACGGCGAGGTTGAAGATGCCTCCCCACATGACCGAGGTGCAGAGGCCGCAGAGCGTGAGGAACATGACGCCGACGGGAACCTCCACCAGTCCGAAGCCCGTACCGGTGAAGACGGGCATCGAAACCGTCGAGGTGACGGGCGAGAAGATGCCCACCAGCACGAAGAGAATGGCTACCGAAGCCACCACGGAGAGCTGCGACTTGCTCGAGACCTTGCCGCCGATGATGCCGCCGACCAGACGGCCGCACATCATCAGGAACCAGTACGTGCCCACGAGCGAACCCGCGGCCGCGGCCGCCATGCCCGCGCCGTCGGTCGTGGAGGTGAGGAAGAGATTCATGAAGTTGGGAATGCCGACCTCGACGCCCACATAGATGAAGATGGCCACGGCGCCCAGCACGAAGTGACGGAACGAGAGCGCGCTGTGCTTGTCCTTCTTCGCCTCGGCGGCCTTCTCCTCGATAGCATACGGCTCGGGGATCGAGACCATGGAGAGCACGACAAAGGCCACGGCGAAGATACCCATGGCGATGAACAGCGCGGGCGAAGCGTCGCTAATCGTCGCGCGGGCCACGTCGCCCATCAGATAACCGACCAGAATCGGCACGATGGTGGCCGAGATCGAGTTGAGCGAACCGCCGAACTGGATCAACTGGTTACCCCGCTTGCCGCCGCCGCCGAGGGTGTTGAGCATCGGATTGACCACCGTATTGAGCATACACATCGAGAAACCCGAGACGAACGCGCCGACGAGGTAAACCGCGAAGCTGCCGGCCACGCCCGAGAGGTACTGGATACCCACGCCGATAAAACCGACCGCAATGGCCGCCAGCGCCGTTTTCTTGTAGCCGATGCGGTTGAGCATCAGACCCGCCGGAATACCCATGAAGGCGTAGGCGATGAAATTGGCCGCATTACCCAGCTGCGACATCCAGTTCGCCACCGAGAACTGGTTCTTCACGATCACGCCCAGCGGATTGGCGAAGCCCGTGACGAACGAGATCATCGCGAAGAGCGCGAACATCATGATGATAGGTAATGTGTAATTCTTCTTTTGTTCCATAGAGTTGATCTGTTATTTAGGTTAATAATCGTTTGTCCGGATTTGCGGTCATCTGTCGCGTTCGACGATATAGGCGCAGAGGTTCACCAGCGCCGAGCGGTAGTCGGAGTCGTCGTAGTCGGAGAGCATCCCCACGGCCCGCGAGACATAACCCTGCATCACCTCGGCCGCGGCGGAGAGTCCGCCCTCCCGCTCCACCGCAAGGCGCAGGTACTCCACCGCCTCGTCGTCCTCGTGACAACGGGCCAGTCTGTCCAGCAGATCGGCCCGTCTCTCCTCCGACGCGCGGTCGAGCACCGTCAGCAGGGGCAGCGTGATCTTCCCCTCCCGCAGGTCGTTGCAGACGGGTTTGCCCGTCTGCGCCGAGGGGGTATAGTCCAAGATGTCGTCCTGAATCTGGAAGGCCATGCCCACCGCCTCGCCGAAGCGGCGCATCGTCGCCACCTTGTCGCGCGTGGCCCCCACGGCCAGCGCCCCCGCCGACGCGGAGACGCCCAGCAGGCTCGCCGTCTTCTTGTAGATGATGTCGAGGTAGGTCCGGCGGGTCATGCTGCGTTCGGCGGCGCATTCGTCCTGCAACACCTCGCCCTCGCACAGCGCGGCCATCGAGCCGCATACGTGCGTCACCAGATCGAACTGCCCGCTCTGCAGGCCGATATTCATATTTTTAGCCAGGATGTAATCGCCCAAAATCACCGCCTTGTGCGACTGCCAGCGGGCATTGACCGAGGGTTTGCCGCGGCGCGTGTCGGCCTCGTCGATCACGTCGTCGTGGATGAGCGAGGCCACGTGGATCATTTCGACCAGCATCGCCGCCAGCGAGGCGCGCCGTCCGCCCGCCGCCCCCTTGACCGGAGCGTTCATCGCCGCCGAAAGCATCACCAGCAGCGGACGGATGCCCTTGCCGCGCGCCGTCAGGGCATAGCGCAGCATGTCGGACAGCAACTCCCCTTCGGCCGTGAACTGCCGTTCGACGAACTCTTCGAACGCAGCCAGCTCGGCCGTCACGGGCCTGCGGATGTCATCGAGTGTAATCATATCCGCAAAGATAGTTATTTTTCGCAATGAGCACACCGCACTCTCGCTATTTTTTCGTACCTTTGGCAATCGGTAAAGAATCGACGGAATGGATTTTTCGAAAGGATTTCTCAAAAGGCTGCTTCCCGCAGCGGCGGCTCTCGCGCTGTTTTTCGTCGTGAGCGCCCTCTATTTCGCCCCGCAGTTCCGGGGCGAAGTGCTGCCGCAGCACGACGTCCTGCAATACGAAGGCATGGCCCGGGACATCACCGACATGCGCGCCTCGACGGGCGAAGACCCGCAGTGGACCGGCGGCATGTTCGGCGGCATGCCGGCCTACCTGATAAACGTCGCCTACCCGGCCCAGCTCGTAAAACGCACCGCAGGCCAGATCGTCAAGGCGATCGACACCCCCGCCGGATTCATCTTCTTCGCCATGACGGCCATGTGGTGCATGCTGCTCATGGCGGGCGTCAACCCTTGGGTGGGCACGGTTCCGGCGCTGGCCTACGGTCTTTCGACCTACTTCCTGCTCATCATCGGCGCCGGGCACGTGACGAAGATGTGGGCGCTGGTTTACGCGCCCCTGATGATGGGCGGCGCATGGGTCGCCCTGCGCGGCAACGTCTGGTGCGGCGCGGCCGTCACGGCCCTCGCCGCATCGCTCGAAATCGGCGCCAACCATCCGCAGATCACCTATTATTTCCTCGTAGCGATGGCCGCATTCTGGGCGAGCGAGGCCGTCGCGGCCTTCCGCGAAGGACGGATGCGGAACTTCGCCCTGCGCACGGCGGCGCTCGCCGCGGCGGGCCTGCTGGCCGCGGGATCGAACTTCGCGCCCCTCTGGTACACGGCCCAGCACTCGAAGGAGACCATCCGCGGCGGCTCGGAGCTGGCCTCCGGGAGCGAAAGCTCCGGCGACGGACTGGCGCTCGACTACGCCACGGCGTGGAGCTACGGCCGCGCGGAGACGCTCAACCTGCTCGTGCCCGACTTCATGGGCCGCGACTCGGGCACGACCCTCCCCGCCGACGGGGAGACGGCCGCCCTGCTCGACGGCTACGGCCTGCGCGGGGCGGCGCAGCAGCTACCCGCTTACTGGGGCACGCAGCCCTATACGGGCGGCCCGACCTACCTGGGCGCGGCGGCGGTGTTCCTGGCCGCGCTGGGCATCGCCCTCGCCGGAGGCCGCAACAAATGGTGGATCGTCGCCGTCTGCGCGGTGATGATCCTGCTGGCCTGGGGCCGCAATCTGATGGGTTTCACGGAGCTGGCTTTCCGCATCCTGCCCGGATACGACAAGTTCCGCACCGTCTCGATGACGCTGGTCGTCGTCCAGTGGGCCGTGCCGGTGCTCGGGGCATTGGCCCTCGCACGGCTCTGGAGCGGAGACGTTCCGCGCCGGCGCCTGCTGCGCGCACTGGCCTGGTCGGCGGGCGTCACGGGAGGCGTCTGCCTGCTGCTGGCCGTGGCCGGCGGCTCGCTGTTCGACTTCGGGCGCGCCGAAAGCGCGGAGATGATGACCGAACAGTTCCGCCGCATCTTCGAGGCGAACGACATGCAGGAATACATCTCCCGCGGCACGGACGCCGAATGGGGCGACGCCACCGGCGCGGCGATGGCTGCCGACCGCGCCGCGATGATGCGCTCCGACGCCTGGCGGTCGCTTCTGATGATCCTGCTCGCGGCGGGCTCCGTCGCGCTCTTCGCCCTGCGGCGGATCGGGAAATACGCGCTCACGGCCCTGCTGGCGGCCGTCGTACTGACGGACCTCGTTCCCGTGGACCTGCGGTTCCTCTCCGCGGACAACTTCACCTCGCCCCGCCGCAGGCAAGTGACGCAGACGGACGCCGACAGGACGATCCTGCAGGACCGCGATCCGGGATACCGCGTACTGAACCTCACGGTCAGCCCCTTCAACGACGCCACGACCTCCTATTTCCACCGTTCCGTCGGCGGATACCACGGAGCCAAGCTGGCACGTTATCAGGACCTGATAGACCGCTACCTCTCGCAACTGGACGACGGGGTGCTGGACATGCTCAACACCCGCTATCTGATCGTCCCCGGCAAGGAGGGCGCCCCCGAAGCGCAGCGCCGCACGACGGCTTTCGGGGCGGCATGGTTCGTGGACAGCCTCGTCCGCGCCGCCTCGGCACAGGAGGAGATCGCCCTGCTGGGCGAAGTGAACCTCCGCACGACGGCCGTCACGTCGTCCGACACGCCCGCCGCGGCGCGCCCGATGCCCACGGGTATCTACGCCTCGGCCCGGATCGACCTCGCAGAGTACCGCCCCAACTACCTCCGCTACGAATACTCGGTACCCGAAGAGGCCCTCGCGGTCTTCTCCGAAATCTACTACGACAAGGGCTGGACGGCCTACGTGGACGGCGAGGAGGCTCCCTACTTCCGGGCCGACTACGTGCTGCGGGCCATGCGGCTGCCGGCCGGCGAACATACCGTCGAATGGAGGTTCCGCGCCCCGCACTGGGCGGCGGCCGAGGGCGTGACGGGCATCTGCTCGGCGCTCATCCTGCTGGGAGCCGCCGCGACGGCGGGGTATTGCTGGAAACGCCGCAGGAAACGGCCGGAAAGCGGAACCGACGAGGCATGAGGCGTTCCCGGCAGAGGAAAAGGGACCGCCGTCCCGCCGCGAACGGACATCCGGGACAGACCGCACACGCACGAAGAGGGAACGGCAGGAGCGCCGGAAGGGGCGGGTCCCGGCAACACGAATGAAACAAAAGAGGCACGAATCGAAGATGAAAGACGACAAACGACTCAGACGGAAGGTCCGCAACTCCTATATCGTATCGACGGTCAGCATCGCGCTCGTACTGTTCCTGCTGGGTTCGGTGGGGTATCTGATGGTCGCGGCGCTGAAGGTGGCCGACACGTTGCAGGAGAGCATCGCCGTCACCGTGGAGCTGAAGCGGGAGACGACGCCCGAGCGGCGCGACGCGATCGAAAAACGCCTCGCGGCCGAAGACCTCGTGGCCACGATCGCCTACGTTCCCAAAGAGGCGAAACTCGAGGACAAGGAGTTCCGCAAGATGTTCGACAGCGCCTTCGAGGAGATTCTCGAGGAGAACCCGCTGCTCGATTCGTTCGAACTCACGCTGACCCCGGCGTCGGCCGACAAGGAACTGCTCGCGGAGTTCATCGCCGCCGCGGAGCGCATCGAGGGGGTGGACCGCGTGTCGTATCCGGCACTCATGGCCGAACGGCTGCACGCCACGGTGGGAAAAATCCGGCTGGTGCTGCTGCTCTTCGGAGGCGCGCTGCTGCTGATCTCGCTCATTCTGGTCAGCAACACGATCCGGCTGGCGATCTATTCGAAACGCTACCTGATCAACACGATGAAACTCGTCGGCGCGACCAAGTGGTTCATCATGCGCCCGTTCCTCGGGAGCAGCGTCACGCAGGGCATCCTCTCCGGAGCCATCGCCTCGGTGCTGTTCGGCGTGGCGGTCTATGGGCTCAACGAAGCCGTGCCCGAACTGCTGACCATCGCCGAAGCGGGCAAGATCGCCCTCATTCTCGGCGCGATGGTTGCAGGAGGCGTACTCATATCGGGGGTCTTCACCTTCGCGGCCCTCAACAAGTTCGTGAACATGAAGTCTAACAAGATATACTTATATTAAATGAAAAAAGAGCGGAAAACGGCCCAGGAGCCTGCCGGGGAGAATCCCCGGATGCCTCTCACGCGCCGCAACTACATCCTGCTGGCGGCCGGGTTCGCCGTCATCGTGCTGGGCTTCGTCCTCATGGCCGGCGGCGGCAGCGACTCGCCCGACGAGTTCGATTACGCCATGTTCTCGTGGCGGCGCATCACGCTGGCGCCGATTCTGGTCATCGGAGGGTTCGTCGTGGAGATCTACGCGATCCTGAAACGCTACGACTGATCCTCCGGCAGCCGGCATTCCCCGGCGCAGCCCGCCGAAACCGCCCGCCGGAGCGCCTTCGGGCGGGCCGTCAGGCTCCGGCTCCGGCAGACGCACGCATCCGGGCGACAATCCGTCGGTTCCGGCAGACAACGGACAATACGAAACAACCACCCAAACCGTTCTATGGATACACTTCAAGCCATCCTGCTCGGCATCGTGCAGGGTATCACGGAATTTCTGCCCGTATCGAGCAGCGGCCACCTGCAAATCGCCAAGGAGCTGCTGGGCGTCGAGCTCGAAGAGAACCTCACGTTCGACGTCGTGCTGCACGCCGCGACGGTGCTCAGTACGATCGTCGTGCTCCGGAGCGAGGTATGGCGCCTGCTCGGAGGGCTCTTCTCGCGCCGGTTCAACGAAGAGCAGGCCTACGTGCTCAAACTCGTCGTGTCGATGATTCCGATCGGCATCGTCGGCTTGCTCCTCAAAGACCAGCTCAACGCCCTGCTCGAAGCCCCCTGTATCCTCGCCGTCGTCGGCGCGATGCTCCTCCTCACGGCCGCGCTGCTCGCCTTCGCCTACTACGCCAAGCCGCGGCAGAAGGAGACGATCTCCTACCGCGACGCCTTCGTCATCGGCCTCGCGCAGGCCTGCGCCGCCATGCCGGGCCTTTCGCGCTCGGGATCGACCATCGCCACGGGCCTGTTGCTGGGCAACAAAAAGACGGTCGTGGCGCAGTTCTCGTTCCTCATGGTGCTGGCCCCGATCCTGGGCGAGACGCTGCTCGAAGCCGCGAGCGGCGAACTGACGGCCGGCGTGGCCGCCGGACCGCTCGTCGCGGGATTCGCCGCGTCGTTCCTCACAGGCTGCCTGGCCTGCCGGTTCATGCTCGAGATCGTCAAGCGGGGCCGCCTGATCTGGTTCGCCGCCTACTGCGCCGCCGCCGGCATCGTCTCCATCGCAAGCTACCTCATCCGATGAAAGAGACGCCCGATCTGCACGGCATCGACTTCGAGGACGGCTATATCGCCGTCGTGGACAAGCCGCTGCGCTGGACCTCAGCCGACGTGGTCCGCAAGATCAAGTTCACGCTGCGCAAACTCGGCTACCGCAGGATCAAGGTGGGGCATGCCGGGACGCTCGATCCGCTGGCCACCGGCATCCTGCTCGTCTGCATCGGCCGCGCCACCAAGCTCGCCGACGCCTTGCAGGCCGAGGAGAAGGAGTACACGGCCGACGTGATGCTGGGGGCCACGACCCCGAGCTACGACCTCGAACACCCCGTGGACCGCACCTATCCGTGGGAACACGTCACGCGCGAAGCGGCCGAAGAGGCGCTGCGGTCGCTCACGGGCGAACGGCTGCAGGAGCCGCCCCTCTTCTCGGCCAAGAAAATCGAGGGGACGCGCGCCTACGAGCTGGCCCGCGCCGGTGAGACGACCCGGTTGCGCAAGTCGCTCATCACGATCTACGAAATGAACATCGAGGAGTTCGACCTCCCGCGCATACGCATCCGCGTGCGGTGCAGCAAGGGAACCTACATCCGCTCGCTGGCCCGCGAAATCGGCGAGGCGCTGCAAAGCGGCGCGCACCTCACGTCGCTGCGCCGGACCCGCAGCGGAGGCTTCACCCTCGAAAACGCCTGGGACCTGGAGGAATTTCTCAAAAAATTGCAAAATATTGAAACAAAATAGCTTTTTCCGCGTATAGGGATTAATCTGTCTTTTGTTCCGACACGTAAAAAAGCGTTCAATATGAAGTTATCGCAGTACGGATACGAATTTTCGCCCGAAATGCTGGCCAAATACCCGGCCGAGAACCGCGACGAATCGCGCCTGATGGTCGTCAATCGGGCCAAGGGGACCATCGAACACCGCATTTTCAAGGACATCATCGACTATTTCGACGAAAAGGACCTCTTCATCTTCAACGACACGAAGGTCTTTCCCGCGCGTCTGTACGGCAACAAGGAGAAGACCGGCGCCGAGATCGAGATCTTCCTGCTGCGCGAGCTGAACCGCGAGCTGCGGCTGTGGGACGTGCTGGTGGACCCGGCGCGCAAGATCCGCATCGGCAACAAGCTCTACTTCGGCGACGACGACCTGCTGGTGGCCGAGGTGATCGACAACACCACCTCGCGCGGCCGCACGCTGCGCTTCCTCTTCGACGGCTCCTACGAGGAGTTCAAGCAGGCGCTCTTCAGCCTGGGCGAGACGCCCCTGCCCAAATGGGTGCGCGAGAAGGTGGAGCCCGAGGACGCGGAGCGTTACCAGACCATCTTCGCTCGCCACGAGGGGGCCGTGGCCGCCCCGACGGCCGGGATGCATTTCTCCAAACACCTGATGAAACGCATGGAGATCAAGGGCATCGACAGGGCCTTCATCACGCTGCACGTGGGGCTGGGCAACTTCCGCACGGTGGACGTCGAGGACCTCTCGAAGCACAAGATGGACTCCGAGCAGTTCTTCGTCACGGACGAGGCCGCCGAAGCGGTCAATGCGGCCAAGCGCGCGGGACACCGGGTCGCGGCCATCGGTACGACGGTCATGCGCACGATCGAGACGGCCGTTTCGACCAACGGCATGATCAAGCCGATGGAGGGATGGACCAACAAGTTCATCTTCGCCCCCTATGACTTCACCGTGGCCGACGCCATGGTGACCAACTTCCACCTGCCCTACTCCACGCAACTGATGATGGTGGCGGCCTTCGGCGGGTACGAAACCGTGATGAACGCCTACAAGGCGGCCCGCGAGGAGGGCTACCGTTTCGGCACTTACGGCGACGCGATGCTTATTCTTTAAGATTTTTTTCGTATCTTTGCGAGTAATGTGAGCGTCCAAATAAAAATTCACGAATCATGGCAAGCAAGATTCTGTACGTGTGTCAGGAGATCACGCCCTATCTTCCCGAAACGGAGAGCTCCCGGCTTTGCCGTGCGCTGACGCAGGCTATGCAGGAACGCGGCAACGAAATCCGCACCTTCATGCCGCGTTACGGCTGCATCAACGAGCGCAGACACCAGCTGCACGAGGTGATCCGCCTCTCGGGCATGAACCTTATCATCGACGACAACGACCACCAGCTCATCATCAAGGTGGCGTCGATTCCCTCCGCCCGCGTACAGATCTATTTCATCGACAACGACGACTACTTCTCGCGCAAGGCCGTGCTGACCGACGCCGAAGGGCGCTATTTTCCGGACAACGACGAACGGGCCATCTTCTTCGCACGCGGCGTGCTGGAGACGGTCAAGAAGCTGCGCTGGACTCCCACGGTGGTCCACTGCCACGGCTGGTTCTCGGGCGTCGTACCCGTTTACCTGAAACACGTCTTCGCCGACGACCCGATCTTCCGCGACGTGAAGATCGTCGTCTCGCTCTGCGACGACGCCTTCCCCGGAGAGCTCGCCCCGGCCTTCGCCCAGAAGATCGCCGGCGAGGGCGTCGAGGACAAAAATCTGGAGATTCTCTCCGCTCCGTCATACGAAAACCTCTGCCGCTTCGTTATGGAGTATGCCGACGGCGTGGCGGTGGCGTCCGAAAAGGCCGATCCCGCCGTGTTGGAGATCGCCCGTGCGAGCGGGAAACCGGTGCTCGAATACCAATCGCCCGAGGCTGCGGACTTTTTCGATAATTACAACCGATTCTATGAAGCGATCCAATAAACTCCTCCGCCTGCTGTTCGGCGCGGCATCGGTCCTTTCGGCGGTCACGCTGACGCTCGGAGGCTGCACCTCGGTGGACGACACGCTGGGAGGCAATCTCGTTCCGGACAACCAGCAGATGCGCGCCGGATTCGTCCGGTTCCCGGAGAGCGGCGAGGACAAGGCGAAATACGTCACCACGCGTCTTTTCCAGAGCGACTCGGTCGTCTCGTCGAACCTCTCGTCGGGCTACTTCGGCTCGCAGCTCAACGACACGCTCGGCCTCCGCACGGCGGGATTCCTGACACAGATGATCAACCTCTCCGAAATCAAGGAGGGGTATTTCGGATACAAACCGATCTTCGACTCGGCGCAACTGCTCATCTCCATCGCCTCCTACGGCAGGGATACGCTGACCGAACAGCGGTTCGCGGTCTATGAGGTAAAAAGCAACAAGTATATCACCGACAAACCGGCAGCCGCCGGAAAATCGGAGCGCGACACGACCTTCTACCTCAACTTCGACCCGGTGAAGGAGGGGGTGATCGACGAAACCGAGGGGCCGCTGTTCTACTTCACGCTCGGCGGCGAGGACAAAGGCCCCGCCACCACGGCCGTCACGCTGGAGCCCACCGAATCGGGCCGGGAATACATCCAACGGCTGATGTTGCAGCAGGGAGATTACAAGGACGACTACTCGATATACAGCATCGACAGTCTCGAACAGTGGGTCGAGGAGTTCCGGGGCTTCTACATCTGTCCTGCCATGCCGCTGACCGCCGACCGGGGCGAAGGGACGATCTTCGGCACGACGCTCGAGTCGTCGGGATTCGCCGTTTACGGACGTAACCGCGTCGAGGCGGACCCCACGCTCATCCAGGATACGCTCCAGATGCTCTACTATTTCTACGAAGGTTCGGTCGATCACGGCAACGTTTCGGTCAATACGGCCTACCACGACTATTCGCAGGCGAAGGAGGCGCTGTTCGAAATCGCCAACGCCCGCGAACCGGCAGCCGGAGAGGCCGACGAACGCCCGGAGACGGCTCGCGTACGCGTGGAGGGCTTCGGCGGCGTGGTGAGCGACATCACCTTCACCGAAGCGTTCTTCGAGGCGCTGGAACGGGAGATCGAGAAAGCGAACGAAGCGGAAGGCAAGGATTTCAGGACGCTAGCATTCAGCCAGGTGACCATGTCTGTCTATTTCAACGACGGCGCCTACGACTGGCAGGAGATCGTCCCGGGAGACGGTTCGGGTCCCAACATCGTGCGGCTGACTGACGAAATGACGGCCGCCCCCTCCCGGCTGGGCCTCTACACGAATTACAAGACGCGGACCCCGATTGCGGACTACAACTACACCTACGAGTCGCAGTACAACACGACGCTCGACTACGGCGGATACGTGAACCGCAGCCAGGGATGCTACAAGATGAATATCACGGCCTACGCCCAGGCGCTCTGGAACAGTTACATGAAGGAGAAGCAGGCCGCCGCGGCCGAGGGGCGTGCGGTGGACCTCTCGAAGGTGCAGAACCGCACGATCTACCTCGCCCCGGAGGCGGGAGGTTTCTACACCACGGCCTTCGGCATCCTGCAGGGCATGGCGACCGACGGCGGCGAAAACAACGCTCCGATCCGGCTCGAACTGGCGTACAACATGATCAAATAAACCGAAGAGAAACCCTTGTGCGGAACCTAAGTGTTGAAGATGCTTAGGTTTTCGCATTTCTGAAAAAGCCATCAAAACAACGTAATGCAGGACAATTTAGTCATCGTAGAGTCCCCTGCCAAGGCCAAGACCATCGAGAAGTTCCTCGGCAAGGACTATATCGTAAAATCGAGCTTCGGACACATCCGCGACCTCTCGAAGAAGGACCTCGGAATCAATATCGACGACGGCTTCAAGCCCGTCTATGAGATTCCGGGCGACAAGAAGAAGGTCGTGGACGAGCTCGCGAAACTCGCGAAGACGAAGACCGTGTGGCTCGCTTCCGATGAAGACCGCGAAGGAGAGGCCATCGCATGGCACCTGACCGAAGTGTTG
>ERZ1673744.2804-NODE-2804-length-12437-cov-6.274592_pt1 | contig 12437 bp, 9 predicted proteins | sample MGYA00580207_ERZ1673744 | MGnify/ENA primary metagenome ERZ1673744 (study PRJEB41218, sample SAMN15661751) | gut metagenome | host: Homo sapiens | place: Canada: London | collected 2015-08-20/2019-03-30 | study: EMG produced TPA metagenomics assembly of... | reverse complement strand
TAATTATAGCCTTTACAGCATGTCATACAAACAAAACTCTGGAAAAATCCGATAAGCCAGCAAGGCTAACTATACCCTGCCGGAACATTTGTCCGTCTCCGCTTCTTTTCGCATGTTTTGGGTTGCATGGAACGCCGATCTCCGACAATCCGGCAATAATTTAGAAAAATATATCCCTTCCGAATTGTTGATAAAAAGATTTTCATTGCACAATCAAAATGGGAATTATCTGCTGACAGGCTACTTACACACGGCTGCCGATTTCAAGGAAGAGGATCTCCTCCATATCGGAGGACATTGCATAAAATATAGCGACTCGATATATAGTTTTGCTATACCATTAAAAATATTACCACAATTCATTACTTTACCGGGAATTACATATATCGAATGTTCCTCTCCGGTACGCAACCGTTAGTTATCAAAGACCATTTAATAATTAAATCGATGAAAAAAATTATTACTATCACTTTGCTTAATGGCGACACTCGGCTCATTTCTGTTAAACGCAGAAGAAAAAATGTCTCCATCGACACAAAATTTTTTGAGAAGTTACGAATCTACCTCTACTATCAGCCAACGGGCAAAACTCAAATCGACATACGCAATCAACCCAAACAACGGTGAAATGGCTGTTTCGGCATTTCTCCACCTGGTAGATGAAAATAATCTCGATGGACTCGAAGAAAATCAAGTCATCATCAATGCCCAATACGGTACTATACTTTCCACCAGTATCCCGGCAGATAATTTGACTTCCGTGTCGCAACTACCATCGGTAAAGTACATCGAAATAGGACGTCCGGTTCATCAACGAATGAACAACGTTCGTTCCGAACAATTTAGCAATGTAAACAAAATACACGAAGGGACAGGGCTCACCCAAGCCTATACCGGCAAAGATGTTATAGTCGGCATCATCGACGGTGGATTCCAATATAACCATATCAATTTCTACGATACAGAAGGTAAAAATCTGCGTATCAAAAGAGTATGGAACCAAAACCAGTCGGGAACGCCACCCACCGGCTATTATTATGGAACAGAATATACGAATGCCGAGGAAATCATCGCGGCAAAACAGGATTATGCAGCTAGCCATGCTACCCACGTCACGGGAATTGCAGCCGGAGCATATAAAGGAAACGAATACTACGGAATCGCTCCTGATGCAGATTTGGTTTTCGTCAGCTATAACGTATCCGACAATAGTAGTAGCAATACAAGCATCACAGACGGTATTAAATATATCTACGACTATGCCGAATCCGTCGGTAAACCCTGTGTCATTAATATGAGCCTCGGGTATCATATCGGTCCGCACGATGGTACTTCCACATTCGACCGTATTTGCGACGAATTGCAAGGAGAAGGCCGACTTTTGGTCGGAGCTTCGGGAAATGAAGCTGAATACAATATACATGCTACAAAAACCTTGAAAAAAGGAGATACCAACATGAAATCGTTAGTCGAATTTGTCTCCAATTGGTATCTCTACGGTTCAATGACAAGTACCGTCGATATCTGGGGAGATGCAGAAAAACAACTATCGGCAAGAGTATTTGTATATGACATTCTAAATAAAAAGGAAGTTTATTCATCAGAATCTTTTTCGACAACCACAAGCACCAGTAAAAAAATATCCAATCCGACAGGAGCTGACGGAAATATTTACATATCCACTGCAACCAATCCCTACAATAAAAAAGGGAATATAACTATCGATTTGAATTTATCTTCATTCGACAATAGAAACTATTATATAGGATTCGAAATTTCTGGCCCCGAAGAAACCACAATCAATGCATGGACCGACGCTTACATGTCTTGGCTCTCCAACTTTGGCAATAGTGAATTTACGAACGGAGACAATAATTCTACTATGGGTGAAATCGGAGGAACCGGGAAACGAATCATTACTGTCGGAGCCTACACCAGTTGCAATTACATAGATCACAAAAACAGCTCTATGTGGAATAACTCCGGTCAAACCCTTAATCAGTTAGTCTCCTTTTCAAGTTTAGGGCCTACCGCCGACGGTCGTATGAAACCCGATATTACCGCCCCCGGTTCTATGTTAATATCGTCGTTCAACAGTTCCACAAGTAGCAATCGTAACGGCGAAGATTATAACTATGTCGTCAAACAAGAAAATGTAAATACCGTAAACTATTACTACGGTTCGATGGAAGGAACCTCCATGGCCACCCCCGTAGTCACCGGTGTTCTGGCTACATGGTTGCAAGCCAATCCGAAGCTCACACCGGAACAAGTCCGTGAAATTCTATCTAATACCGCAACAACCGACAGCTATACCGGTAACATTGCCGGTGTAGGAAATAACCGATGGGGATATGGGAAAATCAATGCATACGATGGCTTGGTATACTGCCTAAATCACTCTGGTATAGAACAGATAGGAACTCCAACCCGGCCGATGGTATACCCCAATCCAGCCACAGACATTTGCTATTTCCTTCTACAAAACGACGATAAAAACGTAAATGTCTCGATTTATACCCTCAATGGAACAGAAATATACTCGCGATACATGGGCAATATAAATGCAGGAGAACAAAATCAATTAGATCTGAGCGATCTCGCTGCGGGAATTTACTTTATTCATATCACAGGCGATAAAACCAATATGACGACAAAACTAACGGTTAAGTAAAAATTGTCCTCCACAAAAAGAAAGGGGCGGGAATGTCATTTCCCACCCCTTTCTTTAATATAAATTCTAATTTAAACCTCTTTTTGAAAAGCAATCCTCTCGTCCCCGTTTGCCAAATAAATAATTCCACAACGGCGAAACCCATGCCGAAGCAATAATTCTTGCATCACCCTATTATCCCGATGAGTATCGATACGAATATTATCGACGTATCGAGAACACCATTCCAAGCAAGCGGAAAAGACCCCTCCCACTTTTCCCGAAGATGCAATCCGATGTATCACGCCATAAGGCTTCTCATTCAACCACCCTCCGTCATAAATCACGTTATACGTCGGCTCGGGAGAAAACCCGTAACGAAAGCAGAAAGTGCCCACCACTTCTTTTTGGTCATCTACACAAACAAAGCTGCTATTTGACGAAATATCGGCTTCGAGAACCTCTTCCGAAGGATATCCGCCCGTCCATTGATGCAAGTTTCCGTTCAACCGCATAAACTGTTTGGCCTGCTCGAATATAAACATCACACGGTCCATATCCTCAGGCAATGTATTTCTTATTTCCATCTTCTAAAAAAATACAATTAACCCACTCTATATTTTTACCGACGAGCTAAATCGTCATATAATTTTTGAAGATAAGCCTTTCCCTTGTTCAAGTGAATGGCATTACTATCGTTCTGCCCGATCAGAATCGATTGAGACGCACAATCATATACTGCCGCTCCATCTTTATCGACAAATCCGACCCCATCGGGAAAAGCATAAAAAACGAAATGCTCTTTGGTCGAATCCGTAAGATTTTTACTGAACGTAAAATCATCATAAGGAATATGCAACTGAGCTAATAAAGTTGCTGCCAAATCCATTTGTGACAAATATTCATCGACAACCAAAGGGCGCTTTACGGCTCCTCCGGCCCAAACCATAGGTATATGATGACGGACAATATCGTGGTTCTCCACATTTTGGGGATAACGCTTGGCATGGTCGGCGACAAAGACGATAAGCGTATTGTCCCAAACAGGGAGCCTCTTCAATTTCTCTACAAAGTCTCCTACACAGCTATCGGTATAAGCTATCGAGTTCAAATACTTATCCTCCAACCGGTTCATGGGAACATCGAACGGTTCGTGGCTGCTTAGCGTTAAAAACATTTTCATAAAAGGCTCCCGAGATTGCTCTTTTATCAATGAATAAAACTTTTCAAACGTCACATCGTCTGGAACACCCCACTTACTCAATCTCTGAGACAAAGGGAAATCACGGTCGCACACGATATTATCCATACCCATAGAAATAAAATAGGAACGCATATTCGTGAAATCGGCATCGCCCCCATAAAGAAACTGCGTGTCATAGCCGGCCTTACGTAAAGATTTCGATATACCCGGAAGCGATTGTGACTTGGCGGGATACTTCATAATCGATGCGGTGGGTTGTGCCGGGTAGCCGCTAAGGATAGAAGTTAACCCTCGATCGGTTCTGAAACTATTGGCATAAAAATTAGTAAACAAAATTCCTTCCGAAGCTATTTTTTCAAGATTGGGCATCACTCCGGGAATCCCACCTAAACTCTCCATAGCTACCCCCGAAAAACTTTCAAGAACAATCAACAACACATTCGGGCGAGCTTTCACCCATTGCAAGCTATCGGCAGGATATACCGAAGGCCCCCCGCCACGTAAAGGTTCAAAAATAACATCGGCCTTTTCCGGTTCGAAAAAACGATACTGAGATGAAAAGTCTTCCGATTTGGACAATGACGACATCAAACTGAATACCGGATTGATAGCGGCGTGATTAAGCGCCATACGATCGCTGAAATAAACCTTGCCCACATTCATGGTCGACACCGTAAACCCGCCTCGAATGGGAATAAAAAGAGAAGCGGCAAGCAACAATAAACAAGCAAAGGACAAAATCGATTTCTTAGGTCTTTGCCAAGAACCCGTTTTTCCTGATAATCTCCACATGGGCCATAACAACAGAGCGGCATAAACAAATATAAGAAAGACAATCAGTACAGTTTCCCATGCCGGAATACTGGCGACAGCATCGGCCGGGGACGTGAGATAAAAAAGAGGCGTGGCATCTATCCTAAATCCCCAATAGCTATACAGCACGGCATCGCCCAACGTTATGGCAGCCACCACGAACGAAACAATAGCAAAATAAACACGATACACCGGAATCCACCATTTTTTCTGTAAATACACTGTTGCCACGACAAACAATGCAGGTATGGCCGTAAGATAAGCCGCCATAGAAAAATCCAATGGCCGCCCGTTCCACATCACAGAAAACCACTCCATTAACGGAATCTTACCGTAAATATCCCAATGAAACAACATGAATAGAGGTTTCTGCAAAACAAACATAATGAAAAACCAAAAATACACGGCTATCAGAAAGAGGATACGTTTCTTCATATTTCTGTCATTTTTACGGAGTGTAAAAGTAATATAAAAAAGAACGGCAAACTCGAAATATATGTACGAATTACTTTGTTTAATATTTATTAAGTGTCGAAGATTAGTTAGAATAATTATAAATTGTGACCTTTGTTTACAAATAGAAATTACATTACATAATACAGTAGAAATGAAAAAAATTTTATTATCAGCCTTAACTGTTTTTACAATCATGGCACAAGCTGCTAATCCTTTTTTCGGGACTTATAAAACGCCCCACCAAACCGCACCGTTCGACAAAATAAAATTGTCGCATTACGAACCGGCTTTTAAAAAAGCCATAGAAGAAAATCAGAAAGAAATCGACGCGATTGTCAATCAACGTTCGATGCCCACATTCGAAAACACCATCGAAGCGCTCGATCGAAGCGGTCAAATGCTAAACCGGGTCGCTAGTGCATTTTTCGCTTTACTGAGCGCCGAAAGCAACGACGAAATGATGGAAATCTCCCAACGAGTACAACCCATGCTTTCGGAACACAGTAACAACATCAGCTTGAACGAAAAACTTTTCGACCGCATCAAGTTCGTTTATGACCGTCGTGACCAGCTCGATCTCACGCCCGAGCAAAAAACACTCCTCAAAGAGACCTACGAGTCTTTCGCTCTAAGCGGAGCCGAATTGAAAGGTGAAGACCGGGAACAATACAGAAAATTATCCTCGGAACTAAGCCAGCTCACACTCACATTCGGACAAAATGTTTTGAAAGAAACCAATCTTTTCAGCATGATGCTCTCCGAGAACGATTTGGAAGGACTCCCCCAAAGCGCGCGAGATGCCGCTGCGGCACTAGCAAAGAGCAAAGGGAAAGAAGGATTTATGGTCAATCTCTCCTATCCCAGTTACAGCGCTTTCATGAAATATTCTTCTCGCAGAGATTTAAGAGAAAAACTGTATCGCGCATACAATTCACGTAATCTGTCGGGCGAATACAACAACATTCCCGTCTTAAAACGTATCGCCGAAGTGCGACTCGAAATGGCAAAACTTTTCGACAAGCCCAACTATGCAGAGTATAAACTCCAACGCACTATGGCCGGTAACAGTGACAACGTCTACAACTTGCTGAATCAACTGCTCGATGCCTACAAACCGGCAGCCCTGCAAGACGTTAAAGAAGTCGAAGGTTTCGCCATCGGAAAAGAAGGGAAAGACATAACCCTAATGCCGTGGGATTTCAGTTACTATTCCGAACAACTTAAACACATCAAATACGACCTCAACGATGAAATGCTACGCCCCTACTTCGAAGTAAACAATACGATAAAAGGAGTATTCGGGTTAGCCACTCGCCTATACGGATTACACTTTACAAAAAATCCTAAAATCCCGGTATATCACCCCGAAGTCGAAGCATTCGAAGTAACCGACAATGACGGGAATTACGTGGGAGTTATATATACCGACTTTTTCCCCCGCGACGGGAAACGAGCCGGAGCTTGGATGACAGAGTTCAAAGGACAATGGAAAGAAGAAAACGGAAAAGACAGCCGTCCGCATGTAACGATTGTCATGAACTTCTCTCGCCCTACGTCGGATACTCCTGCCCTATTAACTTACGACGAAGTAGAAACATTCCTACATGAATTTGGACACGCTCTGCACGGATTACTTTCCGACGTCACTTACGCTTCGCTTTCCGGGACAAACGTATATCGCGATTTCGTGGAACTTCCTTCACAATTCAATGAGAACTATCTTTCCGAAAAAGAATTTCTCGACAGCTTTGCAGTCCACTACAAAACCGGTGAAAAAATTCCGGTCGAATTGGTGGAAAAAATTAAAAAATCCAGTCAATACCTTGCTGCCTATTCTTGCGTACGCCAATTGACTTTCGGGAACCTCGATATGGCATATCATACAATCACCGCCCCGGTAGACGACGCTATCGCTTTTGAAAAAGCCGCTATCGATAAAACATTAGTATTACCCGATGTAGAAGGTACACTCATTGCACCTCAATTCAGTCACATCTTTTCGGGTGGTTATGCCGCAGGATACTACGGCTATAAATGGGCCGAAGTTCTTGATGCCGATGCATTCTCCGTATTTAAGGCTAACGGCATTTTCGACCCGGTTACAGCCACATCATTCCGCGACAATATCTTGAAGCGGGGCGGTACGGAAAATCCCATGATTCTATACAAACGCTTCAAAGGAAGCGAACCCACGATAGATGCATTAATGCGGCGTGACGGAATCATTAAGTAAAGCCAACAAATAGATCGTTTACAAAAAAAGGAGCTCTGTACAGAGCTCCTTTTTTCATCAGATATCTATCCCATTATTCTTTCTCTTTATAATAACGTACCCAGTCTACGACCATTTCGACCGGCAAATCGAGCGTATCCACAGGACCTACCCAACCACCGTCCAGCTGCATATCGATCAATAGATAGTAAGGTTTCTTAAACGGGAATTGCAATTCGTCACCCTCTCCCGTATCTATGCGCGGATAAGTAAAGGTGCGATTTTCATTGATAAAGAAAACAAGGCTATCGGGATACATTTCTACGGCATACACATTATAATCATCGGGATTAATAGTTCCTTTTGAACCGTGACGCGGGTTACGTGTCTGTTTTCTCTCGATCGTATAAGCGGTATGTATCGTTTGATAAGCAATCGAATCGTGGTTCAAACGCTCCATGACATCGATCTCTCCGGCCCACGGCCACTTCCATTGAGCCTCGTCACAAGGTTTGAGCCAAATAGCCGGCCAAGCACCTTGCGCACCCTGCAATTTAGCTTTCACTTCGAGACGGCCGCCATGAAATCCTCGTTTATTCTTGGTATATACACCCCCGGTAATATACGGAGCAGTATCATTTTCGAGATCGGTATTCACGATACCTTTCAATACCAAGTTACCATCTCGCATCTCATAACAGGCCTCATTGTCCGACATATGTCGAGCCCATTCAGGATTGGCCCTCGGAATTTTAGACCATGTTGCCGTGTCGAAAGAAGTACCATTGAAGTCATCTTCCCACACCAACTCCCATCTAGACGAATCTCCCGAGGAGACACACGAAATCAGCCCGCCTAAAAATAAAGCGGACCACATCAATACAAATACTTTTCTCATAAATACATCTTTTAAGTTAAATCACAAAGGTAACACAAATAACCACAAAACGCAATTAAAAGGAAAAACGATTCAGTAGAAAATTCGTGGAAGTAGATTTGAATTTTAGAGATGAATCTCTCCTCAGAAACTGCTGTTTTCTCGGTTTCTCCCCTATCGTGCCAACGCAACACTGGGGAGAAGGCCAAATACAATCAATCTATCCCACTCGCTAAAATAATGTGACAGAAGGGCATTCCCCCCTTCTTTTACCGTACCCCGTAGCCTTGCAGGGTATTTCAGCTTTTATTATCAGAAATATTTTAAACCTCCTCTGCCGTGCCCCGCAGCATTGCGGGGTGTTTTGCTCAGCAAAATATAGGGGAAGTGTCCGTAGGACGGAGGGGTTACAAAAATGAAAACAAGACGGCAAACGATTCCCCTAGCCACGCCATCGTTTCGACCGGGCAATGCACTATCACAAATCACAAAAAGAGTCAAGAGAAGCCACCCTCAAAACGAAAAATGCAAGGCGATACGTACCCCGCCTTTGCTCACGTTCGGGCTTTCCCGATAGGTCAATCGCCATACATAATCTACCCGCAAAATGGTAAATATATTATCAAGACCTACACTACATTCCATATAGGGCATTTTATCCATTTCGGTACTACCCTTCGGGAATACGAATAAATCTTTATTATACAGTGGATTATTCTTCTTGCTCAAACTACCGTACAAACCTCTGAACGCAAACACCTCTCTCAATTTCATATATTTCAACAGAGGGATACGATTGAACAAAGCTCCGTTTGCATAATAAGTAAAATCCCACGACACATACTGGTCGTTGATAAATTCGAGAGCATTCATCAAAGCATATGATTCCGGTTGAATCGTATAAGAAAGATTCGCATTAGGAAGTATCAACATAGGAAAAGGAACTTTGTCCCATACCTTTCCGGCCTTCACAATAGCATCGAAATAACCGAATGCCGAGAACCAAAAACGTTTCTGAATCCCAAATTCGGTATGATTATATGAATACTTGCTGCCCAAGAAATTTTTGAAAGCAAAATTATGAGAGAGTGTCAACACGGGAGCATCCAAATTGATTGGGAAACGTTGGCTTTTCGTTTGGTAAAATTTTTCATTGGGAGCAAAGCGCAATTTCACCTCAAAATTGGTTTGCATATAATCCTTTATCTTTTTACCGTATCCATCGATAAAAGCGATACGGTCGGTCGCCATTTGCTGTATCTCGTTACGAATACCCAAACCGAATGAAAAACCGCCCTTTCGTTCTTGCAAATAAGACAACTCGGTCTTTCTTAAATAAGTAGCTTTATTATCGCCCTTACGTTTCAAAGAAAGGAAAACATTGTCTTTATTCGTGTACAGATAATGCTGTCCCAATTGGTCTATGTCGTACGAATGGCTCAGCTTGATAGAATTGATGGGGAACTCCCGGGAATGAAATTTCTTCTTATTGAACGAATATTCTACTTCGCCCGAATATTTAACCTTTTCATCTTTGGTTCCATAAGCCACATAACCGCGAGCAAACCAATGTGGATTTAGTTGGGCGGTAGTTAGTCCACCTATTCTGAAACGAGCGCCCTCTATTTCATTTGCACTAATAGTCGTATTCATCGGCCCGAAATCGAACTTACTGTCTTTCCCTGTTTCTATATAACCGCTGATTAGTATTCCCAAAACTTTCTCCGTATAATAGAACACCGGAACCTCTCGTAGTCGAGCTAAAAGTTTATCTACGGCATTCTCCTTTTTCTTTACCGGCACATGACGATTGTCTACCCAGAACTCTTCCGGTTTTGCCTGAGCATCCACTTCTACTTTCTCCCGACCCTCAAAATCATAAACCGACAAATCATCGGGAGGAGTAAAGGTAAATTTATCATATGTGGTCATACGCCTTGCATACAATCCTTGCGTGGCAGGCATGATCCGGAACTCTATAATGGCATCGTCTTTCGTTTTAATACGCGTCCCGTCTTCCAAACGTTCATAATCCTGTTCGAGATACATATTCTCGACATAATTAAGATTGATATCCCGAGGCACGTTCAACTTCACCTTCTTGATAAAATAGGTCGAATCTCCTTCGGGCACATAAATATGACCTGTAAAGCCGAACGACTCCGAATTAAACGGAACAAAGCCTAAATCCACGCATTTCACGCCGTCTACCAGAATCGTATCTAATAAATAATACTTATAAAACGAAGTACCTATGTTGGACAAAGGGCTCACGAATCTATTATTCAACAGAGTAATATCATTCTTGAAAATATCGATTTCCCGGAATAAATCCTCACACAACATTTGCACGCTTTCTTGGCTGAATATTTCGTCGATTCCTGCCCGCTTAATACCGGTCACCACAGATTTCTCAGTTTCCGGGCTGCGACGATAATAATTCTCGGCGATCTTCTCCTTTATCGAAACAGTCAGAATAGGTTTGCCCGAAACCTCCGAAGTATCGACATAGTCAAAAATAAATTGGAATTTTTTGAAAAGCCACTTTTTCTTTTGTTCCTCCGAAAATTCATTCAGGGCAAAAGTCATCTTTTCATACTTTTCATAATTATAAAAATCGTGATTTTTCGGATCTCCTACGTGGCGACGCTCTATCAATTTTTTTACAAACTCCACTGCCGGATTATTTCTCTTACTGTATTTCTCCTTTTTCGGTTTCACGACCACCTCTTTCAAGACATAATCCGATGGAACCAAATCGATAACCAAATCATTCTCGGCTCCTTTCTTTACAAAAACCGTCTTCTCTCGATAACCCAACGTAGAAAATCGGACATTGAGAAAATTATCACGTACCGAAACGGCAAACTTACCGTCATCGTCCGTCATAAGTCCCTTATCGCTCCCCACAAAAAAAACAGAAGCATAAGATATAGGCTCATGGGTTATGGAATCTCGTACTATCCCCTTTATCACTGTCGCCTTTTGTGCCGTAGCCGAAATAGGAAGCCCTATAAATAATAGGCAAAGGGTTAATACCACATATATCTTTTTTGTCATAAAAGTCTCACAAACTGTATATTATAATTGGTCCCGATATTCGATTCTCTCGAATTTTCAAAATGCAAAAGTACAAAAAAACTGTCGGCTCTCGGAGTTTTATTATCTTCACTTTATGGGTTTAACAATGTTTAATAATGTCGGGATTTCTATTCTGCTTCTTAAACCAAATAAATGTACTATATTCGGCATTCTATTTATATATGTTAAATCATGAGTGCCGAAATAGAACGCAAATACACAGTAAAAGACCAGTCATACCGACAAGAATCAATCGAATGCAAATATTATAAACAAGGATACATCTCAATCGATAAAGAAAGAACCGTGCGCATACGAATTTCCGGGAATAATGCATTCATTACTCTCAAAGGCGTTACCACAGGTTGTACCCGTAAAGAATTCGAATACCCCATTCCGGTAGCCGATGCTGCCGAAATGCTCGGATCACTCTGTCTTCCTTCAATCATCGAAAAGAAAAGGTACATTTATCCCTATGCCGGACACCGATGGGAAATAGACGAATTCATGGACAATAATGACGGACTGGTTATTGCCGAAATCGAGCTAAAATCAGAGTCGGAACAATTCGATTTACCTCCTTTCATAGAAACAGAAGTTACAGGCGACCCCCGCTATTACAATTCCAATCTGGCAAAACACCCCTATAAAACATGGAAAGAAAAAGAATAGCAATTTATTTTAGTTTTTTTTACAATTAAAATAATCTCTACTCGATTCTTTTCTCTACCTTTGCCCCTCGAAAATAATAGGCCATTGGAAAGATGCCGGAGTGGTCGATCGGGACGGTCTCGAAAACCGTTGTACCCTTACGGGTACCGAGGGTTCGAATCCCTCTCTTTCCGCAAGCAAAAAGCGTAGTACTTTTATAATAAAGCATTACGCTTTTTGCATTTTAAATATACACAATATTTGAGTTCAGTAGATAATCAGTAAGGATTGTGGCTCAGTAGATAATTAACGGGGATTGTTCGTGTATATTCCCCTATTGCTAACACAGTTCGCCGTAACGCTACGGGGCACGTCAGGGGAGAAAGGAATATATCCGGTATAAACAGACTGATACGATGGCGTTTTCAACCCCTCCGTCACTTTGTGACACCTCCCCTATATAGCTAACGCCACACCCCGTAATGCTACG
>ERZ1673744.2795-NODE-2795-length-12458-cov-5.756994_pt1 | contig 12458 bp, 9 predicted proteins | sample MGYA00580207_ERZ1673744 | MGnify/ENA primary metagenome ERZ1673744 (study PRJEB41218, sample SAMN15661751) | gut metagenome | host: Homo sapiens | place: Canada: London | collected 2015-08-20/2019-03-30 | study: EMG produced TPA metagenomics assembly of... | reverse complement strand
GGGTTATGAACCAATCTCTCCGAAAATCCTTATTATCAAGGTGATAACTATTTCAAAAAATACGCTTGTAACGATTTAGTAACGGTATTTTGTCTGTCATAGTCGCCTAATGACTTCTTTTTGTCTGCCCGTCTATTACTTATAACAAAGATAACAGATATTTTCTTAACAAGCAAATCATATCACGTTTTTGTGGCAAATCCAATCATTTTTAACGTATGTATGTTCTTCCAGATTTAATGAGATTGGTTCAAAAACTATATAGATTAGGAATAAATTTATAACATATAATCTTTAATATAAAACAAGGTTCTCTGTTTTTCTAAAATAGAAAACCTTGTTTTATATTTTATGCTTTTAAGTTTCTCACGAATTATTAATCGGTATCTCTACTTCTACAGGAATGTTAATCATAGTTTCTATCTTAGTCTTAACAACATTATATAGATCTATATTTTCAATCGGAGTATCTAAAGATATAATCAAAGAATACCGAAGTTTATTGTTATATTGTTTTAGATTAGTACGTGTTTTCCACCAACCTCCAATTGGATATACCGCAATCAAGTTACAAGCAGCTAATTGAGCCGCTGTAAGGTTTAATTCATCTGTATGTATTGATCCCTTATTTCTATTATCTGCACCAATTAACCATCTGGTAGAATCATTTTTACCACGCTCTTCATTTTCTTCAGCTTCAATTAATTTATTAATCCTTAACTGAAACGCTCTTTCATCTTCATCTTCTTGGTTTATATCGAAGCGCAATCCACATGATGCATATCTGTATTTATCTTTCCATCCTATTTCTCCGGGAGCAGGTTCAATAAAATATGATAAAGTTACTCGCATTGTAACATTCGTTTCTGCAAGTTCCTCTAAAACCTCACGGGGCCAAGGTAGCTCAAAAAAGTGCATCTCATTTATTTTGGGAGAATTATCTCCTCGATCCTTAATAAAGGGCTGTATTATTTCTTGAGCAACATATGTTAAACCATTTTCTGTACTATAAAACGCTCTTTCTTCTGATGGTACACCATAACCACAATGGCGTAATCTTCTTTCCATATCTCCTCTATTGCTCACGGGAAATTGCATTTCCATACATGAAGTCCATTTTGCAGAATGAACAATTAATCCACGAATACTTTCTGCCCATAAATGAGGATACCGAGCTTGTAATTTTCCTGCAAAGTTTGAAGCTAATGCCGTCGCTGCACTTGTTGCATTAATAGTATCAAAATAACCACTTATTTGGTAATTTTTACTCGTTGTCATCAATTCCAAATCTTGATGAGAAGAAAATGGGATTTGCGGATCATTGGTTTTATATAAATTCCCTCCTTCAAACATAACTTCTGGCTTCACTAATGCACCTTTTTCCCATAGTGATGACGTTCGAGAAAAGGGACTAATCCCTCCTCCGGGTGCAACACGGGCGTATGCTCTTAATTCTTCGCTATCTGAAGCAACTATATTTGTAAACGCCCCAATAGTTAAACCATTCCATGCTTGTGCTGGATTCTGAATTGGTCGAAGACTGTGGTTATTAGGATATGCGCTAATAATATCTTTATCCAAATTATTTATATCCCAAATATTACCCGCAGAAACCATAAATAAACGTCCAACCTTGCCATTGTTGTATGCAATCGAATCAACTGCCCCTGACCACGACGTCGGTTTCCCTTGCTCGCTATCTTCTGCCGTTATTGCCATACAATAGCAAATGTTTTTCCGAGGGAATATAATTTCAGACGTTGAAACTGCTTGTTCTGTCAAAAATCCCCATGCTTCTTTGGGATTAGGACTACTATGCGGATATAATTTAATTGAACCAACTTGATTCTCAATTTGTACTTTTTGGGTATTTGCAAGGCAAGAAGACATATCACCATAAATGACGGTTCCGCACATTTTTGTACCATGTCCATCTCTATCTGCAATACCCTCTCCAACAACAGAACCACAATTTTGTTCAGGAATTATAGATTCCAAAAGAGGATGTCCATTATTTACACCTGAATCTAATACACAAATAACAGAATTTGTATCTGGGTTAGTTTGGACTCTATTACGCAAATCTTCTACCCATTCTTGTTGTTCGCCTCTATACTCATCAAATAGAAATCCAGTCAATACACGTCCGCTACGCAACTCTGCTAATTGGTCTGAACATCCCAATAATTTAGTCAAAGAATCTTTATTTGCATATACTAAAAATACTGATCTTTCGGGAAATGTTAGAATTGAATCTTCTTTGAAGCGAATATCGAGACTTCGTAGAGAATCAATAAATTTGTTATGCTGGATTCCAATATCTTCGGTTGCGGAAATTCTTATCCAGACCTCATACCAATCATCGTGATCAGTTGGAAAATCTTCACGATTGTCAGTCCATAATGCTTTCAGAAGAGCTACATTTATATTTTCGATACTGCGGAAGAGAGCATCGTTTTTAGGTTTTCCATTATACTCCTCTGTTGCATATTTATGCAACTTCTCTAAAAGTTTATTTTCCTTTCCATGAGGAATGTAGATAGTTGCAAAAGACTGTTCCTGATTATCTTCTATTTTTACTTGCCGAATATTTAACAATCGGATACCAGCTTTCTGATCTTCTAAACTTTTTGATACTAAATCATAAGCAGGAGCACCTGCAAATTCGATATAGGTTCCACTTCTCGCAGGTAAGGAGATTGCTGTCATCTGCTGTTTTACATTTGTGTCATCAACTCTGGCTGCGTCAAATTTCCTTTGTAAATATTCTGCATGCTCTTGTCGGTTGCGCATAGGTATAGAGAGACCGCCACCTCCACTACCTCTGGGAGAATATTTAATAGCCTTTTTTATCGTTTCAGGGATAATAATATGCTCGTATTTATTCATATGCTATTATTTTAAGTTGTAAGCTGATTTCCTTTCTTGGATTGTCTTTACAACCAAACTGGGAGATATTTCAACCTCATTTATTACGGATTCTTTAATTGCATCTAAACATGCTTGATTTATTTCTGCATGACTTAAAGAAGCTAATTCCGGCAAAATCGAATCAATGTCTTTTTGTGAAAGATTTCCATTTAATCGGTTTTTAAGCAACTGAACTTTTTCAAAATCGCTTGGAAGTTGATAATGAATTACATCATCAAAACGTCTAAATAACGCTTGATCTAACAATTCCAAATTATTAGTTGCTGCAATAATCAAACTGTCAGAATGATCTCTTTCAATAAATTGCAAAAAGGAATTTAATACCCGACGCATTTCCCCCACATCATTATCTTTCCCTCGTTGTCCTCCAATTGCATCAAATTCATCAAAAAGATAAACGGCAGGAACATCTTCTATGTAATCGAATATTTGCCGTAATTTAGCACTTGTTTCTCCCATGTATTTCGTTACTATTTTATCCATTAGTACTACATATATTGGCAAGTGTAATTCATTAGCTATTATTGATGCTGTCATTGTTTTTCCTGTACCGGGATTTCCTGAAAAAAGAATTTTTCGTCTGTTTTCAAGATTGTGTCTAAACAATTTATCTTTATAGGTAAATTCATTAATAATCCTTTCTATCCTATTTTTTATTTGTGGGGCAACAACTAAATCCGTTAAATGCTCTTGTGGATAAATTTCTAAAAACAAACCTTGCAAATTGGGATCAATATTTTTCAATTTAGGTTTGTTAATTTTGGCAGCATCAATAATTTTTCGTATGTCATTAGCTAAATTGGTATGTCCTAATTTAGCTTCATGAGCTGCAATTTGCAATGCAACAGTATTAAATTTCTCGCTATTGTCTTCAAAGTGGCTCTTTACGAGCATTTTTAATTGATTCGCTGTTGCCATATTATTGCTTATTATTAATTTGTTCTATATCATTTTTTGAATATAGTAACTCATCTACTTCCACATCAAGAATTGAGGCTATCTTGTATAAAGTTTCAATACTTGGTTGGGTTCGATTCTGTACATACGAATTAACCATATTAAAACTCTTTCCTAATTGTTCGGCTAACCATTTCTGCTTGATGCCTTTTTTATCAAGTACAAGTTTGATCTTATTCATAGATTAAATACTATTCTAAATTTACTTGTGCAAATATACCAAAAATAACGAGATATAAATATCTCGCCCAAACAAAACATTAGTATGCCCTTAATTTGGGCTTATTTTTTAGGCTATCCAACATATACTTACGAGCAAGTATAAGTCTTACTTTCTCGAATCTGCCTAATAATTCGTTTACCTCCATTTTCGCTGTCTTCCCATCGCGTCGTGGCGTCGTTACGTTGCAGGTGCAAAGGTGTTTACGAGGTCTTGACGGACGTACAAGGTCGAGCCTTGCGGTTTTGCGAAAAATCTTCCCTGCGCCCTGCGGTTGCGAGGTATTTGTTCTCAAAAACCTTGTACGTCCTAACCTCTACACCGAAAAGCCCCTGAAACGAAACGACCGACGCGACCGAAAGACGCATCAAAAAAAATGTCGGATAAACGAGCGGCAGATTAGGATAAGAAACTCACTCCCTCCACTCTCAAATCCGCATCAATCAAGAAAAGGAGGTCAAAGATGAAAGCAACATTAAAAATCGCATTTTGGTTGGTTCTGGCAATGTTTGTCAGCAGTATGTTCGGCGGCAGCATTTGGGCATGGTCGATAGGTCTATGGCTCTGCAAGGAGATTATAGAAGGTATTATCCGCTTTCTGTTCGGCTGCATCGTTTTCCTGCTTTCTGCGGCCGCCCTTTTCGGTTTTCTCTTTTGGTTATTAACACTCTAATTACAAAGCATTATGAACGTAACGATCGAATCTTTCTTTTGTCCCTATTGCGACGAAGTGACGGAGACCTATTTCCGTCTTGTAAACACCATTCTTTTTGCCGATGGCGAAGAGAGCCTGCGGCAAGGTCTCGAACGCTTGAAAACCCAAGTGCCGCTTGACGACTATTTCGTGTACGGTTTCGGCGCACATCATCTATGGGTACACCAGCGCAAGCCCAGCGACCAAACCCAATATTTCAGATGCAGGCTGATGAAAGCAGAGTTTTAACCCCCAAAAGATTACGACAATGAAAACGAAAATGACAGTAAACGGCGTATCGGTTTGCCCGACGGGAGAAGAACGCCACGAGTATTTTACCCTCACTCTTTCCCCACGCAGAAAGAAACGGCTTTGTCAATACGACTACCGACACACGGACGGCGAATTGTTCTCCTGCGTCGCCCCGTGGAACTTATATTCTGATCCCCCTATAATAACACGGTTTTGAATAGTCCAAAATCGTCTTTGAATATTGATTTACATATTATATACAACATATAAACTGTATTTTAGACATATCATAGCTGAAATTAGAAGAAAAATTGTATCTTTGGAATACAAATATTAAAATTACATTATGCCCAAATCACTATTTAGAATTATTGCCTTTAGATGTCTCCGACCTGAGAATCCTTTGGCGGGAGAGCCTCATTATGTAGATCGCATGCAACGCTCTTTATCAACGACCGACAGTTGGTATAAATTTTATCGGGATATAGAAGTTAATGATGACGGCAGTCATATCACGATACCGAATAGCTTCACAAATGATGCGATGATTTACGATACAGATAGTTTGAGTATTAGCGTGAGTGCGGTCGTAGGTGAAAATGGTAGTGGAAAGAGTTCAATCCTTGATATGATGGTGAGAGTGTTGAACAATGTCGCTACGGCTTTAATGGGAGAAAAACCGCAATATGCTGCTGCGGAACATGTACATTACATTGAACATGTGTATGGTAGCGTGTTGTTTGTTCAGAATGAAGAATTGCGAAGGCTGGATGTAAAGGGGAGATTGGTTGAGATGATTGGATACAGGAAGGTGAAAAATGAATATAATGACAACAATATTCATTATCGGGCAGGAAGACGTGAAGTGTGGCTAGACGCAATAAATGGCAATGTAGATGATCTCCTGCCCAGACAAACGAACCGTTTGCACAAGTTGACAGAACTGTTCTACACGGTTGTTTGTAATTATTCGCTATATGCTTATAATCCAAGTGACTATTGGGAAGAGTATACCCAAGAGACACGTATCGAAAAAATTAAACCTAAAGTAGATTATACCCATTACCCTTATCTGAGGTGTTGGCTGACAGGATTATTTCATAAGAACGATGGCTATCAGATGCCTTTGGTTCTGAACCCCATGAGAAATAATGGTATCATTCATGCTCCCAAAGAGAACAATCTTGCCAAAGAGAGAATTATGTCCATGCTCTTTTACAGAGATAAGCGAAATCTTAATGAAATTGACCGCTACCCATTTAGAATCATCAATCGTGACCATGTAATCGTGGGATTAGCACTGAATCCACTAACGGATGAGGAAACAAGATGGACAAAGGAATGGATGGTCGGAAAAGGATTATTTGGAAAGCGAAGCCGGTTATATACAGAATACGAAGAGATTGAGAATGAGATACTGGACTATCTTCAAGACATGGTGGGTATTGACAGGGAAGGCTACAAGCATCCGCTGGCTTGTAGATACCTTGTGTACAAGACAATCAAGATAGGGCTGACTTACAAGAAATACAATAAAATAATAAGCAATCTACGGAAGGAGAATCGAAGCATTGATTTATTACACAAGCATTTGGACGAACTGATAAACGATCAGTCGCATATCACTGTGAAATTCCGCCGAACATTGATGTTTCTTATTATTGGGATGTACAATGCTGAACAGATATATCATTTAAGAGATATTCAGAATCAAGCAGAAAGATATATCAACGATAATAATCAATTAGATGTTCTTCCTCATCATGACTTGGTGAATTTCCTACCGCCTCCTGTCTTTGATATTGAATTTAGAATAGTACGAAGAGAACAGATTGATCAAAATGGGGAGTATAACGATAGAAACATAATTCCTTTTTGGAATCTTAGTTCTGGAGAACGTCAGGTGGCATACGTTATAAGCAATTTCGTGTATCATCTTGTTAACATCAACTCTGTTCATACTATAGAGGATGAGAATGTAGCAGGTCTGCCTCTGCTGAAATACAAATATGTGAACGTCGTGTTTGACGAGATAGAACTGTATTTCCATCCAGATTTGCAGAGGCGTTTTCTGTCTCTGATTATCTCCGCACTGCGGAATATTCATATTGAGCACATTGAGGGCATCAACCTGTTGATGGTGACTCATTCGCCATTCGTGTTGAGCGATATCCCAAGAAGTAATGTGCTGGTATTGTCCAAGCATAGGGAAATAGCCGGAGAAACATTCTGTGCCAACATCCATGATATGCTGGGACAGAGTTTCTTTATGGAATATTCCATGGGGCAAATCGCTCAAGAAGAGATAGAAGAAATATTCAGCCGATACAATAGGAATCAGCCAGTCAGTGCAAGTGATTGGAAACGATATACGTATGTGGCAAGTATTGTGGGGGACGAGTATTTGCATTCTACCCTTAAACGAGTGATGAAAAAACTTGAACGCCAATTAGAAAGGAGGAATGAAGAATGATAAAGATGAATTATGGCGACGTCAAGCATCAGAAAAAACTTGAGGGCACATTTGTGGCATTGCTGGACAATGCTGATGAAAGGCAGAAGAAATGGGTTAAGCTCAGAAAGCAGTTATACCAATTGAAGAACGAGTTCAAGAAACTTTTGCCTACTCAATTACACAAACTGATGACATTACCCTATACAGGGCTTGCTGAAATCTATGATACTTATGTCGCATTAAGACTTGACGAAAAAGATCGTTTACATTTGGCATTAAAGGAGCTGTTCAGCTATACAAAAGATAAAGGGGGAAGGTTCAATGCCTTAAGCGATTCCATCATAGACTTTTTTAAAGATAAAAACAATGGTTTTGAGATTCACACCTGCTATTATTGCAATATGACATATATTAACTATTTCCAATATGAGGAAGTTAAGAAAAATGGGAGAAAGACAGGAAAAAGAACCCAATTCGACTTAGACCATGTACTTGACAAAGGAAGATGCCCTCTCGTCGCTTTAAGTTTATACAATCTTGTCCCCGCATGTCCAACATGCAATGGTCCTCATATCAAGGGAAAGCGTGTGATGAATGTTACTTTAAACCAACGTCAAAAACTAAGCCCGACATCCAATTTATACGACTTTGATAACCAAATAAAAATCTGGCTTCGTCCCAAAACAGAGAAAATACCTAATACAGACTTTCTAAAGCATTTGGATGACTATGAACTTGATTTTGATACTTTGTCAGATGCTGACTATGATAAAGAAATAAATTTTCTCTATCTAAGAGAACGGTACAACTATCATAAATGTGAGGCTCTTAGATTGGCGGATTTAAAAGCAAAATACACACCATCAAAAATAAAAGAGATGGCAAGGATTATCTGTAATACTGGGAAAGAAGAACAGAATGAGCCGACACATATAGCCAATGTGATAACAGAACAAATAAGAAGAGATATATTCGGTCTGGATTTTTCAAACGAGCATCACCGCGCCTTCCACAAACTACGCAAAGATATATTGGACTTTAAAGATGAAGAATAAAAACAGAGAAAAAGTCGTGATTTGATGCATTGTTATGCAATAGTGCTTAATAAAATTACTAGTCAACTCTTTAAAAGGTGTCGCAATATGGAGGGCACTGAAAAAGTCCTCCACTCCTTTTTAACAATAAATATCTGCACATACCTTACACTCCTTTTGGTCGTGTGCAGATATTTTAGTATCTTGTGTGCTACAAATTCCCACTGCCATGTTAGCACAGCAACAAGATTTTATACTCAGCCCCTACACCGCCTATATGATCTGGTGGTACCAAAGGATAACCTTTTACGGCGTATTAATGATTTGGTGGATTTTTCTTTTGTCTACCAAGAATTGGTTACCAAGTATTGTAGTGACAATGGACGTACAGCAGAGAGCCCTATCCGTATGTTCAAATACCTTTTGCTCAAAACCATCTATGATATCTCTGATGTAGATGTTGTTGAGCGTTCCCAATATGATATGTCATTCAAGTATTTCCTTGGTATGGCCCCTGAGGAAGGTGTCATCAATCCCTGTTCATTATGTAAATTCCGCAAGATTCGTCTCAAAGATATGGACTTGCTTACTCTTCTGATAAAGAAGACTGTAAGTCTGGCTGTGGAAAAAGGAATCATTACTTCCAAGACAATTATTGTTGATGCGACTCATACAGCATCAAGATCCAATCCATATTCTCCCTTGGAGCTTCTCAAACTTCGTAGCAAGCAATTAAGAAAAGCGCTTTATGACGTTGACGAGGATATAAAAGATTCACTGCCGCAAAAGAATGAAGACGATGCTCTTTCCCGTGAGCTGGATTATACCCAAAGACTTCTTTCTGCAATAGAGGATAATCGGGGAATTGCCAGTATTCCGGCAGTCAAACAACGTCTTAACATGTTGAGGGAGACTCTTGATGACATTCAAGACCACTATACTACGTCTATAGACGGTGATGCGAGAGTTGGTCATAAGAGTCAAGACAGTTCCTTCTTTGGTTACAAGACGCATATTGCCATGAGCGATGAACGTATCATCACTGCGGCTATAGTTACCTCCGGAGATAAAGGAGACGGCCCCCAATTGAGTTCATTGGTGGAACAGAGCAGAAATAACGGTATGCAGGTCGATACCGTTATTGGTGATACCGCATACTCAGGAAATGAAAACCTAAAATTGGCGGAAGATGAAGACAAAGGATTCGAGTTGATATCCAGGATACATCCTATTATTAGCAACGGATTCAGGAAGGAGAACGATAAATTCGATTTCAATAAAGATGCCGGGATGTTTGTCTGCCCTGCCGGACATATGGCTATAAGAAAAGCCAGACAAGGAAAGAGCGATGGTAAATGGAATCAAACCTGGACGTATTATTTTGATGTAAAGAAGTGTAAGGCATGCTCACGGCGGGAAGGATGTTATAAAAATGGGACAAAGAGCAAGACCTATAGTGTTTCCATTAAGACAAGCCAACAAGAAGCCCAGATGGAATACCAACAGACAAAAGAGTTTAAAACAAAAGCCAGGGAAAGGTATAAGATTGAAGCCAAGAACTCTGAATTAAAGCACGTGTATGGCTATGAGAGAGCGCAGTCATACGGCCTGTATTGTATGCAGATGCAAGGCGCATTGGCTATTTTCGCATCAAATATCAAGAGAATTCTCAAATTTATCTAAGAGAAACAGTCAGGAAATCCATTTTAAGCCAAACAACTATCAAAAAAAGAAAATAGATGGCTGCATAGGTGGCACAAAAGCTGAAAAACAAAAATAGATTGGGAATCCAAAGAAAGCGGATTCACAATCTATTTTTTGTGTATTAGAGGGATGCTTATCACAAGTGGAGGACTTTTTCAGTGCCCTCGCAATATGTCTTCTCTGTTTTTTTTCTTTGAATAGTTTGGTTATAAAATTCCCATATATACCATATTCTACATAACTATTTAATAATGAGAAGATGTTTGTTCTTGAAAAAATCATTGCCAACAAGAATAGATTGTCGGTTTCAATTATTATTTGTATCAATCTCTTTGAAAGAGTTGAAAAGAGGACGGGGAGCACATACATGATAGCCGGATATGGCGGAGAAACCTGCTAAATATCAGTGATATTATTTCCTCATGCATGATTGCCACTGACGTAAACAGGACGAAACATGGAAATGAATATTCAACGTTTGACTACAACCTTATATTATGGGCGGCGAATATATGTACGTAAAATGAAACGCCTTTATTACAAAGATACGTTTCTTCAAAATGAGGAAATGGTGGGCATAAATATCCAGTAATACAAATAAGTTCTATTCTGAAATCCGATTTTCTCAATTTTTCTGAGGCATAAGTTTTGGTAATGAAGGAGAAAAACATTATATTTGCAAATGTGATAAAGCGTTCTTTTAATAGATGCAAAATATTACAAAATATAGAAGCTCGCTGGTTTCTAAATCGTTACCTGTTAATTAGAAATGCTTTGTAACACGTTGTGTTTTAGCAAGAAAGGAAAACTGAAATGCCTTGTGCAATGGAATGTGATATTCTTGCCGATACCGCATAAATCGCCTATCTCCTTCAAATACGAATTGAGCTTTTGGTTACTCAATACAGGTAGCAAAAGACCGTTCGGCAGTTTGCCCTCATATTTTTTCAGAATAGCCTGCGGCACTTTCAGCAGAGGCACGTTCACTGCCGTGTCCGTTTTTTGACGGGCAGTCATAATCCACGGCTTACCGTCGAACGAAATACGGATGTTCTCTTTCGTAAGATTCCGCACGTCGATATAAGCCAATCCCGTGAAGCACGCGAAGATGAACACGTCTCGTACTTGCTCCAAACGGCTGCAAGTAAATTTCTTTTTCAGGATTTTCTGTAATTCATGCTCCGTCAGATAACCTCTATCCACTCGTTTCAGCCGTATTTTGTAATTGACGAACGGATCGGTAAAAATCCAGCCGTTGTTTTTGGCCACAATGACGATCATGCGGAATGTCTGCATGAACTTGGCCGTCGTATTTTCATTACAGCCGCTTTCCGTGCGCAGGTAATTTTCAAAATCCGTAATAAACACATGGGAGATTTCTTTCAACGCGATGTCCTTGATCCGATACTTGGTCTGCATGAACTCCTCCAGACGTCGCATACAGCGGTCATACTTGGCATAAGTCGCCGCGCTTTTGCTGATACCGACCAATTTCTTCACATCTTCATTATGCGAGCGGAACAGTTCCAGCAGAGTTTGTTGTCTCGATGTAATTCCCAGAAAAGCGTTGCGAACCTTTTCCGCCGTTACATACGCCTCATGTACCTCGATGTCGTGATAGTGATTTTTCAATGTCGTCCGTACATCGTCCAGCAGGGAATTAAGCTGGCGTGCTTTCAAAGAATTGCCCGCCATTCTTTGCGTATTGACCTCCCACAACTCCGGCACTACATCCAGCTTGGAGCTGAATTGTACGATTTCGCCATTGACGGTCAAACGGATCATAATTCCCGACTTGCCTTCTTTGTTTACTTGATTCTTCCGAATGTAGAAAAGAATCTTGAATGTACTCTTGCTCATAATACCTCCTTTTTTTGCCTCTTTGCCGAGGGTAAAAACTTTTAGCGGCAAAGAAATAATTAATAATTGGGTTGTGAGCAGACACATTGAAGACAACAAACGACAAATCAGAGACTTACCATAAAAATCGTTACTAAAATCAATCGTCCGTTTTCAGTAACGATTTAGTAACGGTACTCTGTCCAAACGGGGCTTTTTTGTGTCTTTCGGATGTCCGAGAAAAGAAATAAAAAATCCCGTAAAACCTTGATTTTACGGGATTTGTCATACTTTGACCCCTTTTTGTCTTTGGGGTTCTGCGGAGAGACAGGGATTCGAACCCCGGGTACCTCGCAGTACAACGGTTTTCAA
>ERZ1673744.2794-NODE-2794-length-12458-cov-5.813835_pt1 | contig 12458 bp, 10 predicted proteins | sample MGYA00580207_ERZ1673744 | MGnify/ENA primary metagenome ERZ1673744 (study PRJEB41218, sample SAMN15661751) | gut metagenome | host: Homo sapiens | place: Canada: London | collected 2015-08-20/2019-03-30 | study: EMG produced TPA metagenomics assembly of... | reverse complement strand
GGGACTGTTCGACTCGGCAGAAAACGTGGCGAAACTTCTTTCGGGTTCTCACCTCGCGGCGACCCTCAAGAAATAGGGACCGGTTGGTTATACCGCCAACCGGTCCGAGATTTTGGGTTAATTGACGGCTCAACACTCATACCAATTATTTGGAAATAGAAATGTTTAAAAAATCAATCGTTTTATCATTATTAGCCATGCTTTGCGTTTCTGTAAACGCTCAGGAACGCCCTCGACAAGATAAATTTGAAAACTATGTTAATGAATGTACTAAGTTTTTTAAACCTGATGGTGAAGCATGTTGGAAAGCCGGAATTGTTCTCGATGAACGAGCCGGTGCTGGAGTTAAAACTGAAAATGAAAAAGAAACGATAGTAACGGAAGCCCGTAGATTCTACAAGAAAGGATGTGATTTAAATTTTGCAAGAGCCTGTAATGGCTTTGTGAGGTATAATAAAATCTCAAACGAAAATAAAATAATATATTTAAACAAAGGTATCGAACTGGGATCTCCAGTATGTATATCTGCTTTTGCAGGGTACGAACTTAAGAACGGTAATAAACAAAAGGCTAAGGAACTCTGGAAGCAGGCATGTGAAAAGAACTTTGGTGATGCATGCTTTCACCTGTCTTTTGAACTTTTTAAAGAGTCTAATAATAAGGATCTTTCTAAACCTATTAAAGATTTGCTAAGTGCAGGGTGCGAAAAAGGCTCTGCACGTTCATGTTTGATGCTATATGTTGATAGTAACGATGTTAAGTATCTGAATCGTAGCAATGATTTGTGTTATTCTGATGTTAACTGTTCCGAAAAACCTACCACTTCAATAACACAGTTCTTAATCAAGGAGGGACAGCTAACAGCTGCTTCTAAACTTGCTAAGTTTGGTTGTGATCATCTTTATGCAGAATCTTGTCGACGATATGCAGAGATGTGCGAAGTAGGACAAGGTACAAGAAAGAATAAAGATCTAGCGAAACAATTTTATGGCAAAGCCTGCGATCTCGGTGATAATGACGGATGCGAAGGTTTCGCAAGATTGCAAGAATAACTTAGAGTATTACTAATAATCAATTATTCAACATACGGACATCTATGTTGAATAACTATTTCCTGCTGGTATCTATCTTTATAGCCATGTATAAAGAAATCCGTTATACATGGCTATACATGAAGATAATCTTTGATCTTTGAGTAGGGTGATCTCATGAAACTCACTAAACACTTTATCCCCTTCGGAGAAGTTCGTTGGAGTGGGTTTACTTGACTTGAGGTTCCTTCGGACGGGTGGTAGCTGTCAGGGCGCTTTCCTGAACAAAAGTACGGCTCTTCAGGGGTACTTGTGGGTAACAGGTACCCCTGAAGAGCCTTAAAATGCCAGAAAGGGTTGCTTTGGAGCCAAAAGTCATGACCAACAAGATCATTTTTTCCAACGAAGAACAAAAAAAAATCGACGATGCGAGAGCGAGATTTAACGTATGGCGTGAATCGCTAGGATGCGCGAACGGGAGCTTAATTGTTTACGGTACTGTTACGCAACAGTATTACACGAAGCGAAATGATCCCCTCTGGTGGTTGACTGACGTTGTTTCCGGGATCGACGGCAAATCGTTGGAGTTGCCGGGACCTAGTTACGCCAAGCCAATTTACATTGGCACCTTGAAGCCGGACGAGGGCAGGGAGGTGGAGGGTAAACGCGTTTCTGCAGTTATCGAGCTGGCACACGAGATTGAGCTCGCAAAGAACGGGTATCGTCTTCAAGCAAGAATTCTAAAAACACCAGACCGTGAACCGAATTGGAAAGCATTGCAATCAACGCTCTCTAGAATGCAGACGCTGCAACAGGCCATTGAGGCTTTGAAGAAGGATCGCGCAAACGCCCTCAAAGAGACCAACAGGGCAAAGAAGGATCTCGAAAAATGTGACTTTGAAATTCAATGGAAAATAAAAGAAGTCTCCGATTTGAACAAACAGATGACCGCTGCCAAACGCGAGTTGGAGATTCTGAACAAAAAGCGGACATTCCTTGGATTCGAAGATACTTCATCAGAAGAACAGCGGTCGAATGCGCTCGGCGTCAAGTTAACGCTGATGGACATCGCCGAACGCGCCCACGCAGCTCTTACGACCGCAGGCGGCATCTACTCCATCGATCTCATTCGAGATTTCACGGCGCTATTGGCGACGCAGGACTTGATCGTTTTGTCCGGCAGCTCCGGATCTGGGAAAACGAGTTTGTGCCGTGAATATGCCCGCGTTACCGGTAGCATTTGCCACGTAATCCCAGTCAAGCCAAATTGGACAAGCGCAGAAGATCTGCTCGGGTTCTACAGTCCCATTGAAAAGCGGTATTTGAAAACGCCTTTCCTGAACGCTCTGCTCGAAGCCTCAAAAGATCCAAGCCATCTTCACATCATTTGCTTGGATGAAATGAACCTGGCGCGCCCAGAATACTATTTCGCAGACTTTCTCAGCGTTCTGGAAACACGCTCGTCGAATCGCTTGCTCGAGCTCAATATGCCGGAAATTGATTCAAGGATTCGTACTCGCATTCACGACGTCCTGAATGCACTGCCGGATGCTATAGCTCTGAATGCCGATATAAGTACAGTCCTGTCCGACGGCTCGATAAAGAAAGCGCTGTACGACATTTTTGCCGCAACAAACGACGAATCGTTTGTCGATGCCTGGGAGCATTTCCATCATGATCTCGAACAAGTGGTTGAGACAGCAGGCATGATTCAGATACCCGACAATGTGCGCTTCATTGGGACGATGAACGTGGATGAAACCACGAACTTCTTCGCGCCGAAAATCCTTGACCGAGCCCACATCCTGCATTTGGACAATCCTCTTTTCGTGCAACATAAGGATGTGCAACAGGTGGAGCACGGCGAGCCCTTCGTAACGACCGCAAGCTCTTTTGATTCTCTGAAACCTTATCCGAATTACGATGAAAAGAGCCCTGTCGTCTCGAAGTTGAAACATCTAGGCGAACATTACTTTATTCCGCTTCGCGTAGACATCAGCCTGAGAACAATGCGTCAAGCGCAGCTCTATGAGGAAAAGGCACGGTCCGCCGGTCTTGATGAACAAGCCATCATAGGCAATGTTCTGCGGCACAAGTTACTTCCTAAATGCGTGTTCGAATTCGACGGCGCCGACGATGAAGGTCTGAAAACTCTTGAAGCGCTGCTTGACGACGTGAACCTGCAGTTGCCTACGACTTGTGTCGATGAGATCTCCAGACTAGTTGAAATGGGCAAGAAGACCCGCTCTGCGAATTGGTGGCAGTTGTGACAAAGCCTGAAATCTGCTACCTCACGATCGGAGGCAACACCGACAACGCCCTTCGGGGGCTTGAGAAGTCCATGCGCGCCGAAGTGATTGGTCGAGAACCGTACTTTTATGCCGACCTTGTCGCCTATCCCAAAGTCGAATCCGGAGCAGTACCTGCCGTACGGTTCCCGTCCGGAAAGAAGCCTGTTTACCCTGAAGATACGCCTCAGGATCATTGGCTTCCCATTGATGCAAACGGCCAGGGCTACTGGACTTACGTTCACCTGAATCCGGAATCTGGACGCTATGAATCGAATGCGTTCAATACCACTGGAACCATGACTGTATCGGATGGTGAACAGAGGCTTTATCTGCAGATCGAGTGCAATCACTTCACCCTACAGGATCTAGAATCGGCCATTGCGGACTTCAAATGCGATCTTCTCAAACTGGTGATGCAGGACTCCAGCATTTTCATTCGTTCACCAAGATCGGATTTTTCCCCTTTGCTAACGAATGAAACGCTCGGAACAATTGACAATTTGATCAAGGCCATCGAAGCTGTGGCGACCGGCCTGAAATCGCGCCTGAGTTATGGAGAGAGCAAGGTTGCGGCTCATAAAGCCAAACCCACTGCCAAAGGAATTCGCGAATTTGCCGCAAACCCCGGCATCCGCCAATTGTCATCGCGTATTTCGGTTTCGAACTTCGACACCGGAGAAAATCGCCATGTGCTCTCTGCGGCTATCGGAGTTGAGCGTTTTTTGCGCTTGGTCTCCCAACTGCAGTACCACTGGCTTGATACCGTCGAAGAAGCTACAAGCCGTGAAACTCAAGATTTAATCTGCAGGATCATTGCGCCAAAGTTGCGCACAGAACTGGGACAGCAACTTCAGTATGAACACGAGCGTATGCGAAGTCATCTGAACATTGCAGCTCAGATCAAAAAGCAGAATCTCAACACTGCCACCCATCAATTGCAGAAACTCATTGCGACGCTTCGGGCAAAAGGTATCAGCGGTACAGAAACTTCATTTAATCCGATGGTGTTCGCTCAGAACAGCCGCTACGCCAAGTTTCAGAAAGCCTATGCTTCGTTCACCGAGAATCAGTGCTTTGCCGATCTCCAGTTCTTCACCCGCTTCGATGCAGAGCTGACAAAAATTTCCGTCACCAACATTCCGAATTTCTATGAACGCTGGTGTTTGGTAAAAATGATTGACCTTTTAGTCAACCGCTTCAGACTCTCCCCAACAGAACCAAACTGGCGAAAATCGTTCGTCAAGGCATGTTTAAGCAACCAGCACAATATCCGCGTGGAATTCAAACGAAGCAGCTTTGAGTGCCATGCAGAACTGACCCTCATCTACCAGGGGGAAGTGACATTGGGCAATAGAACTTATCGCCCAGACTTTCAAATCCAAACGTCCGCCGGCACTTGGGTGGCCGACGCCAAGTTCCGTACGCATAGCGACAATCGCACGCTGATGGTGCTCTGCAATGAGCTAGCAACCTTCAAGAATTACAACATGGACGAAGCCGCTCCGGTCTTTATTTTTCACTGCGCACCCTATGCGGGTGAAGAAACACCTCAAAACAAGAACAACGTCTGGCGACGATTCTGCAACTATGGTTCAGACCGAAACAACGGTCGACGTGGGCATGTTTTCATTACGCCCGAATCAAAATACAGGAATGAAAGCCTAGACAATCTGGTGCGCTGGATGCTGATGATATTCCAGAAGCTTGGTCGGGCTCAGTGCCCCATTTGTGGTTCCACTCTTGTCGCTGAGCCTGGCTCCGCAGTAGGAAAACTTTATCGGTGCTCCTCCTGTAAATTTACGTCCGTGCAAACGCATTGCCATGCTTGCCATAATCCAATTTGGAAGAACTCCTGCTACTGGTCCTACAATTTATATGCTGATAACTGGGCGAATGTTCGATGCCCCAACTGCGGAGCATGCTTGGGAGAACCAAAGCAGCATGAAAGCCAATGGTTAAAGTTCAAAAAGAAGAAAAAGCCGGTCAAAAGCGGCTTGGATTTATACCTTGAGGATCCGGATCGTTATGCCGTCGACGGCGAATTAATAAACCGCTTTTAGGAACTGCGCAACAAAATCGCCGTTCCAAACGAAGTTCGCCTGTGCTAAACTTCCTAACAAGGAAATGAATGTTGCGAGCATCCCGATTTCCTTTAAGAAGACTCTGCCCGGTGCTGGAAACACCGGGCTTTGTCGTTTCCACACCCCTTGCGGGGACCCCATTCCGACGCCGAAGGCTCGGCATCGAGAATTTCGTGAGCCTGGCCGGAGTTGTGGGGCGGAAGGGATGGTTCGCAACTTCCCTGCTACCGATATTTTGCCAGAGAGTCCGAAAAGACGCGTCCTTCGATGGCATGCCCGAAAGCGCAAGCGGGGCCCCCTTTCGGAGACCCCGTTTCCGTTGGCTAAGAAGCAATTAACGCTTGCGGGAAGCAACCCAAGCAATACAGACAATGACGCCGAGAGGCGTGCCGGTCGTCTTGGGGTTGGCGCGCGATCAAGGCACCTTGTATTCGAAGTTGTGGCAACCGCCGCAGTAGTTGACGCCGGCCTTGTGGCCTTTGTGGCATTCTGTGCACGGGAGTGCGCCTTCGTGCTGCGCATGCGGATTGGTTTCGTAGCGGCCTTCGGTCTTCTTGATCATGGCGTTGTAGTTGCCGTGGCAGTCGACGCATATGTCGTAGTCGCCGCTGGTCTTGATCTTCATGTCGGGCGTATGGCACGACTCGCATTTGAGGCCGCGCTCCACATGGCGGTCGGCAAGGAACTTGCCGTCGGCCGCGGAGGCTGCGGCGGCCGCTGCGATAAGCGCCGCGCCCAGAATGGCATTGGTGAGAGTTTTCATCTTTGTGTTCTCCCGTCGGGGGTTGAGACATGGAGGTGCCGGCGTTCCCTGCCGGAGCGCCGGCACCTGTCTGACGGGGATTTCAGCTGACTTCAGTCGCCGTTCAGACCGCCGTATCCGGCAGCTTGGCGACGATCTTGCCGCAGTGGCGACCGTAGACCAGGCATTCGGTCAGGTTGCCGCCGCCCTGATAGACGAACTTCAGAGCCGAAGCAATTTCGCCGACGCAGTAGAGATGCGGAATCGGCTTGCCTTCCCAGGTCAGAACCTCGCGGTCGGCGTTTGCAAGGAGGCCGCCCTTGGTGTTCGGACCGCCGGCAACCAGCGGCATGGCGTAGAACGGCCCCTGGGCGATCTTGCCGAGCGTGGCCGGACGACGGCCGAAGTCCTCGTCCTTCTTTTCGTCGCAGAACTTGTTGAAGCGTTCGACCGTTTCGACAAGGTTGGCCGGCACCATGCGGTGCTTGTTTTCCGGATGGTTCCTGATCTTTTCAGCCAGCTCTTCGATCGTGTCGGCCTTGAGGATCAGTCCGCTTTCGATGGCCTTCATGTTGTCCTTGTCCCAGTCGACCATGCCGTAGCCGACGACGGAAATGCCGAGACCGACCAGAGGCTTCGAAGCGCGAAGTTTTTCGTCAAAGATCATCCAGGACGGCGTGCGCGGATAGGAGAGCGTCGAGATGTCGAACTGAACGGCGGCCTTGTAGAAGAAGTAGCGGCTCGGATTGTCGGTCACCTTCGTTTCGGCTTCATAGCGCTTGCCGAAGTTGTCGACCACGATGGAGTTCGTGGAGCCGACGGCCGGCGTGATGGAGCCTAGGCGCATGCCGTTGAAGCGCTTCTGCGTCGGCACGATCACGCGGGCTGCCGACTTGCCGGCTTTCTGCAGGCCTGCACCGACGGCCATGCCCATGGAGATGCCGTCGCCGGTGTTCGATGTCGTGCCGTAGAAGGCCCAGCCGTTGATGCCCGGACCTTCAAGGAAGGCGGAGCGCATGGCGCGGCTGTATTCATAGCCACCCGTGCAGAGCACCACGGCCTTCTTGGCGCGGACGTAGAGCTTCTTGCCGCCCTTGACGGCCGCGGCGCCGACGATCTCGCCCTTGGCGTTCTTCAGAAGTTCGCAGGCCGGAGCCTCCCAGACGACCTTGATCTTGTTGCCCTGCTTCTTCACGCCTTCTTCAAGGCAGAGCCAGAAGGCTTCGCCGGAACTCGTCTCGTTCTTCGGGCACTTGTAGGAAACCTGGTTGAAATTCTTCATGCGCTTCGTGTAGGTCGCACGATACGCGTTGTAGCGGCATTCCTTGGCGCCCGGGAAGTTCGGGAAGCTGGCCTTGTCGAAGCCCGGCTGGCTGCCGCCGATGAATTCCGGATCGAGGCTCTGCATGAACTCGAGGTTCGAGGGCGACAGATCGGCCCACACCTGAGCGAGGTCGTCGGAGTATTCGGGGATTTCGCCTTCTTCCTTCCACTCGATGTTCTCGCCCGAGAACATGGCCTTGGCGTATTCCTTCAGAGCCTTCGGATCGCCGTCCTTGAACGGGCAGTGGAAGATGCCGCCGGACATGCGGGTGTTCGAAATGTGAGCGTCCTGAGGATTCTTTTCCAGAACGATCACCTTCGCGCCGTTCTGAGCGGCGACGATGGCCGTGGTGGCGCCTGCGCCGCCGAAGCCGAGAACGACGACGTCAGCCGTCATGTCCCACTTCTTGGGAAGCGGAGAAATGGCCTGCGCGGCAAATGCGCTCGGAACGGTAAGACCGGCAACGGCGCCGCCGAGAGCGCCGGTAAGGAATTGACGACGATTGGACATGACTTGTCTCCTTGAATGAGGGGCGCTGCTCCCCTGGTCCGGGCCTCGGCGCCTCATTGTCTGAAAAGGGCTGCGCCCCACAACAAGCGCACCTCTTCATGCAGTTCATTTTAGAAAACAGCCTCACGCCCTTCATCGGCCGGAACGCCATTGCCAACTACCGCAAACACGATCTATACTCTAAAATTTAGCGCCGCGTTTTTCCCGGCGATCCTGCCGAAGGTGCAGGCGCAGGCCACGCCGTTGCCGCCGATTCGCTCCACGCCGTGAACGCTGCCCGTCGCCTCGCCCGCCGCGTAAAAACCCGCTACGTGCCGGCCGTTCCGATCGAGCACCCGCGCATGCTCGTCGATCCGAATGCCGCCGAGCGTGTTGTGCACGCGCAAAAACAGCTTGGCTCCCCAAAAAGGCGGCTTGTCAAGAGAACGCTCCGCCGACGCGCTTTTCACTTCTTCGGCCACCGCCTCGGGCGGCAGCCCCATCTTGACGGCGAGCGCCTCGGGCGTATCCGCCTTCCAGGCCTGCCCCGCATAACGGCCGCGGTAGAGATTCTTAAGACTGATCGGATCGAACGCTTCAAGCGCCCGGGAGGACGCAATGCTGAAGCAGGGCCCCTCCTGCGTCTCCTTCAAAACCGCGCCGGCAATTTCATGACGACCCGCCGTTTCGTCCGTAAAGCGCCGGCCCTTCGAATTGACGATGATCATCCGCGACGGAATGTAGTCGAGTCGAATGGGATAGTTGAAGGCCGCACCCGCGCCTGGCACGCATTCCACATATTCCATGTTGACGAGCGCCGCACCCGCATCCGCAGCCTCCGCCAAAAGCTCGCCCGTCGCACCTGGCTGGCTGTCCGCCGGAAGATCCGCCGTTGCCGGCGCATACATCCGGCGCAATTCCCGGCTCGCGCCGAACCCGCCGAAGGCCGCCACGACGCCACGGGACGCCTCCACATACAACGGTCTCCCCTTCTCCATCACGACAAGCCCCGTCACACGATTTCGTTCCCGATCAAATACGAATCGCAAAACAGGCATCGACGTGCGGCTCAGAACGCCGAGCTTCTGAGCCGCAGCCGAGAGCGTGCGGACGTAGCCCGTCCCGCGTGGCAGCACTGGCTTGTGGCTGCGCGGAAAGCCGCTGCCCATGATTTCCTGCACCTCCGGCAGGAACTGCATGCCGAGCTCCTCCAACCAGGCGAGCGTCACCGTGCTCTCGTGCGCGAAGGTTTCGGCCATGATGCGGGTGTTGCCGCCGGCGCCCGCCTTGAGTATCTGGGCTGCAAAAAGCGCCTCGCTGTCGCAAATTCCCTGAACCTTCTGCCTTGCCGGATCCACAGCATTGAAGTAGCCGCCGGAAATCAGCGTATCGCCGCCGATGTGCGGCATCTTTTCAAAGAGCATGACGCTCGCGCCGTTCTGCGCGGCTGCAAGTGCGGCGGACAGGCCTGCGCCTCCGCCGCCCGCCACGGCGACGTCGCAGCTCAGATCCCAGGCTGCGGGCGGGGCACAAAAGAGCTTCGAGGATGCCAGTCCGAGGCCGAGCCCGATCAGGTCGCGCCGTCTCATGACTCGACCTCCCTGCGGCCGTAGGTGTCGAGATCCCGTAAAAAGTCGGACAGCTCCACCGCGTTTTCAACCTCAAGCTTGCGATAGATAGACTCCTTGTGGGAGCGGACCGTACGTTCGGCGACGCAGAGCGCTTCCGCCACCACTGCGTTGCCGAGTCCCTTCGCGACCATCACGGCAACCTGCCGCTCGGCCGGCGTGAGCGTCTCCCAAAGCTTTTCGAGCGAATCGCCGTAGCGCTTGCCGCGACGGTCCTCAATGCTCTTGGCCACGGCCTCCCGGATCAGCGCGAGCAGCTTTTCGGGTTTGGGAGGTTTGACGAGAAAGTTCATGGCGCCGGCCCTCACCGCCTCGGCCGCCATCTCGATGTCGCCGTGAGCCGAAAGGAATATGACGGGCTGATCGATCTTCCTGCGCTTCAACTCCGCCTGCAGTTCTATCCCGCTCATGCCGGGCATGCGCACATCGAGCACCAGCACGCCGGGAACGTCCGGATCGTCCTCATCGAGAAAGGCCTGAGCGCTCGAATAGCGGCGCACGGTCATGTCGGCCATCTCCAGAAAGACGGTCAGTGCATCAAGAACTGTGTAATCGTCGTCCACAAGCCGGACGACCGGTGAAATGCTGTTTGTCATCATTGCTTATCCTGCGGACCATTGTCCGATTCGGGCTTCTCGTCGAGTACGTCGAGCGTCAGCGACACCGACAAGCCGCCGCCCGGGCGGCGTTCGAAATCAATGTGGCCGCCCGACTTCTCTGCGAGCGCCACGGCAATGGAAAGGCCGAAGCCCAGTCCGTCCGCCTTCGAGCTTCGCCCGAGCTTGCCGAGCCGCTCGAAGACCTCGTTCGAAATGAGAGGACCGTTGTCGGCGACCGTGAGGAAGGCATGGCCGCCATCCTCGGATATTCTCACGACGACCGCCGGATTCGAGACCTTGCGGACGGCTTCAAGCGCATTCTTGATGAAGTTCAGCGCGATGAACTGCAGCTCGAACGGATCGGCCAGCACGACCGGATCCGCCTCCCTGCGAACGACCGCCGGCACGCCGCTCCGAAGCGTCTTCATCGCCTCCTCGACCACCGAGGCAAGTCTCACGGGCACGCGCTTCGATTCGGCCTTCTTGGCATATCCTCGAACATGCTCCACAATGTCGGACGAGCGCTGAAGCTCCGACTCCAGCCGGTCAATCAGGCCGGCCGCCTTCGGCGTCAGGCTCCCCTCCTTTCCGAGCAGAAGCTTGAGCGCGCCTGCGTATAGCGAAATGCTCATCAGCGGTTGCTTGATCTCATGAGCGAGCATGCTCGAGAGCTGGCTCACGATGTTGGAGCGCTCGAGCTGAAGAAGCTGGTTGCGGGATTCCTGAGCAACCTTGTGAAAGTGTTCGGTTTCGGCCAGGGATTCGGCCAACTGGGCCGTGCGCTTTCTCACGAGAAGATTGATCGTCACCACATGAAAGATCACGGCAAGAAGCAGACCCGCCAGCAGAAGGATCTCCGTTCGATACTCGAGCCATACGCGCTCGAGCGTCCAAGGCTGCGGCTCATAAGGACCCATCTTGAGCTTCTTCAGTAGACCGTATGTGGGCAGGAAGTCATTGGCGATCGTCCACTTGAAGTCCAATCCCTGGTGCGGCATGCTCAAAAGCGCCACCGTCACCGCTCGGGTCACTTCGGCATCGACGTTCGGGAAGGACGAGAAGACGACGTCCGGATACAGCTCCGTGCTTCGAACGCAGGACATGCCGTCCGCCTTCGCATCCACCACGCGAAACTCACCGGGTCTGATCTGGCCCGCGGCCAACAGCTGCTCATACTCGCAGGTTGAAAGGATCCCGATGTCCGCGAGTCCCATTCGCACCGTCATGGCCACATCGGGAATGCCGTAATCCGTCACCACCAGATCCCGGAAGAAGTCGTCCGGCCTGCCGAAACGGTCCGCAATCTCGCCCTTGGCGATCAGCCAGCCGTCAAAGCTCTTGCGCGACTGAATGGCCGCGCGAAGCCCGCGGGCATCCGCCAGCGTCCGGACGGGCGAGTCCATCGGAACGATGAAGGCGGATGCAACCGTATGGGCGACATCGTTCGACATGTCGGGCTTCTTCGTCGCCACCTGGTGCGCGCCCGTCTTCTCGATGAGCGACACGAAGGTTGAGGCCGACGTCACGAGAAAGGCCGGCCTTGTCCTGGCAATGTCGTCGTTGAGATGCCGAAAGTCGATCTCGACGATTCGAAAGGCATACTGCGGCAGCGCTTCGATCAGATTATCGAGCGTCGGCGCATACGTATGAATGTAGAAGTCCGGCGAAAAGGTGTCGACAAGCCCGATCGTCACCTCCTGACGAGCATCGGCAGCCTCAACCGAGGCGGCGCAGGATCCCGCCAGCAGGCCGAAGAGACCTGCAGCCAAAAGCGAACGGCGAAGAAAGGATGCGAACGGCATTGCAATTCACGGACAAAACGTGTGGACGAGAGTAAAATACATAGTCAGCTCCCCAATTGCAAGGGTTAAGGAAGCTCTTCAAAACCCCCATCTTTGAGCGATGGGGGAAGCAATTTTGTTTAAATTGAGGACTCCAGACCAGACGCTGAAAAGCGTCGAAAGTTCCCATGAACGTTAGGCGTTCGATTTTTCCGAATGTTGATGAAATAACTCGATATTTGCCTGCAAATTAGGCAAATCCCATCTTCAAGAGTCAGCTCGCCCCTATGGTGCTCGAGACGAAGCGCGAACCAGAGTCTCAGGGTTGATCAGCAAGGCAGCTTTGGCGGAGCACACCATTTGCGCAAGCGGTAGCAGTTGTATAGTGCAAACAACGTTTGCGCTCGACTGTGATTTTTCGCCAATCCGCGATAACTAACCTTGGCATAGCCATAAATCCTCTTCAGCCAGAGGAAGCTCCACTCAATCGAG
>ERZ1673744.2783-NODE-2783-length-12518-cov-4.346706_pt1 | contig 12518 bp, 10 predicted proteins | sample MGYA00580207_ERZ1673744 | MGnify/ENA primary metagenome ERZ1673744 (study PRJEB41218, sample SAMN15661751) | gut metagenome | host: Homo sapiens | place: Canada: London | collected 2015-08-20/2019-03-30 | study: EMG produced TPA metagenomics assembly of... | reverse complement strand
ATGCGCGGTCCGCACGCATACCCCAGACGCCAGCCTGTCATGGCATGGGATTTGGAGAAACCGTTGATCACGATCGTCCGGTCACGCATTCCCTGCAGGGAGGCAATCGTCACATGCCGCTCCAGATACGTCAGCTCCGAGTAGATCTCGTCGCTAATGACATAAAGGTCGTGCTCTCTTACGATGTCCGCGATCTTTTCCAGATCTTTTTTCTCCATAATGGCGCCGGTCGGATTATTCGGGAACGGCATCACCAGAAGCTTGGTCTTCGGTGTGATGGCAGCCTCCAGCGCTTCCGGCGTCAGCCGGAATTCATTCTCCGCCTTCAGCTCAATGATCACCGGAACGCCTCCTGCAAGCACGGCGCACGGCACGTAGGACACGTAGCTCGGCTGCGGGATTAAAACCTCATCTCCCGGATCAAGCATGGCGCGCATCGCCGCATCGATCGCCTCGCTGCCTCCGATCGTCACCATGATCTCATGATCCGGATCATAGGACACCCCGTAATGCCGGTCCAGATAATGGTCGATCTCCACTTTTAATTCCTTGAGTCCGGCATTGGATGTATAGTGTGTCTTTCCTTTTTCCAGGGAATAAATACCCTCGTCGCGGATATGCCACGGGGTATCAAAATCCGGCTCGCCGACACCCAGAGAGATCGCGTCCTTCATCTCATGGACGACGTCAAAGAACTTTCGGATACCAGACGGCTGGATCGTTGTGATTGTCTTATTTAACGGATCTCTCATCTTACATCTCTATCCTTTCATCTTTGGGCTGCTCTGCCATTACGGTTCCATGATCCTTATACTTCTTCAGGATGAAGTTGGTCTTCGTGCTGAGCACGGAATCCAGCGGGGAAAGCTTATCGGACACGAACTGTGAAACCTCGCGCAGGGTCTTTCCCTCGATCGTCACCATAAAATCAAAGCCTCCGGAGATGAGGTAAACGGAATTGACCTCCGGATAGTTGTAGATCCGCTCTGCCACCTTGTCAAAGCCCATGCCGCGCTGCGGTGTCACACGTACCTCGATTAGCGCAGTCACCTTCTCAATGCCCGCTTTGTCCCAATCGATCAGTGTGTGGTAGCCGCAGATAATGTGCTCCTCTTCCATTTTCTCAAGCTCATTCATGACCGTTGTCTCATCGACACCGAGCACAATGGCAAGCTCCTTTAAGTCAATCCGGCTGTTCTTCTCTATAAATGTCAAAATCTTTTCACGCATCGCTTCTTCTCCTTTATATCGCCTTATATAATTCGTCCGCCTTCGGAGGCTCCAAAAATCTGCGTTCCTCCTCGTTCAAAAGGACGCGGTCGTTCCCCGCGGTTGCCTTTCCGATAATCGTTGCAGGGATTCCTGCCTTCTCCAGTTCTCTTACCAGCAGATTGCCATCCTCTGCCGCCATCAGCATACAGCCGCTGGAAATCAGCTGGTAGGGGTTGATTCCGAAAAATTCACAGACCTCAATGGTCTCCTGACGAACCGGTATCTTTTTCAAATCGATTTCAAGTCCGACGCCAGATGCTTCCGCCATTTCCCAGAGCGCACCGAATATTCCGCCCTCTGTGACGTCATGCATTGCACCAACGCCAGACTTGACGGCGACTGCGGCCTCTGATTGTACCGATATATAAGCATCCAGTGCTTTTGCCTTCTCGACAAAAGGCACCGAGAACTTTGTCTTTAGTTCTGTTTCTTTTTCCTTTGCGATAATGGAAGTTCCCTCAATTCCGATCCACTTTGTGACAAGAATATCCATACCCGGCCTCGCCCCTCCGGTCGAGATCAGACAGCCATCCTTCACTTTGCCGACACCGCAGACGGAGATCACCGGCTGATTGACCACCGCCGTCACTTCCGTGTGTCCCCCCATCACCTGGATCTTTGCCTTGGCGCAGGCTTCCTCCACCTGTGCCATCATGGCACGCAGTTCGGGCTCCTCCACGCTCTCCGGCAGCAGCACCGTGAGCAGCACGCCCACCGGCTCCGCCCCCGCGCTTGCCAGATCATTCACTGTAATCTGAATCGCAAGTGTCCCGATGTCCTTCGCCGTTCCGGTAATCGGATCTGTGGACATCACAAGCGTCTCATCCTCCGCCAGCTTGATCGCAGCGCAGTCCTCTCCGACGCCGGCTCCTAAGACAACCTCGGGGCGTCTGGTATGTATTTGTTTGAATACGGAGCGCTTCAGTACGCTCTCCGGCAGTTTTCCGATCTTCATCTGTGTTCTCCCGTTTATTTACAGCTTAAGGCTGTCTCTTCTGAGGCAGCCTTAAACAATCTCTTATACTTTTATTCTCCGCCTGTGATCTGGCTCTCATCCACCGTTCCGGTAATCGCCTGTTCTTCCTGCGACGGCTGTTCTACCGGTGCCGGATTTAAGATTGCTGCCGCACTCGCCGCATAAGGTGCAACCGCCGCATTGATGGTTGCCTCATCCCCGGTCGCAAGCGCCGCGCCAATCACCGCCGACACATTCGGGTCTGCTGATGCCGTTCCCACGTTCACAATCTTCGGAGACGCCTTGTAGGTACTCTTATTAAAAATCTCCCGGCTCTCCTCCACACCGTCTACCGTGACAACTTTCCACAGTCTTGCCACATAGCCGATATGCTTGCCCTGCGCAGTCTTCATATAACCCGCCGGATCTCCGGTCGCCACATACTGTGTGCCCGGATCCTGCTCGGATACCACTTCACTCTCATAGGTCACAACACGGTTCGACGGTCTCGTGTCATGTCCGTAGATCTTAAAGGTGACATTCTTTCCCTCGGTGTACCCCTCAATATAAATCGGAATGTCCTGATTATTGACAAAACGCAGATCCTTGTAATCGCCTGCAATCGCCGCATCCATGGATGGCTTCACATAGCTTACGATCATGGAATGATTCGAGCGCTGCGTGATCTCAAGCTCCGCCAGAATGACTGCGTTGTACAAAGTCGTAGATACCTGGCACACACCGCCGCCGTAAGACTCAACCGTCTGACCATTCTCGTAGGCACCTGCCAGTTCGTATCCGTTTGCCGCATCCAGCGGTCCGATCGCTTCATAGACGGAAAATTCCTCGCCCGGATAAAGCAGTGTACCATTGATCTTGCTGGTTGCATTGGAGATGTTGTCGCAGCGGTTCTGACCGGAATCCTTGTAATTCGTCGTATAGCTTCCCATCATATCCGTGATCTGCTCCAGATCTTCCTCGCTGCCGCGCGGCTCCACCACTTCCGCCACGAGCTCGATCTCGGCGTTGCCACCGTCCCACTCACTGCTGATATAGTTCTCGATCGCCGCAATGGAATCCTCCACGTTGACCTCGATGCCCTGCTCGCCCTTAATGATCTTAAACGCACCGTTCTCACGAACCAGACCATTATCCACAGCCTCCTGGTTCAGCTGCGCCGCTTTCCCGGAAAGGATGGATGCCACCGCATCGGAATCCACATCCAGTGAGAGTGCAATCACTTTGTCCCCCTGCTGCAGATCCTTCTTGTCCTTGTACCGCTTGATGAGGTTGCCGCTTCTGCCGACATCTATCGCCTCGTCCACCACGTTTAAGTTGGAAAAGGATATTCCAAGATCAGCTGCCGTCACGGATACACTTTTATCGCCGGTCTTCAATGTCATCTCCGCCGAATCTGCGCTCTCCACGTACGCTTCTACCGCGCTGACCGCTTCTTCCTCCGTCATGCCGCCCACATAAATATTGCCGATATAGACACCGTCCTCAATCGTCTCCGTCTCCTGTGCCCTCATGGAAACCGGTGCCGCCAGCAATGCGTAAAGTGCCACTGCACCCCCAAACAATGTCAAAAAACCTGTTCCCTTTTTCATATTCTTCCCTCTGAAATATCTGTTCTCTGCTCTGCTAACGCCTGTTTTGCCAAGCATATACTCTACTTCCGCTCATTATAGCCCATACGCGCCTTTCTTTTCAAGGTGCATAAACACGAATATGTTTGACTCACTCCGGGATTTTTAGTATATTTTACATGAAAGCAAAACGGCGGAATACACTTATAATAACGCTGCAAGCACCGTTGTCAGAAGCATGGCTGCCACAACCACAATGATGATTCCTGCAAGCAGTTTTTTATTCTTTTTTTTACCAAAATCGTACATTTCGTTCTACCACCTTTCCGTTCACGCCCTGGATACCGCGCGAACCTTTTACACTATACCACAAGAAGGGATGATTCTCATGATTTTTTTAGGACTTTTTATCTTTTTTGTATGTATGTTTGCTTATCTGCGCCATAAAAGCACCGCTGCCGAAGAAGCCGCTGCCGAGAGCTTCTGGAACCGCGAGAACGAAGCAAACCACACACGCCGCAAGGACATCAGCGGGCTTCCCTATGTTACCATACCTCTTGCCGATTTTCCAATGGGTATCTATGACAATCCCGAATTAAAAAAATATGAGGAGACTCTCCAATCGCTTGCCGGACAGAAAATCTTAAACCTCGGCGGCAAGACCAACACCGATCTCAAGCTGGAGTACGGCGTTGCCAATCTGGAAACGCTCTGCGCCTGTGACGAGAACTACACCACCCTCTGCCGCACCATCTATGAGTACGCCGAATGTTTGAAAAAGCTCGGTCATGACGCGGAGGCAGTCCGGGTTCTCGAGTACGGCATCAGCTGCGGGTCCGATCACAGTGGGAACTACCGGATGCTCGCAGACTATTATCTAAACGCCAGGGATTCCGACGCACTTGACCGTCTTCTCATCGCCGCGAGAGCACTGGAATCCCCCAGACAGAACGCCATCGTCGCCATGCTTGAGGAAAAAGTAAATGCTTAATCCCGGGGCATCCGCCCGTGCACGGCGATCCAGCGGTCAAGCAGTCTCGACGCCTCACTCCGCGTCATCTGCTCCGGGATCTCCGTCTCCGGGATGCCGTAATGCGCAGCATATTTCTTGAGGCCATCCATCTGACGCCCCGTTGCGGGCGTCTGTTTTTTTGTGCGGTAACAGAGCGCATACGGCAGAAACGCCTCCGGCTGTGCCGTACCGTACTCCTGTTTTAATCTCTCCAGCACGATTCCGGTCGCCATCGCATCATCGAGCGCACGGTGCGCCCGCTCACGCCCGATTCCGAAATAGGTACACAGACTTTCCAGGTCCTTTTTCTGCTCCGCCGGAAGGAAGCGCCTTGCCAGCTTTAAGGTATCCACAGCATTTCGCTCAAACGCCTGACCGTGGTTGACCGACCACTGTTTCAGAAAGCTGTAATCAAAAATCACATTCTGGCCGACCAGCACATCGTCCCCCAGGAATGTAAAAAATTCCCGCATCGCCTCTTCCGGCTCCCTGCCGCCTGCCGCCATCTCCGGCGTAATGCCCGTCAGTTCTACCACGCGCTCTGACAATTCCCGCCCACATTTTAAAATAGCGCCATACGTTTCCGTCTGTCTGCCGTCTCTGACGCGCACGGCTCCCACTTCCAGAATGGCATCCGTCTTCGCATTCAATCCCGTCATCTCAAGATCAATGACCACATAATCCTCTAACAATCTATTCTCCCCTCTTTCCGGTTATTCCCCGGAAGGCTCCAGATATTCATGCCGCGCCTGGTGATCGAGCGGATCCCTTCCGGTATAGTCAAATCTCACATAGACCGGTTCTTCCAGCCTCTCCGGGAGCGATGCGGTATCCTGCCTGTGGCCGGAAAACCGGTAGAAAAACCGCTCAATGTGCGACTGCTTTCCATTTTTACCATACCGGCGCGCAATCTGTTTCCATTCATTCGCATCTGCTGCCCACGAAGGTCTGCTTCCGAGATTCTCTCTTTCATACAGGTCATATACCAGACCCTCACCAAGCACCGGAAGCAGTCCCGGCTTACGCTCTTTTGTAAATTCCAGCAGGATCTCCGCCCTGCGCATCCTGGAATGACCCATTCCAAAATAACCGTGCTCCTCATAAAAAGTTCCCAGTTCCGCAAACATGGCAAACGCACTCGCATACTGCGTCTCCAGAAGCCGGATTGCTGTGGCGTACTGTCCGCTGTTGTAATACACCTCGAGCATCTCTTCCACCTGCCGGATGCGAAGGATCTCCCCGAACCCCAGCCAGTTTGTCTTAAGCACCTCATACGGCGGTCTGCTGCGGTAGATCAGACCATACTCTGTGGCATGCTCATACATGTAAGAACCTTTTAGCACTTTTAAGAATCCAAGCTGAAGCTGATTGGGCTTTAACGCATAAATCTCATCAAACGAACGCGCAAATGTCTCATAGCCCTCATAGGGCAGACCTGCGATCAGATCCAGATGCTCGTGAATATTCTCTTTTTCCTGGATGCTCCTTACTACCGCTTTCAGGCGATCCAGCTGCATCGTCCGGTGAATCTCGGTGATTGTGGCGTCGTTCGTGGACTGCACGCCGATCTCCAGCTGGATCAGTCCCGGCCGCATCTGACCGATCAGCGCAATCTCCTCATCCGTCAGAAGATCGGCAGATATCTCAAAATGGAAGTTGGTCACGCCATTATCATGTTCGATTAAAAACTTCCAGATCTCCATGGCATGTTCATGCCTGCAGTTAAAGGTGCGGTCCACAAACTTCACCTGCGCGACTTCCTGCTCCAAAAAAAATGCCAGTTCTTTTTTCACCCGCTCCACATCCCGGAACCGCAGTGTCTTTTCCACCGAGGAAAGACAGTAGCTGCACCGGAACGGACATCCTCTGCTCGATTCATAATAGATGATGCGGTTCCGGAAATCTTCAACGGCTCCGTAGCAGAACGGAATCCGGTTTAAATCCAGCGGCTCGCGCGCTCCGGTTTTTACGAGGCTCTCTCCGGCACGGTACATGATTCCCTTGATTCCCGGGAAATCCACCTTCCCCGCCTTCGCTCCGGCACCCGCTTTTGCGTAGTTCTCACACAGTTCCAGAAAAGTCTCTTCTCCCTCGCCAACCATTGCCCCGGTCACCTGCGGATGCGCTTTTAGAAACGCCTCCGTCTCATAAGACACTTCCGGGCCTCCGACCCAGATCGGCACTTCGGGACAGATCTTGTGGTACTCGTCCATCAGCTGTTCCACATAATCCAGATTCCAGATATAACAGGAAAAGCAAAGCACATCTGGCTTTGCCTTATAGATTCCTTCCAATATGTAGTCTATCGTATGGTTAATCGTATATTCCCCGATCTCCACCTGCGCCCCGCCGGTGCCATAAGCCTCCGCATAGGCACGCAGATCGTACACTGCCAGATTTGAGTGAATGTATTTTGCATTCACCGCCGTCAACAATACTTTCATCGTCTCACCTGATTCTTGCCCTCTCTTTTTGCGCGGTAAAGAGCAGCGTCCGCCACTTCAAAAAATGCGCTGGCACCCGCATAAGCCCTGTCGTACTCCGCCACACCGATGCTCACGGAAAACGACCGCTCCCCCTGCGGCGTTGTAAACATTTTCTGTTCAAACTCCTGCCGGATCTGCTCCGCCATCTCTTCCGCCTGTCCGACTCCCACTCCCTTAAATATGATGGCAAACTCCTCGCCGCCATAGCGGGCACAGAATCCCGCCGCGCCTTTGTGTCTGGCGCAGATGTCTGCCACTTCTTTTAAAACGACATCTCCAAACGCATGTCCGTAGGTATCATTGACATTCTTAAAATTATCAATATCGATCACCGCAAGCGAAAAACACTCCCGGTTCTCCTCGTACCTTCTCTGGTAATACTCTAACTCCTCATAAAAGCTTTCATGGTTGTAGAGCTTGGTCAGGGAATCCCGCTTGGAACGCTCATCGTTCACGATCGCCGAATCGTTGACCAGTTCCAGCGCCACCAGCATACCGCACACCGTTCCCACGAAGATGCTGCCCTCAATAAACGGGGTTGTCAGCGGGAAATAAGAACTGGCAGGTATAAAATAGACACAGTCCAGCACATAGGCTGCAACGAGCAGTGCCGCCTGCACAAGCGTCATGACCCGGTCTTTGTAGAGCGGCGTCAGCAACATCGGCAGCAACAGAACCATCGGCATCAGCGTCACGCTCGTATGCACCCACGCCATCACAGCCGCGTAGGATGTCAGCAGGAATATGGCGCATCCCGCCATCGCCCGTCTGCTGTATACACGCTTCTGTCTGCCGGTCAGCAGGCGGTACACAAAAAGAAGCAACAGCTGCAGTCCGCTCGGTCGCACAATGAACAGCCATCCATAGCGCAGTCTGCCGCAGTCCGCGGTGGGCTTAAAAAACAGAAACAAAAACAATTCTGTGATTAACACCACGCCCCAGATCTTCCAGCCCATCGAAAAGAAGCTCGCGCTCCACTCCTTCCAGCTTTCGCCACTCAGCCATTCATAGCTGCTGTCATGTCTGATCTTCTCCATCTTTTCCCCTCATTACGAAACGTAATACTTTCTTCCTAGAATATTATACTGTATCACACCGATTCTTTCAACGGCGAGTAAACGCACCCCGATCAGAAAAAACCAGAGACAGCTCCCCAACCGTCTCTGGTTCTATTTGAAATACTCTCCCTCTTTTTAGCACATGATGTGTCTTACAATCACATCGATGCCGGCAATCCAAAGCAGAAGCGCTCCGCCGACATATGCTTTTGTCTTGTGCTGAAATCCCAGATGATAACCCGTATACACGCCAAGCACAACGAATGCAATCGTCATACATACGATGATGATCAGCATCAGCGCAACGTTCGTCCCCAGGAATCCGAATGCGATCCCCGCAAGCAGCGTATAGATGCTTGTCACCGCAGTCATCCTCAGGAACTTTTTCACATCAAGGCTCTCCTCCCGGCGCTCATTGACCCATTCGTTCTTGATTGCCTTCGCAATCAGACGGATGCCGAGTCCGAAAAAGATCACCGCCGCAATCACAAGTCCTACAAAATTCTCATCGTGTGCCAGCTCATTTCTGTAAAGGAGACCGGACAGATAGTTCCCGAGCGCCAGCGCGCAAAGCTGCCATACAGCGATCAACGCGCAGATGACGGACAACTGTTTTTTGTCCACTTTTGCGACCAATGCGCCCTGGCACTCCATCGCCGCGAAAATATCAAGCGACACTCCCGCTATAATCAGAACATTCTCTATCCAGTTCATTTCCGTCCTCCCTCACATGACTCCTTATTATTATACTCTCTTCTTACAATATTTCCAGAACAAATACGGATTTATTGAGACAATTTTCATTAGTCCTCTTTCACCGCATCTGTCTTGTAGATGAACTTAATGCTTCCGTTCACGCCGTCCGCAATATCCGTGTAGGTCTGATAGTCCTCACCGGCATCCAGAACCGCCTGGATACGATCCATCAGAGGCTCAATATCACCGTGGTAGGAATTTAAGATCTTCTCAATTCCCTCCTCGTTGAAGGTAACGATTCCGTCTGCCAGCTGATGTGCGCCGTCCGATAACTGATCCACACCGTCGATCACTGCGTCGGTACCATCACTTAACGCGTTGACGCCATCGTTGAGCTTCTGATTGTTGGAAACCAGTTCTGCACTTCCGTTCTTAAGCTGCGCCACACCGGATGTCAGTGCCGGTACCGCATCTGCCAGACTCTGGGTACCATTAGCCAGTGCTCTCGCTCCGGTTACCAGACTGTATCCGCCCGAGCTCTGCTGCTCAATACTTGCCGCCATCGTGGACTTTGTCTGTTCTGCCGCTGACACAGCTGCCGTTCCGGCTGCTTCCTTCGCTCCAAGTACCGCTGCATCTCCGGCCGCTGCCTTTGCTCCGAGTACCGCTGCATCTCCGGCTGCTGCCTTCGCTCCGAGTACCGCTGCATCTCCGGCTGCCGCCTTCGCTCCGAGTACCGCTGCATCTCCGGCTGCTGTCTTTGCTCCCGTTACTGCTGCCTCGCCTGCCGTTGCCTGAGCGACCTGTTTCGCAGTATCTGCCACACCCGTTGCCAGAGAATCTGCCGCTCCGCCAAGCTGCGTTGTGATTGTGGTATCAAGCTGTGCTGCAACCGTCTGCTGTGCCTCTGCGATTTCATCCGCATGATTGGTCTGAATCTCTGCGATGGTCTCTGTAGGATGCTGCGCTGCAACCGATGCAAGTGCCGCTCCGTTAATCAGATTCTGCACATCCGCAGAAGATGTCAGAGATCCCTTCAGACCGTCCATCTTCGTGGTAATCTCCTGCGTTGCCTGATTCTTGATGGCTTCATACTGTCCGTTATCAAACTTTGCGCCTGCCTGCTGTGCAGCCTGATTCTTAATCGCTTCCGCCTGACCGTCCACTACTGCCTCTGCCTGTGTCTTAATCGCTTCTGCCTGCGCATCTACCACTGCAGATGCCTGACTCCTGATCGCTTCTGCCTGTGCATCTACCGTGGAAGATGCCTGATTTTTAATCGCTTCTGCCTGCGCATCTACCGCTGCGGATGCCCGATTCTTGATCGCCTCTGCCTGTGCATCCACTGCGGACGATGCCTGTGTCTGCATCGCCGCCTTCTCCTGATCGGTGAAGGAAGTCTTTAAGGTATTGTCCAACAGTTCTACGCCGTCCGCAATCGTTGCCGCACTGCTGTTCAATGTGCCAACGCCGTTAGATAATGTCGGAATGCTGTCGGAAAGCTGCGTAATACCGCTTGCGATTTTTCCTGCTCCGTCCGTGTATGCATGAACGCCGGACTGCAGGGTGCCAACGCCGTCCTTAAAGTCGCCCATCTTGGACTTCAAGGTGTCTACGCCGTCTGCCAGTTCTGCGGAGCCATCAGTCAGCTGATCCATCGCGTCTGTGAGTGTATCAAATACCTCATCCAGCTTCGAGGTGTCATTGTCACTGTCGGCGCTGATGAAATTCGTTGCATTCATAACCACCGTCATCGTGGTATCAAGCTTGAAGTTCTCAACCTTTGCCTTTACCTCAACGTAATCCGGAATGGTGACGTCCCCGTCAAAATCGCTGTCCTTTACGTTCAGGCTTTCCTTCAGTCCCGGAAGTGCATAGCCAACCACGACATTGTTGCTTCCGTCGGAGATCACCTTACCGTTTTCCACCTCGATATCTGAGAATTCATCTCCGAGGATCATGCCGCTGACTGCCATAAACGGTACATAGATGTCTTCGTCTTTTCCGTCAATCTCCGCTGTCACTTTCTGGTTGTTCGTGTAGTCGAACCGGATCGTAACCTCACCGGATTTTCCGGCAAGTTCCTCCGGCGTCACTTCTCTGCCGTCCAGATAGTAGGTCAGCTTCTGTGTCACCGGCAGCCCGCTCTCTGACGTTCCCTGGTAGAAAATGTCATTGCCGTCTGCCTGCCATGTCACTTTATTGCCGCTTTGCGTAAAGGTCTCATCGCCTTTTACATTCTCAATATCTTTTAATGTGGACGCATCTTCAAGCGTATCCTTGTCATCGTTGTTGATCAGATGATCGGAGACAATGATTTTCTGCTCCTTGCCGGTATTGTCGGCGATGACATATACCGTCTCCTCTTTTCCGATCTCTTTCTCGCTTACTTTGCTTCCGTTATCCAGCAGATCCTTTAAGCTGTTCTCGGCATCTTCTGTATCTTCCGTCTCCTCAGAAACTTCCGTCTCCTCCACGGTCTCCGTGGCAGCGCTGCCTGCCTTTGCTGCATTCACGCTGTAGACGGAGGAACCTGTTGCAACAAGCGTAACGACCAGGACTCCGGCAATAATGCGGATTGCATATCTATTTTTGAATTTTGATTTTAACTCTGGTAATTTCATGGTTTTTACCTTCCTTTCCCGTTACTGTACCGATACATTGTTTTCCGACACATTCACCGTCGTGCCCTTTTTCTTGCGAAATCCCATGCTCGTCGCACAGATCAGTTTATCAAAAATCATAAACATGGACGGCAGAATGAAAATAACGACAAACATACTGATGATTGCTCCGCGTGCCATCAGAATACACAGGGAACTGATCATATCAATATTGGAATACATGCCGACACCGAAGGTCGCTGCAAAGAAGCTGAGCGCGCTTACAATGATCGACTGGATGGAGCTGCGAAGCGCCGTCGCAATCGCTTCCTTCTTGTCCGCTCCGTTGTAGCGAAGCTTCTTGTACTTTGTTGTCATGAGAATCGCATAATCGACCGTCGCGCCGAGCTGAATCGTACCGATGACAATAGAAGCGATAAACGGCAGCGTCGTGTGCGTATATGCCGGAATACCCATGTTGATAAAAATGGCGAACTCAATGACCGCCACCAGAATGATCGGCAGTGATACCGACTTAAATACCAGTGCGATAATCACGAAAATTGCACCGATCGACACGATGCTGACTGTCTTAAAGTCCTCATCCGTGATCTCAATCAGATCCTTCGTACACGGTGCCTCACCGATTAACATGGCAGAGGAATCATATTTTTTGATGATATTGTTGATCTCCTCGCACTGCGCGTTCACTTCATCAGAAGCAACCGCATATTCCGAGCCGACCACCATCATCTGATAATCGCCGTTGATCAAGACGTCTTTTACGTCATCCGGGATAAACTCCCTCGGGATGCCTGGTCCTACCAGCGAGTCAAAGCCAAGCGCC
>ERZ1673744.2781-NODE-2781-length-12522-cov-7.222347_pt1 | contig 12522 bp, 9 predicted proteins | sample MGYA00580207_ERZ1673744 | MGnify/ENA primary metagenome ERZ1673744 (study PRJEB41218, sample SAMN15661751) | gut metagenome | host: Homo sapiens | place: Canada: London | collected 2015-08-20/2019-03-30 | study: EMG produced TPA metagenomics assembly of... | reverse complement strand
TGTGGTCCACCAGCATGGTGATGCAGGCAATGGTTTTAAGAGCGGTGCCGCTGAAACTGCAGCGCGGGGAAAGTGCGGTCATAAAAACACCTCGGTCAGTTTGTAAAAAATCGTTATAAGAACTATAACGGAGGAAAGGTGGCATTTCCTCCGTCTGCTGCGGCAAAATCTACACAGAGCGTGCACAAATCCGCCCAAAATGCTTGACAGGACGGGCGCGGGATAGTAAAATCAAGAAGATAATTGAACTATCTCAAACCAAAGATGAAAAAGATTCACAGAGGATCGAGCGTCTCCGAACCAGATCAGACCGGAAGGAGGCATTGGGAATGACGCTGTTTTCTTATGAGATTTTCGACGCAGTTGCACGGCAGGGCAGCTTTAACAAGGCGGCTCAGCAGCTGCATCTGACCCCCTCGGCCATCAGCCACGCCATCGCCGTGATGGAGGCCGAGCTGGGCTTTACCTTATTCAATCGCGGCAAAAACGGCGTTACCATGACCAGCTACGGCGCTTCGCTGTACCCCTCCATCCGTGCGGTGCTGAACAGCGACGAGGCCCTGCAGCAGAGCATTGCCCGCCTGAACGGCCTGGAAAAGGGCAAGGTCAAGCTGGGTGCCTTCAACTCGATCTGCTCCGGGCTGCTGCCCAGCATCCTCAAGGGCTTTATGGCCCACTACCCCCAGATTGAAGTCGAGGTCTATCAGGGCACCTACGACGATGTTAAGGAGTGGCTGCGCACCGGTCAGGTGGACATTGCCTTCCTCTCCAACAACTGCCGGGAGGAGTTTGTTCTGACCGAGCTGTTCCACGAGCCGCTGCTCTGCATCACCCCCATGGACTGGCCCGAGCCGCCCAACGGCGTGATGACCCCCGCCCTGATGAACGGGCAGAACTTTGTGGTGCAGTGGGATGCCACCGACGCGGAGATGCGTCAGTTCCTCAAGAAGTATTCCCTCTCAACGGAGCGCCGCTGCCATGTCATCGACGACCAGTCGAACATCGCCATGGTCGAGGCGGGCCTGGGTATTTCCATCATGCCCCGGATGCTGCTGCGCAACTGCACGGCAGCGGTCAAGATCTACCCCATCGAGCCCGAAGAGGACCGCGTGGTGGGTCTGGCTGTCCAGCGTCCCACCGCCATGGCTCCCGCCGTGGAGCAGATGTTCCACCACATCGTGGAGTGCTGCAAGGATCTGGACTGAACAACAGTGTAACATAACGGGCCGGTGTGCGCAACACCGGCCCGTTTTTTGCCGCCGGGAAAACTTTGGATTGTATCCCCGCCCGGGATACGGTATACTAAGAAAAAATCCATTCTGGTTTTTGAGGGGAAAAATTATGGATCGAAGAAGTTTTTGCAAGGTGCTGGGGTTTGCGGCCGGCAGCACTCTGCTGCCCGGGCTGATGGTCCAGGCCGCCGGGCAGAGCTCCGTGGGCCATGCAGTGCCGGATGGCCGCTACACCATCGGCATCCGCAGCGACCTGAGCGGCTGCGACCTGACCCACGCGTTCTATTATTCCGACAGTTTTTTCACCCACCCGGCCACCCAATATGACCACCAGCTGGCGCTGGCAACGCTGGGTCTGGTCTGCGCTGCGGCCAACACCGTGGCCAGCGATGCGGAATACTGGGTCAACGGCTCTGTGGGGCGGGAAGCCCACATTGCCGCCGCCTACGAGACCCTGGGCTTTGAGGACGCGCTGTTCTACAATTACGACCTCGACACCGGCCGGGCCGGGGACTTTGTGGGCTACTCGCTGGCCCGCAAGACCCTGACCCTGAACGGCCAGCGTACCACCCTTGTGGCGCTTGTCCTGCGGGGCGGCGGCTACGGCGGCGAGTGGGCCAGCAACTTCCACATAGGCGATACCAGCGCGCACACCGGCTTTGTCACGCCTGTGGCGGCGGTGTTTGCGTCCCTCAAGGCCTATCTGGCCCGGGCAGGGCAGGGCGGTGCCTTCAAGCTCTGGCTGGGCGGCTACAGCCGCGGTTCCATCATTGCAAATCTGCTGGCGGCAAAGATCGCCCGGGAGCTGCCCCAGCTGGGGCGGGAGAACATCTATGCCTACGGCTTTGCGGTGCCTGCAGCCCTGACTGCCGCCGACCGGCCTGACCTGCAGCAGGATTTCGATGCCAATCACGCCCCGGACGGCACCCTGCTGGAAAACTGGCCCGAGAGCAACATCTTCAGCATCATTTCCAGCGGCGACGCGGTGGCCCGGGTGCTGCCCGCTGCCTGGGGCTACCACCGCAACGGCTGCGACCGCTTTCTGCCCGCCACCCGGAATGCCGAAGAACTGGCCGACCTGGACGCGCTGGGGGCGGAATTCGGCCCCACGCCGCTGGTGATCAGCAACCTTGCCACCGCCGAGGACACCAGTGCCCTCATCAACATCGTGGCCAAGTTCTGCGTTTCCCGGGAAAATTTCCACCAGAAATACGAAGCCGCCATCATGGACATGATCCAGTGTGCCTTTCTCCGCTCCGAAAAAGAGGTGGTCGATGGCTACATCCTCAGCGACGGTGAGATCGTGGAGCGGCTGCAGAGCCTTTCCCACATGAAAGAGATCAATTACTGGCAGATCGTGGGCAGCGTCTGGGCCGCCTCCACCATGAGCCGCCCCATCCTTGAGCGGTACGGCCAGAACGTGCCCCTGCTGGCCCGGCAGATCCTTATCCCGGTGCTGGCGGTCGGCCTGTGCTACGGCATCGAGACCGATGTGGTGCAGATGGTGGCCCAGTACATCATCCGTCTGCTCACCGCCCGGGGCGAGCTGGACAGCGTTCTGCGCTCGGCGTTCTGCCACCACCCGGAAAACTACATTTCCCTGATGGAATACTACGCCCCCGAGGAGCACGGTATGGAGCCCTTTACCCGAAAGTGATTCACTTTTCTTCATCTTCCGCCTGAAATCTCTCCACCGGTGAAACGCCTGCGATTCGTTGAAATCCTGTTTTCTCTATGTTACACTTGATTTTATCAACTGGAAAAGAGGAAAAAAACATGGAAACTCAACACAAGCGCAGTGCGTTTTCCGGCAAACTCGGATTCGTGCTGTCCGCCGCCGGTGCGTCGGTCGGGTTGGGAAACATCTGGCGCTTCCCGTATCTGGCCGCAAAATACGGCGGCGGCATTTTTCTGCTCATCTACATCCTGCTGGCTGTCACCTTTGGCTACACTATGATCATTGCCGAAACGGCGCTGGGCCGGATGACCCGCAAAAGCCCGGTGGGCGCTTACAGCCATTTTGGCAAGGGGAAGGGGCTGGCGTTCGGCGGCTGGATCAACGCCGTCATCCCCATCCTGATCGTTCCCTATTATTCGGTCATCGGCGGATGGGTCATCCACTATCTGGCCCAGTATCTCACCGGCCACGGCAGCGCGCTGGCATCGGACGGGTATTTCTCCGGCTTCATCTCCAACGGTCTGCTGGCCGAGATCGCGTTCCTGCTGTTCACCTTTATCACGCTGGGCATCATCTTTGCGGGCGTGCGCAACGGCGTGGAGCGCGTTTCCAAGGTGATGATGCCGGTGCTGGTGGTGCTCTCGGTAGTCATTGCCGTCTACTCGGTCACACGGCCCGGCGCACTGGCAGGTGTAAAGTATTTTCTGGTGCCCAACCCGGCCAACTTCTCGTGGATGACCGTGGTTTCCGCCATGGGCCAGATGTTCTACTCCCTCTCCATTGCCATGGGCATCCTGGTGACCTTTGGCTCCTACATGAAAAAGAACGTGTCCATTGAGCAGTCCACGGAAAACGTGGAGATCTTCGACACCGCCATTGCCATCATGGCGGGCCTGATGATCATTCCCGCCGTGTTCGCTTTTTCGGGCGGCGACCCTGACACCCTGCAGGCGGGCCCGGCCCTGATGTTCATTACCATCCCCAAGGTCTTTGCCAGCATGGGCATGGGCACTGCCGTAGGCGTGCTCTTCTTTGTGCTGGTGCTGTTCGCGGCCCTCACCAGCTCCATTGCCCTGACCGAGAGCGCTGTTTCTACCTTTGAGGACGAGTTGGGCTGGGACCGCACCCGCTCCACCATCCTCATCGGCTGCATTATGATCACACTGGGCAGCCTTTCCGCGCTGGGCTACGGCCCCCTTGCCAGCGTGACCGTGTTCGGGATGCAGTTCCTCGATTTCTTCGACTTCCTGACCAACTCGGTGATGATGCCCATTGCGGCCATTGCCACCTGCCTGCTGGTCTCCCGGATCGTCGGTGTGGAAAAGATCGAGGAAGAGGTCACACGGGAAGGTCAGCCCTTCCGCCGCAAACCGGTGTTCAACTTTATGCTCCGGTATCTCTGCCCCATCTTCGCGGCTATCATCCTGGCCAGTTCGGTCGCCAACGCACTGGGCTGGATCGCGATGTAACCCTGTTTTCTGCACGCAAAAAGCCCCCGGCCTGTATCCTCACAGGCCGGGGGCTTTTCGATCACTCTTTTTCAAACACGAGGAAGCGGAACGCGATATCCGTGGTCAGCTCGGGCAGGGCGGCCAGGCGGGCCGCGCCATCCCGTGGCGTTTTCCAGTAATAGGGGGTCATGGCGAACAGCGCCTCCAGCTGCCCGGCAGGCACCGTGATGCTGCCCGAGACCTCCCGCTCCCCGATGGGACGGAAGCCCTCATAGGCCACCTCCTGCACCGGATTTTTATAGGGCGTGTCGTAGAGGACAGCCTTCATCTGGTAGAGGTGCTCTGCACCGGGCACGACATAGATCATCCGTCCGCCCGGGCGCAGCACGCGCCGGAACTCTTCCTGCGCAAAGGGCGAGAAGCAGTTGAGCAGCAGGTCGGCCCATCCGGTGCGGACAGGCTGGGCAAAGCTGGATGCCACCGCGTATTTTGCGGCAGGCAGCGCCTTTGCGGCCAGACGCACCGCAGGCTTTGCGATATCAAAGCCCGCCAGCTGCACCGGCCGGCCTGCCTGCGCAAAGGCCTGTGCAATGCAGCGGTCGTACCAGCCTTCGCCGCAGCCCGCATCCAGCAGGTGGAGCGGTGCATCTGCCCCGGCGGCAGCGCCATATGCAAGGCACAGCTCCCCCAGCGCCCGGCCGAAGATGCCGTAATACCCGGCGTTCAGGAAGGCACGGCGGGCGGCGACCATCTCTTTGCTGTCGCCCGGGGCCTTGGTGCGCATACTCTGCACCGGCAGCAGATGCCAATACCCCTCTTTCGCCCGGTCAAAGCTGTGGTTCCTGCCGCATTTCAGGGCAGTGTCCCCGGTCAGGGGTTCGCCGCAGAGCGGGCACTGCCAGGGGGCAAATGGCTCAGGTTTCATCGGTGTGATCCTCAATGGGTGCGGTGGCACCGCCGTGGGCGGTCATATACTCTTCAAAGTTGGTGAACTTCTGCTGGGGCGGGCGGCGGCTGATCAGCATCAGGCCCGGGTCCTCGTCCCGTGCGGGGGCGGCGTTCCGGCTGCGGCCGCGGGGTGCCTCGCTCTTGGCGGGGCGGGCCGGGCGGCTGCTCTGCACTGCATTGCGGCTGCCCTGCTGGTTCTGGCTGTTCTGGGCCGAGCGGGCATTGCGCGCGTTCCGCTCTGCCCGCTGCTCGGTGCGCGGATCATTGCGGTCGGTGCGCTGCTCGGCACGGGCAGGCTGACCGCCGCGCTGACGCTGGCCGTTCTGGGCCGGAGCAGTCTGCTTTGCGGCAGGCTGCGCAGCCGGAGCCTTTTTGACCGGACGCAGAGGGGTAGCCTCCGGGGCGCTCACAAAGTGGGGGTCGAATTTGGGCTGGGCGTTGCTGCCGCGGTTGGCCGGCTGCGGGGCATTGCTCTCGCGGCGGGTGCGGCTGTTATTGGAGCGGCGGTTCTCACTGCGGCCGCCGGAAGTGCGCTTCTGGTTTTCCTCCATGGATGTTCCTTCTTTCGGTTCGGTATTCTTAGGGCTGGGCTGTTTTGCAGCCGCTTTTTCCTTCTTGGGGGCAGCGGGCTTCTCTGCCTTCACGGGCTTTTCCGGCTGTTCTGCTTCCGCCTTGGGCTTTTTGCCCCGCACCGGGGGCGCAGCCTTGACAGGGGCAGGCACGCCGTCCCAGGGATGGCCGGAGACGACCGGGATCTGGCGGCGGTTCAGCTTTTCGATCCCGGCCAGATATTCCTTTTCCTCCGGGGCGCAGAAGCTGACGGCAGTGCCGTCGGCACCGGCACGGGCCGTGCGGCCAATGCGGTGGACGTAGGTCTCGGGCACCTCGGGCAGGTCGTAGTTGAACACATGAGACAGCTCGCTGATGTCAATGCCGCGGGCGGCGATATCGGTCGCCACCAGCACCCGGGTCTTGCCCGCCTTGAAATCCTCCAGCGCCGTCACGCGGGCGGTCTGGCTCTTGTTGCCGTGGATGGCGGCAGCGGGGATGCCCTGCTTGTTCAGATCTTTTGCGATCTTATCGGCTCCGTGCTTGGTGCGGCTGAACACCAGCGCGTTCACCACCTCAGGCTTCAGGTTTTTGATGAGCCAGGGCAGCAGGAACTTCTTGTTGCCCTTCTCCACAAAATACAGGCTCTGCTGGATGCGGTCCACCGTGCTGGACACCGGGTCCACCTTGACAAAGGCCGGGTCGTGCAGGATGCCTGCGGCCAGCTGCTCGATCTCCTTGGGCATGGTGGCGCTGAACATCAGGTTCTGGCGCTGCCTGGGCAGCTTGGCGATCACCTTTTTCACGTCGTGGACAAAGCCCATATCCAGCATCCGGTCGGCTTCGTCCAGAACAAAGATCTCAATGTTGGAGAGGTCCAGCAGCCCCTGCCCCACCAGGTCGTTCAAGCGGCCCGGGCAGGCAATGAGGATGTCCACGCCCTTTTTCAGGGCTGCGACCTGCGGAGCCTGACCCACACCGCCAAAGATGACGGTGCTGCGCAGGGTCAGATACTTGCCGTAGGCCTCAAAGCTCTCGCCGATCTGCAAAGCCAGCTCCCGGGTAGGAGTCAGGATCAGGGCGCGGATGGCACCCTTTTTGCGGGGCGCGCTGGCAGTCAGGCGGTCGAGCATGGGCAGCGCAAAGGCAGCCGTCTTGCCGGTACCCGTCTGGGCGCAGCCCATCAAGTCCCTCCCGGCCAGCACCGGCGGAATGGCCGCTGCCTGAATGGGCGAGGGGGATTCATAGCCCGCCTGTGCCACAGCACGCAGCACAGGCGCGGAAAGATTCAGTTCGTTAAATGTCATTCTTCACCTAAAATGTTTCTGCATTCCATATAATAGCGCTTTTCCTCTGCGTGCCCCATGCTGAAGGTCTTGCGGGGCAGCACACCGCCCATAACGATGCCCTTGAACAGGTCGCTCTTCTCAAAGGGCGGCATCAGGAAAGCCACACCCCCCTGCCTGCACAGGGCGCGGACAGCGGGCTCATCGTGGACATAATCCACCCGGGCCTCGATGTGGCGGGCCATGAAATACTCAATGAATGCGTCAATGGTGCCCACGGTCAGCGGGGCAACGGGATGTTCAAAGCTGAGCACATTGGCCACATGGGGGCCTGCCAGCGTAAAGGACTGCTGTTTTGCATCGCCGAAGCAGATGCCTGCCGCGTGGGAATCGCTCCACGCGATGAGGGCCAGCAGCACGGCACCGCAGTCCACATTGAAAAGGACACGGTGGATGGGCTCGATCTCAATGGCCGGAGAGTGGACATTGCAGACCTCAGCCAGGCACCAGCGGGCCGGGTGGGTCAGCTGCTGCTCCGGGGTCAGAGTCTTTTTCAGCTCCTCCCAGCAGGCCTTGGCGGAAGCCAGCGAATGGTTGCCGTCGCCCACGGCCAGCGTCAGGGGCGCGCCGCCCTTTGCCTGGGGATACCGGGCATCAAAGGCCTCCTGGCTGCCCAGAGCGTTCAGGGCGCTGTCGATCTGGGCCAGCAGGGCGGGATCTTCCACTGCCCAGCCGGCAATGTGGCCGCCGTTCAGCATCAGGTCGCCCTCGTAGACCTTGCGCAGCTGCTCCTTTTTCTCGCCGATGGGCTCGATGAGGGTGCAGCCGGGGTCATCGGCCAGCATCATAATATGGGGCGTTTCCAGCCTTGCCCCCCGGCGCACCGCCATGCGGGGCGGGATGCGGCTTTCCACTGTGTGCTCACTGGGGCGGATGGCAGGCACCGCGCCCTCGGCATAGCTGTATGCCTCCAGGTCGATCCTGCCCACAAGGCCCTGCCGCACCCGGCCGCTCTGCTCGGTGCGCTCCACATAAATAAAGCCGTCCACCGCGCGGGTCAGCACGTTCCGGGCGTAATCGTCCATGGCCGCATGGATGGCACTGATCCTTGCATCCACGTCATCTTCTTCCAGATAGACCTCCGGCAGGATCAGGTCCAGTGTGCTGGGGCCGCCTGCGGCGGCCTGCGCAGCCTTTTCCCAATAGGAGCGGTCACTGGTGAACTGATCGCAGGCCACACAGCCCCACTGCCCCACCGGGATCTGTTCCGACGGCAGCAGGATGTGCGCCGGGGAAAAACAGGGTGTTTTGTTCATAATACTTTCCTCCCTCTCACAAAAACGCAGGGATCACTCAAAATAGCTGGCGGCATCGTCCCGGATGACCACATGCTCCACACCGGCCTCGGTCAGGGAGAGGGTCAGCTCCTCCCGGGCCGCTGCATCCAGCGTAGAGGAGGACGGGACCTTCACCAGCAGGTTCTTCACGCCCAGCTGGGCCGCAGGGGTTCCCAGCTGGCTGGAGGAGCCGGTCACCTCGGCCAGCGAATAACCGTACCAGAGCGTCACCGTATCTCCGAAGCGGGCCTGCCAGGCGGCGATATCCGCAGTCAGCTGCCCGGCACGGTCCACACCGTTGGTGGTGCCATAGTCCTGCTTGGCGCTGGTGGACGAGGGGAACCGGACATTTTCCAGCAGCACCTGATCAAACCCGGCGGCGTGCACCTCGGCGATCAGATCACCGATATACTGCACGGTCTCCGCGGCGTAGGGGTTCAGCCAGGGGTTGCCTCCGGCGGAAGCCTTGTTGTCCAGCCAGAGGTACTCCTGCCCCTGATACCGGATGGCCAGAGCACGGTCGGCCCGGGCACCGGCAGGGTCACGGAAGGCATTCAGCGCCGCCACCGGCACCAGCCCCTCTTCCTTGAAGATCGATGTCACACTCATCAGATCGACCTGCGTGGGGGCCGCATTGGCGGCACCCACCGCCGTCTGGGAGGCGTAATACACCTGCCCGGCGGTGTCCTTCAGGGTCAGGATGGCATAGGTCATGCCCTGTGCCTTAAGCTGCCGGGCGGCGGAGCGGATGGCTGCCTCGTCGGTCAGGGTGGCCACATCCACCTCTGCCCACAGGCCCGTCACAATATCAGTGCCCTTGACCTCGGGCTCCGGCTCCTTTTCCGGCACCGAGGAAGCTGCCGGTTCGCTGGCAGCGGTGCTCTGCGCCCCGGAGGATGCACTCTCGCTGACAGCACTGGATGCGGAAAGGTCACGATCCCGCACCACGGTATACCAGGTGTGGGTGGCCCAGTCCAGCACATGGGGTGCGGCCACCCAGGCCGCTGCCAGCACGGCCACCACCAGCACCGCAATGCCGATGCCCTTTTTCAGCCGCATCTCGCGGGTGTAAAAGCTGCGCCGGTAGCGCTTGACCTTCTGGCGTTTGGGATATCTTGCCATAATCAACCACCCTCCTTGGGGTCAACTTACAGGATCACGGAATGGCCGGTAAAGCCGTAGATGGCCAGCGCCAGCACACCGATATAGATCAGGGTGATGGGCAGGCCGCGGAATGCTTCGGGGATGGCCTTGCTGCGCAGGCGGTTGCCCGCCTCGGTCACCAGCATCACAGCCAGCAGATAGCCCAGGCCGCTGCCCAGGCCAAAGCCGATGGACTGCGCCAGCGTAAAGCTCTGGGTGCGCTCCACCAGCGCGGTGCCCAGCACGCCGCTGTTCACGGCGGCAATGGGCAGGATTCGGATGAGCAGACCGCTGCGGGGGCCCTTGACCGCCCGCAGGATGGCGTGCTCAAAGATGCAGACCACCGCCACACAGGCCAGGTAGAGCAGCGGGCGGAGCGGGGCACGGTAGGGCAGATCCACGATCTGGCTGCCCGCAAAATACGCCAGCGGGGCCACCAGCGTCTGGGTAACACAGAGCAGCAGGGCAAACCACCAGCTGCTGGTGCGCTCGTCGCCCACCAGCTGGATCAGGCGCGACACACCCAGACCGCGGGTAAAGATGGCGTTCTGGGCAAACAGGGCCAGCACGGCGTAGGCAAAGGCCACGCCGATGGCATTCATCACAGCACTCACTGATCCTGCACCTCCTTCCGGGGGTGCGCAGCCAGAGTGCCGCGCGCCTCAGTTTTCAGGTATTCCTTGTGTTTGCGGGCCAGCGCGCGCCAGACGGCACACACCACGCCCAGCACGATGAAACCGCCTGCCGGCATGGATGCCATGGGCAGGACAGAGCGGCTGAGCTGGACTCCAAACACACTGCCCAGCGCCAGCCACTCCCGCAGGCAGCCCACGATGAACAGGATGAGCGCGTAGCCCACCGTGATGCGCAGACCCTTGGAGACAGCCTTGCGCATGGTTTCCTGTACGCGGCCAAAGCGGTAGGTCAGCAGAGGCTCCACCACCAGCATGGGCAGGTAGATGCCCAGCATCAGCAGGTCGGTGCCGAACACGGCGTTCAGGATGGGATAAGCAGCAAGGTAGACCACCGCCGCACTGCCGCTGTACACCAGCGCCCGGGGCAGCAGCTTTTTCTCCAGCTCTTCCGGGGCGGGCTGCTCGTCCCGCAGGGGGAACAGGCGGCTGACCAGGCAGGCCAGCATCCGGGAAGGCGTGAGCAGCAGGGCCACAGCCACGGCCAGCATCAAAGCATTTTTGCCCGTGGTGGCAAGCACCACCAGCGGAGCCAGACCCATGCCCTGCATGACAACGGGGTTATTTTTGAACACCCGGTCATGGTGGGCGAACTTTTCAGGATCACGGGTGATCAGTTCTGCAATGGAACGTTTCATTCAGCGCCCTCCTTTCCGGCCGCAGGGCGGTGCATCAGCTGGTACAGGCGGCTCTCGGTGCGGTCCATCCAGCCGGAAATGCTGTTGACCGTGAGCAGGGCAAAGCAGACACCCGTCTCGTACACGCCGTAATACCGGAAGCCCATGGTGATCGCACCCACCAGCACACCGTACAGGATGCGGCCCAGATGGTGATGGGCGCAGGTGTAGGGCTCGTTGAGCAGGAACACCGCGCTGAACAGCATGGCACCGGTCAGCAGCTCATCCCGCACACACTGCAGGCGCAGGGCGATGTCCACGCCGTTCACACCCACCTGACGGGGGAAGAGGAAGGCGATGAGGGCACAGGTGACCACAAAGCTGACAGAAGCGCCCAGACGGACATCCTTTTGCAGCCAGAGGAAAAGCCCGCAGGCCAGAAGGATGAGGGCGGCACCCGTGCCCATGGGGGCGGCGTACTCGCCCAGGCCCAGCGAAATGGCGCTGATGTTCAGGCTGCCGCCGCTGCGCAGGGTATCCGAGATGGTGCTGGACACCGGCACGCCGGTGGCATCCCACAGGGGGATGTTGGTATAGGGCTGGGGGTAGCGGAACACCTGCTCCGGCCAGGACACCGCCGCCACGGCGTAGCCCACAGCAGCGGGGTTGAAGGGATAGCTGCCGTAGCCGCCAAACACCTCCTTGCCGATGAGGACACCGGCCAGCACCGCCATAATGACCACATACCAGTCCACCGTGGCGGGCATGAGCAGGGCGATGATGAGGGCAAAGCTCTCGTTGGAAAAATCTCCGGCCCGATACACGCGGCGGCGCAGCAGGGAGACCAGGCGGTCACACAGATTGCCGGTGAGCAGCGCCGCGCCGCAGAGCAGCAGGGGCCGCAGACCGTACAGGAAGCAGGCCATGCAGAGCAGCGGGATGGTCATAAAGCAGACGTGCAGATAGTACCGCCCCGTCTTTGCAAGCTCCTGCTCCTGCTGCTGGATCAAACGTTCATCCATGGTAAGGCACCTCTCACAGGGCGGCCAGACGGCGCACTGCCGCAGCCGGGTCGGCTGCGCCGAACACGGCACTGCCCGCCACCAGAATATCGGCACCCGCCTCCACACACAGGGGGGCGGTGGTGTCGTCCACGCCGCCATCCACTTCCAGCAGGTAGCGGGCGCTCCGCTTTGCCCGCTCTTCCTTGAGCCAGCGCAGCTTTTCCAGCGCCGAGGGCATGAACTTCTGCCCGCCGAAGCCGGGCTCCACGCTCATCACCAGCACCAGATCCAGCTGGTCGAGATACGGGGCCAGCGCCTCCGGCGCAGTACCGGGTTTGATGGTCAGGCCCACCTTGCAGCCCAGTGCCTTGACCGCATCGATGGTCTGCTGGATGTCGTCCTCGCACTCGAGGTGGAAGTTGTACAGGCTGGCACCCGCCTTGATGAAAGGCTCTGCGTACTGCAGCGGGTGGCTGATCATCAGGTGGACATCGTAGAATGCTGCGGGCATCCCCTTGTGCAGGCTTTTCAGCACCGGCACGCCAAAGCTGATGTTGGGCACAAAGTGGCCGTCCATCACGTCAT
>ERZ1673744.2779-NODE-2779-length-12523-cov-5.713346_pt1 | contig 12523 bp, 3 predicted proteins | sample MGYA00580207_ERZ1673744 | MGnify/ENA primary metagenome ERZ1673744 (study PRJEB41218, sample SAMN15661751) | gut metagenome | host: Homo sapiens | place: Canada: London | collected 2015-08-20/2019-03-30 | study: EMG produced TPA metagenomics assembly of... | reverse complement strand
ATCCTACATGTCCCAGACGAAGTCCACATTGTTCCGCTGACGCACTAAGGAAATGAGTGCCGGTTATAGGGAGATGTGCCCAAGCATCTGCCGTCCGACGTGAACGGAGTCGTGGAGAGGTAACGAATTGAAAAACACAGGCGGTGCGGATCGGACGATTGCCAGACATAGCCTGCGATTATGGTTTAGGTACTCTCAAGACACCTTAAATCCGGGCCCCCGGGTCTCCCCGGGGTAAACAGTTTCTCAGGGTTCCTGTGCGGCGGACATCGCGTCGTCGATATCGTGGATCCTTCCGACGACGAGACGGCCGAGGCCGGTCAGGGAGAGCACATCGGCCCTCCCCGTCTCCATGATGTCCACCAGGCCGGCATCAGCCAGCGCCTGGATCTTCGACGGTATGTTCGCGTTGCGGCCTATGTTCTCGTAGACCTTCGTCTTGGTGCACGTCCCGTGCTCCTCTATGCAGAGAAGTATGGGGATGCTGTGCCTGTCGCAGAGCAATCCGACGGGACGGTCGAACGTCATGGCATCAGTCCTTCCTGTACAGCGCGATGGCGAGCACTGCGAGGATGGCGGCTGCGACCGCGGCAGCGGCGCAGGCGGCGATCTTCACTGCCTCGTCGTCATCGGAGGAGCCCTGGTCGACCACGACGGTCGGCGGGATGTAGACGTCGTCATCGTCCCCTCCGGGGATGAACGGCGGGAATGGGTCGGGTTCGGAAGAGATCTCGACAGTGATGTCGAGCTCATCGACTCCCAGAGACCAGAAGCCGTTGTATCCAGCTCCGACATGGACCGTGTAGTTTCCGGATTCGGAAACCGTTATCGTGTTGTCGGTTCTCATGTCCGACGAATCGATGAAGTAGTACAGAACGGCATCATCCAGAGTGTGCTGGGCGTTGACGGTGATGTAGGCCACCCCGTCCCCGTAAGTCACTGTCACATCGATGATTGCGGGGTCCTCGAGGGCGACACCCACATTCACCGTGATATCCTGGGTCACGGATTCGGGAATCTGAGTCGAATAGGTGTTCACAACATATCCGTCCTCGACCGGGATCTGCTCCACGGCCAGTGTACCGCCGTAGGGGACCGAAACCGTTCTCGGAGACCATCCGAGCTCCTCGGGGTAGGTCAGGGTAACTGTGACAGTCGTTCCCTCTGGAATGAGATTAATCGGCACGGACACGTCGTCACTGTTCACGGTGAAACTGCCGTTCCCGGAGACGTACCCCTCTGCGGTATAGGTGTAGGTATACTTGCCGTTCAGAAGATAGAGATGTCCATCACCGTATTGGTACTCGGTTCCATCGGGTCCGATTACGACGATCGCCACATCTGCGGTCGAAGGTGTCACAGTGAAGGCGACCTCGTACGTCTGCACCACACTGTAACCGTCATCGGTTTTGTTGATGATAGATTCGGGAGCCACGTAAAGGGGATCAAGAGTGCCAGTGAACGTTCCAGCTCTGACGAACCCAGACTTGTCCGGGAAATAGATGATGTTCGTCTCGCCTCCTTTGGTTGAGCTGAAGTTTCCGCCAGTGATGTCCACAGAGACCTTCGCCTTGTCATCCTCAGACGCTCCGTTTACGAAGGCACCGAACACCGCATGGTATCCGGAGACCGTTCCGTTCGACACGTTGACGCTTATCTCCAGATCGCTCGTGTGCTGGGAGATTCCTATGCCCACACCGGAGGTGGTGTTACCGTTGCCGTTCGGCCCTACAGTGGCGGGAGCCCCTGTTCCTGTGACGGTTCCTCCCGTCATGTTGATGGTTCCGGCACGGATCTCTATACCGGTGTTTCCGGAGATCGTTCCGCCGGCGATGCTGAGGATGCCCTGCTGCGGGTGGTATATCCCCATGCCTGCGGTGCCGGTGATCGTTCCACCGTTCACAGTGATGACGGTGTTACGGTAGTCCTGTGTTCCCGATGTACCGCCCTGTCCGCTGATTCCGAAGATGTACACTTTGATTTCCGCACCTTCATTTATCGTGAGTTCGGTAGGTGTTCCTGTGAAGTCCCCTCCGGGCCCGTATACCACGACACCCATAGTCCCTGTGTCGGACGCATTGGTCTCGAGTTCCTTCTCGTAGATTTTCGCTCCGTTGCCCAAGATCAGGGAAGCTGCATCGTAGACCTTGATTCCGTAGTTGTAGACTATCGTGTTCGGACGTGTTTGGTCTATCTCCGCAGATGTTATCTCCAATTCGGTAGAGGCTCCTGAGACCCCAATGACGGTGTATCCCAGACCGCCTTCACCAGTCCAGGTCCCGCGACTGTCGTCTATCTTCCCGTTTGTGATCTTGGATGTCCCGGCGATGAAACTGATTCCGTAGCTTGATGTGCCATCGCCTGGCTGTATAGAGAGCGTTTTTCCTCCGAGGTCAAGGGTTATGCTCTTGTCAATTGTAACCGGGACGGTCGAGATGTTATCGAGGAGTGTGACCTTGTCGCCATCTTGGATGGCCGCGATGGCCTCGGTGAAGGTTGCGAATCCACGGGTTCCATCTCCATTCGTGACAGTGACCTTAGCATCGTCCACAATGACGCTTCCTCCATTCATGGAGTAGCCTGTTGTGATGTACTTCTCATCGAAGGTTCCGTTAAAAGTCCCGCCTGTGACGAATCCTGTCAGATCATCCACATCGATAACTGCGCCGTCAGACGTTGTCGATGAGAATGTTCCTCCTGATATGGAGAACACAATCTTGGAGACGGCCTCGTCAGAGTTGTTCTGGAGGTTCGCCTCGTACAATGCGTTGCAGCCACTGACCGTACCGTTCGTGATCGTACAGTTGATTGGCTGTTTGGTGGTGTGCTGGACGACTGCAATACCCACACCAGTGGTGGTTGGACCGTTCCCCCTCGGGGTGCTGGTCACAGAGTTCACGGTGTCGAGAGTCTTTACCGTTCCTCCTGACATGTTCAGGGTACCCGCGCGCATCTCAACTCCGGTCAGTCCGCTGACGGTTCCTCCCGAAATGTTCAGAGTACCCACCTGCGGGTGATAGATCCCCCAACCGTTGTATGCGTTCACAGTTCCGTCCTGGATGTTGATGACTGTGTTGTCCATGGAGTCCCCGTTGCCCGATATGCCGTACTGTCCGACATCGATAGTCGCGTCGATGACATTGAGTGTGGCAGACACATATTGGCTTCCTCCCAGAACCACGACACCGATCGAACTGTATTCGGCCCCGGTCGCATTCACCTCGTTCACAGAGATGGTCGTACCACCCGTGAGATTTACGGTGGCAGGTGTGTCGACTCTGATACCCACGTTGTTGTCCCCGCTCGATTCTTTAGCGTTGCAGATAACCAGGTCCACATCGTTGAACTCGAGAGTGGCCGAGCCCCCTATCTTGATTGTCGTGTACCCACCGTCTCCCTGTGTCTGATCACGTTCGTCGACGATTGTTCCGTTTTTGAAAGTCCAGCTCGTACTTGAAAGAACGAACCCGTCCTTGCCGTCTCCTCCACTCAGAGTCAACGCATTGCCACCGAGGTCTATGGTCAACCTGGTAGGTGTACCATAATTCGTTATGGGCCCAGTCGTGGAGTCTTCACTCATGGTGATTGTGTATCTGGTTTTGCTTTTGCTGATGGCATCGGCCAATGTATCATAGCTTCCGACAGATGCACCACTGGAGTCCGTTACCTGGAAAACACCGGTCTCATCAGCTGCAGGAACTGCAGTGTCCTCCGCATCCAGCCCGTCCTGCTCCGAAATGAAAACGGATGAAACCAGCAGCACCATGGCTGCGACTAAGACCATTTTCGCAATTTTGTTCATGATTCCTCCTCAAACGGAGGGACGGAGGGAGAAACAGAAGTCGTCGCCCCCCCCCCCGCGGCTATCCTTAATTTAGCAAAAAGGGTATCACTTTAAGAAACATATAATATGTTCCATTGAACCTGAAAAAACGAATTGAAGAGGTTTGGATCCGTCCCCTCGAGGACGGAATTGGGTTTCTGTCGTCAGCTCTTCCTGCGTTCCATGATGATGAGACATGCCAGGATGGCTGCGGCGACCGCAGCGGCGGCGCAGGCGGCGATCTTCACGGACTCGTCATCATCGGATGAGCTCTCATCGACCACGATGGTCGGCGGGATGACGACGTCGTCATCGTCGTCTCCGGGGATGAACGGCGGGTAGACGGGGGTGTCGAGGGTCATCACATCGTAGCTGACGTAGAACGGCGTGTTGTGGTTAGTGACGATGACGATGTCGGAACCAGATGCGTACGCGGTCTCTGGGGTCTGCACGCCACCGACAATCGAGTACACGTAAACGGAATCGGGGTCTATGATCTCGTCATCGCCAAGCTCCACTGGGATTCTGATGGTCACCGTCATGTCTGTGTCGGAGACGCCGTCGATCGAGAGATCAAAAGCCAGATCGGAGCCCTGGGCGTTGAGATACGCATAGGAGATGATGACGTCATCGGTCACCGTCCCGTTGACGGTGACGGAGTCCCCACCGAATCTGACCGTCAGGGTGACGTTGGAATGGGGCCCTCCGTTTACAGGCACCGTTATTTCGCCGTCCGTTGCCGTCACGGTAACGATCTGGCCGGACTCGTAGATGGTGCCGGGGGTCTGCTCGACGGACAGCGTGATCTCGATCGCACCTTCACCCGAGATGGTGACGGTTTTGTCCCAGGTCTGGTATCCTTCGGCATTGACGACGACCCTGTACTGGCCGCTCGCCAGAAGGTACGTGCCATCATCCTCGGGGCTGTAAACGATGGAGCCGTCGGTGGATGTCACCGAGATCGTGGCTCCGGAGACGTTCACATCAAATGTGACTTTGTTCGCCTTTCCCACACCGTAGTTTCCGTCGGTGCCTTCGAGGACGAATCCCTTGGCGAGGTACTCGTCATCGACTGGCATGCTGTATGAACCTCCAGACACCTTGACATCGGTGAAGGTGCCGCTGAGAGGATCGATCACACTCTCGGTGACATTGAACTCCCCTCCGGAAATACTGACGGTTCCGATGCCTGTGCTAGAGGCGTTGTTCATCATCTGGACTGCTATGGGTCCATTGAACTCCCCGCCAGTGATGGTCAGTTTGCCCTTGTCCATAATGTCATCGATCTTTCCGTTGAGGACGACCGCGGACGCTCCGTCACCCTCGACGGAGAACGTTCCGCCGTTGATGGTGGCCTCGTTCCAATTCAGGACCGCGGCCTGCTCCACGTTGGTGAATGTTCCGCCGTTGATGGTCAGGACTCCGTAGTCATCGTTCTTGATCGTGTTGAGTCCGCCTGAGAACGTACCGCCCTCGATGGTCATGACCGATTCGTCGCCTTCGCTGTTCTGGTTTCCGTTGTACCAACCGTTCTCGATGAGGCTGGAGTAATGACCGTCCTGCATAACGGTGACGCCCTTGCGGATGGTCATGGTTCCGTGGTTGACGATGTTGTAGTAGGAATTGGAGCTTCCGGAATCGGGACTGCTGCCGGTCTCCTTAGAACGGGTGTAGCTCCCTCCCTCGAGGGTGACGGTCCCGCCAACATCGCAGAAGACGGCGGCCTTTCCGTGGGAGATGTTGTCAACCGTACCATTTCCGACATCATCGATGATGGTCAGTTCGCCTTCCACCTTGATGGTGTCCTGACTGTCTGTGTTGGTAATCGTGTGTCCGTTGAGGTCGAGGGTGATCGACAGCCCGCTGCTGATTATGATGCTCTCGGTCGTGTCAGCCTGGAGGACGATAGTCTGCCCGGATTCGGCGGCTTCGATGGCCTTCTCGAGTGATCCGTAGGGGGTTCCGTAGATGGTGGCGACGGTCTCCCCGGATACGAGGATGATGGAACCAGTCTCGCCGACCTTGAATCCGTCGACCATAACCTTGGATTCGTTAAGAGATTCATCAGCCGTCTCGTTGCCTGCGGCATCAGCGAGGACGTAGGTTCCTCCCTTGATGAAACTCTCAACATCCTCTGCGGTGACGGACGAGTTCGTGGTCGTGTCATCCTTTGCGCCGATGAACTTCCCTCCGCTCAGCAAGATAGAGATGTTGTTGGGGGCAGGCTGGTTGTTCTGGGTGTTTGCCTCTGTAAGAGCCCTGTATCCCGTGATGGTGCCGCCAGTGATGTTCACATCGATGTCGTTGCCGGTTGTGTGCTGCACAATCGCTATTCCGACAGCGGATGTGGTCGAACCGTTGCTGTTGGCCTCGTCGTCGAATCCCTCGTTCGCACCGTGGACCTCCCCTCCGGTCATGTTAAGTGTTCCCGAACGAATCTCCACACCGGTCACTCCGGTGATCACACCTCCGTTGATGTTCAGAGTTCCCTTCTGGGGATGATAGATGGCTTGGGCATTCTCACTTGTGAGTGAACCACCGTTTATGGTCATCAGCGTATTGTGACTGGTGCCGTTTCCGCACATGGCAAATGAAGACGCCACGATGGAGACACCGTTCTGAATGGTCACGGAAGTCGGATCGTTCTCGTCGGAGGACCCCCAGACGGCAAGACCTACTGTTCCCCATGTGTCGGTTCCCCAGACCAGATCCTTTCCGGTTTGTCCAATCTCGGAGATGGATGTTCCGTCGTTCAGCGTGACGGCGGCTCCTTCGTCTACCATCACGCCGTAGTTGTAATTGGTCAGAGAACCAGGTTCGTATGTGCTGATATTTACTCCCTGTGTGGTCACGAACGTGTCGTTACCGGAAACCCTGACGGCGATGTAATTGTATCCGGTGGTACCATCCGATCTAGAATCGATGATGTTACCGTTCCGGACAAGGCTCTCACCAGCAGTGAATCTGATGCCGAACATATCGACATCATTGTCATTGATTGTAACGGTGTGTTCTCCGAGGTCCAACGTGATGCCTTTGTCGATGACGATAGGATTCGTCCCACAGTCATTGACAAGCGTGACAGTTCCACCCTCGGGAACGTAGTCGATGGCGTCCGCAAGGGTCTCGAAATACAGGGTGGTCCCATCGGTCTCGACGGAAGCGGCTGCCTCCTCGGGTGTGATGGCATCGACCACGAACTGACCCTCTTCATTCGAAACGCCGTATCCCGGAGCGATCACGTCCTCTGGCAGGCTGTCGGAGAACGAACCTCCGTACACCTCTGCGACTGGACAGTTGACTGTTTCGTTGTCGATAAAAATGATCCCTTTGTATTTCGTCGTATCACTGGTGTCGGTGACACTGAATGTTCCGCCGTGAATGACCACCACGGCCTCCTCCTGGATTCCTCCGTCACCAGAGTTTCCCACATAGACCGCTGTCCTGTTGTAGGATTTGAAGACTCTGTCATAGATGGTGGCTGAGGTCTTGCCCGTCTCCCCTGCGACATACAGGGCATAGAACGCCTGACCGTGCTTTTTCGGACAATCCACAGTGGTGAACGAACCCCCGTATATCTCCATGGTCCCTTCGACTGAGGTCACACCGCCCTGGGTACCTGTAACCTTTACTTCGGATCCTTCCGCAGGTTTGATCACGAGATGGGCCGAATCAGAGTTCTGACCATTGCGGATGGTATACCCCCAATGATCCGAATCGCAACTGCTGCATGAGGTGTTGGTGAACGTCCCTCCCGTGATCAGGGCCTCTCCCCTGTTCTCGAAGGCAGGGTACCATGGGGAGTCGTAGGTTCCGCCATTGATTTGTGTGGTGGAATCTGCTTCAGTGGCTATGGTGGTGCCTGATCCGCTGTAGTTCCCGTCGTTGAAGGTCGCTGTTCCTCCCGAACGATTCCAGATCAGGGCGCTATTGCTCACGAGATTGCCTTCGAAGGTGCCGTTCTTAATGATGAGAGTATCGTAGTTGTCTATCGGCCCGTTAAGTTTTTTGTTCTCGTCTGAGGCATCGATGGTACCATTGCCGGTGATGGTCAGTGTCCCATGATTGACAATCATCCTTCCTGTAAAGTTCGAAACAGAATCGATGGTTTTCCCACCCATGTCCAGGATGATATTCTTGTCTGAGGCGATCTCCACACCATCAGAGAGAGTGATGTTATCAAGCAGGGTGATGGTGGCCTCGGTACCGTCAGTTGGTACAGCAGCAACCGCGGCCTGTAGGGTAGCGAATCCCCTGTCCCCGATCTTCGCGACGGGATTCCCGACAGAGATGTTGTCATCGCTCGAATCATAGGTGATGTCCGAGGCGACCTCGGTCTTTCCCTCGTTGGTGAAACTGCTCTGATCGTCGTAGGCGAAGTCCACTCCGAGACCGTCGCCTGAGTTGGCGTTGATGGTGACCGTAGAGGCCAGTTCTGCCTTGTCCCCGTCGGTGACAACCTTGGTGTCAGTGATGCTGACGCTGGTCGGGTACTGGTATGCGGATGCGGTCTTGTTCCCGATGACCAGAGCGCTGGTGGGCACCCCGTTGCCATCTATCCAATCCTTGTCCTTGTAATTATCGACATCCACTGCCGCTCCGAGGGTGTTGGTGATGGTGGATCCCGTGATGATGGCGTTGCCTCCCCTGACGATAACACCCTGATAGTATCCTTGGATGGTGCTGTCTGTGATCGTGAGCAGTCCCGGCACGTTGAACAGGATGGCGGTACCGGCCTTCGTGGGATCCGAATCGGCATAGACGGCGGATTCCGTGACGGTAACCTTGACATCGTAACCGAGAGGGTCCCCGGCATTTGTTCCGAGACCGAATCCCTCTGCGTGGATCACGGTCCCGTTCCTGACGGTAATGGATGAGTTGTCATAGGCGATGGCGCCTGTGGCCGCCGTATAGTAGTCCACATCGTCGAATGTGATGGATGAGTTGTCTTCTGCCGACACTGTAGCGAGAAGGAAGTTTTCCACCAACTTGCCGAGAAGAGTTCCGTTGTAGATGGTGATGGATTCATTGCCCGTAAGTTCGATGAGGTTGACAGCGAGCGTGTGTCCGTTGAGGTTGATCTCAAGGTCGCCCGTGAAATCGATCGTCTTTATTGTGCAATTGTAGTCTGTTTTGAGTACAATCGGTTTATTGGATTCTGTTGCGGCAGTGATTGCAGCCGCGAAATCGGTAAATCCGTCGCCGTCGACGGTGCAGATCACGGTGCCTTCGGCGAGATCAGCCGGCAAATCGGGTTCTTCTATGTCGCCGATCACGGCGGCATCCGAATTGTCTGCAACGACTGTTACAGAGAAAGCGGCGGCCAGCATGACAGCCAGCACCAATGCCGCTTGCATTGCTTTGTTCATTTCGATCCTCCTTTACGGAGGGACGGGGGAGAGACAGAAGTCGTCGCCCCCCCCCCCGTTGCTATTGGCAATCATGTATGGGCCTCATGGTAGATAATTGATACACACTCTATGCTGTTATGAGCATATGTGATGTACGGAATCATACATCGCTCTCTAAACGGATATATAATCTCTGTTCACGGTCGAATCACTTAAGAACATACAACTGATATTCTCAGTCTAACTCCGCAAAGGGGGAGAATCATATGAGCACAAAGATTGCGCCCGGGGGGGGGGGACAAGCACTCTCAAACGGAGTGCCCCCATTCTCCTGGCAACGGCAGTGGTGCTGCTCTCGTGCATCGTCCTGATCCCATCCACGGACGAGACGGAGGCGGCACCGATAATCGAAATTACGGATGTCAGTGTCAATTCAGATAATTGGCCCGAACTCCATTCATACACGGACATCCAGACATTGAAAGACGACTTCAAAGTCACAGCCAACGTGGACGGGACTTCCCGTATACTAGGATCCGACGAGTTCTATCTGAGTCTCGGCGGTCCGCTGCAGAACGGGACCAATACATTCTACGTCATCGCCTACACACAGGATGGGCAAGACATCGTCCTGGACTCATTCACCAACGAGTACATGAGTTTGGAACTGACCGTCGACGAGACCTATACGTTATCTGGAATCACCGCTACTCAGCCCACCGCAGGCAAAGCATATGCCAGCACAACAGAGGCCGAGTTCAGGCAGATTGAGGGCTTGTCGGTCACGGCGACCTTCACCGACTCTGCGGGAAACACCAAGACCACTACGATATGGGATTATTCGCTGCAGTGGACATACAACGAGGAAGTCCAGGAATCTCTGGGACATACCAACGTCACTGTCTCGTACGGGTCGCAGACTGACACGATAGAATATGTGTTCACACCACTGGAGCCCGACACCATCTTGACCGTTGAAATAGACGGAAAAATGGAGTCTATGTATGAAGCCAACAATCCGCACAACAAGGACAAGATCACCGTTACGGCGAAGATGAACGATGGAAAGAATCACGTTCTGGACTCTGATCAGTTCACAGTCTCCGGAAGCACCTATGCGGGTGCAATCGGCGAGCTCATGAATGATGCGGATTTCACTGTGGCCCTGGTCAACGATCCGGATCAGAGGCTTCCTTTGACAGCAGACATCGAAGCATCCGATCTTCAGGCATTGAGCGTCGCAGCTGGAGACTATGAGTTCCATGCTTACACTGAACCCGAAGACCTCCCTGTGTCGGCCCTTTATACTTCCAACTTCGATAGAAAAGAAAACATCACCTACGGGCTGTCGTATTACTTCTACGAGAAAGGGAAAGCCCCCGCAAGTCCGATGCTTCCGACAGAAGACGACGGACACATCCCAATCACTCAGCTCGCGGCCGATGAATACACGCTCGTCGTCACATTCACTGAAAACGGAAAAACGGTTCGTAGCGCAAGCATCGACGTTGATGTCATAACAAACCCCATACCATATCCGGCTTTGGAGAATTTAGGCAATCAGAGCTACACTGGAGAACAGCGGTCTTGGAGCATAATGTACTACAATCCTGTCATCGAGGTGAACATAAAGGAATGTTCGAACCACCCTGAAGGAAACTGCAATTGCGTATCGTTAGACCCCACCACAGGATCCATCGTGGCAACCGATGTGGGAACATACACTATCACGTTCAGCATCGCCTCCAACTATCAGAACTCCTACACTTGGTCCAATGACTCATCCTATCCGACACCTGGAGGGGAATATACGATCTCTGTGACCAGAGGCACCGCCATCATCACCCTCAGCGGGCTCGACGGACACACCTATGGTCAGAGCTGGAAACCAACCTTCACCGCGAAACTGGGTGAAACAAACAAGGACGTTTCAGATCAGATCAAATGGGACAAAGTAAACATCCAGTACCGTTTCAAACAGGGTGCGACTCAATCCTCCATAGATCGTGCCAGCGAGGGAGACGACGAGGATTGGGAGATCCGCGTCGTCTGGGGTGCGGATGCCACCTCCAACCTCGAACCCGGACAATCGGAATGGTTCGCCTTCCATATAGACAAGGACGTGCTCGTGGCGACAGCCACAGATGTCACATACGATGCTGATCTGGATTCACAGACCCCAAAGATAACGGTCAACGGCACATACAACAAGAATCTGAAAGAAGGTGTCGATTTCACCTTCGATTTCTCGGCATCCGATGCGTGGACATACGATGTCCCGTTGACGCTCACCCCCGAAGGTCAGACCAAGTACACCTGGAAAGACAGCAACGATACGACCGTCAAAGTGAAGTGGACCATCGACCCAGACAGGATAGACAGACCAACACTCTCTGGGGACGCAACAGTCGTCTACAAAGCGGAAGATCAGACATGGGCTGTGAGCAACTACCTGGAAGCTGCCATGGAATACTCCATCAACTGCAGATACCACGGTTCTTCCGACGATTGCGTCAAGTTCTCAGACGGTACGATAACCGCAAGAGACGTAGGAAAATACACCGTCACATTCTCGCTCAAGAAGAACGACCATGGCGGAACCAACTATGAGTGGAACAGTGAAAGTACAGAAGATATCGACCTGACCGTGAATATCACTCAGTACTCGATGGGACTAACAGTGAGTGTCGGTCCGATCACGTATGGTGACCCCGCTCCCAAGTTCATTTCAGTGGACAGTGTGGAAGACGACTATGGCCTCGTCTTCGATTGGTTGAACAACGACACCAGCGATCAGATGGGGTCCGGATTCTCCATCTCGACCACCTATGACCCCTCCAATCCGGATAAGCGCGGTCAGGGCAACTATGGATTCGATGTAAAAGGATTCGACTCGAGGAACTACAGAATCGGAGTAGTCAGCGGAACGCTGACCGTCAATAAAGCGGATCTCACAATCTCTTCCGTCATCACCGATGCGGTGACATACTATGGGGACGAAGCGCCGAGCAAGGATAAGTTCATGTTCAGCCACGAAGGCGACAAGTACGACGACTGGAAAACCATCCAAGAATCCATCACCCTCTCCTTCGGTAACTACACGAACACCTCGAACGCTGGCGATTACCCGATCACAGCAACCGTGGATAACAACACGACAACCAGGAACTACAACATCACCATAGGATCCAACGGAGAGGTTGGTCAGTTAGAGGTCAAACCAGTCCCGGTGGCGCTGACGTGGGACACCACCAGTAGAGAGTTCGTCTCGACGGGTGTGGCACCGGAAATCCAAGTTGCCGAGTACATCGAAGGTGTGGTAGGGGATGTGTTCAACGGATACGACTAT
>ERZ1673744.2778-NODE-2778-length-12524-cov-7.061994_pt1 | contig 12524 bp, 8 predicted proteins | sample MGYA00580207_ERZ1673744 | MGnify/ENA primary metagenome ERZ1673744 (study PRJEB41218, sample SAMN15661751) | gut metagenome | host: Homo sapiens | place: Canada: London | collected 2015-08-20/2019-03-30 | study: EMG produced TPA metagenomics assembly of... | reverse complement strand
AGCTGCCTCCCGCGAACTTGCTGTCGAACGACAGCAGGCGGTCGAAGCGCTGCGTCGTGTCGGCGTAGATCGAGTAGGTGCTGTCGCTCAGCCGCGAGCGGTATTCGGCGATCTTGCGCTGCGCCGTTTCCAGGTCCCGCTTGGCTCCTTTCGGGTCGCGCAGCACCTCGCGCAGCCGTCCGCGGTAGATGTAGGCGTTGGCGAAGTCGGGGTAGAGGTCGATGGCCGAGGTGTAGTCCGCGACGGCCTTCTCCAGTTCGCCCAGTTGGGCGTAAACCCCCGCCCGGTTGTAGTAAACCAGCACGTTGTTGGGCGAGTAGAGCGCCACGCGGTCGTAATCCTCCAGCGCGCGGTTGTAGTCGCCGATCTGCGTGCGCAGCATGGCGCGGTTGAAGTAGGTCAGCGAGTTGGTCGAATCGAGCCGGATCACCTTGTCGAAGTCGGCGAGGGCCTGCATCGGACGGTTGGTCGCGTTATAGACCAGCGCGCGGTTGAAGTAGGAGAGCAGGTAGTTCGAATCGCACCGGATGGCCTTGTTGAAGTCCGCCTCGGCCTCTTCGTACTGCTCCTGCTCCAGATGGAGCCCGCCCCGGCGGTTGTAGCCGTTGGGGTCTTCGCGGTTGGTGCGGATCGCCAGGTTGAAGTTGTCGTAGGCGCGCGTGGTGTCTTTGAGGTGGAGGTAGCTCAGGCCCCGGCAGATGTAGGCGTCGGCCACCTTGGTCTCCTGCCGGATGAACATGTCGAAGTCGTCGATCGCCTCGCGGAACTGCTGATTGAGCAGCCGCGTGACGCCGCGGCTGTAGTAGGGGCCCGGCAGGTCGGGCCGCAGCTCGATCGCCTCGCGGAAATCCTGCAGGGCGTCGTCGTAGTTCCCCAGCCGCGAGCGCGTGATGGCGCGGTAGGTGTAGGCCTGCGTATAGACCGGGTTGAGGCGGATCGCCGTGGAGAAGTCGGCCTCGGCGCCCAGCAGGTCGTCGAGGTTGTATTTGGCGATGCCGCGCAGGAAATAGCCTTCGTAGGCCTTTTCGTCGAAGCGCAGCAGCGTGTTGAGCGTGCGTATGGCCTCCTGGTAGTCGTTGTTCATCATGCACGACCGCCCGACCCAGAAGAAATACTCCCGGTTGTACTGTGCCTGCGCCCGGACACCGCACAGCAGCGCCCACGCAAGGAGGATTCCGACGACGAGTTTCCGCAATTTTTCGCTCATGCTGCTTCCCAAACGTGCTTTTCTGTTCGTTTATTATTCCAGCTCGTAACCGAAGCGCCGCAGCTGGCGGTCGTCGTTGCGCCAGTCCTCGCTGACCTTGACGAAGAGTTGCAGGAACACTTTCTTCTGGAGGAACTGCTCCATGTCCTCGCGCGCGGCCTGCCCGACACGTTTGAGCTTTTCACCCTTGTGGCCGATCAGGATGCCTTTTTGCGACTCGCGCGAGACGTAGATCGTCGCCGCGATGCGGTCGATCGCCGGCTCCTCGCGGTAGCTTTCGATTTCGATCTGGCAGCAGTAGGGTATCTCCTTGTCGTAGAAGCGCAGGATCTTTTCGCGGATGATTTCCGAGGCGAAGAACCGCAGCGTCTTGTCCGTGAGCGTGTCTTTGGGGTAGAAGGCCGGGCCTTCGGGCAGCAGGTCGAGAATCGTCCGGAACACGCCCTCGACGTTGAAGCCCTCCCTGGCCGATACCGGCACGATCCGCGCCGCGGGAATCTCCGCCTGCCATTTCCCGACCAGCGCGTCGAGCGCCGCAGGCGTCGAGAGGTCGATCTTGTTGATGACCACGATCGTCGGGATGCCGCTGCGGTTGATGCGGTCGATGATCCCGGCCGCGCGTTCGCTCTGCTCGACGGTGTCGGTGACGTAGAGTATCACGTCGGCGTCGGTCAGCGCGCCCGTGACGAACTTCATCATCGACTCCTGCAATTTGTACGTGGGTTTGAGGATGCCCGGCGTGTCGGAATAGACGATCTGGAAGTCGTCGCCCGAGACGATGCCCATGATGCGGTGGCGCGTGGTCTGCGCCTTGGAGGTGATGATCGAGAGCCGTTCGCCGACGAGGGCGTTCATCAGCGTCGATTTCCCGACGTTGGGGTTGCCGATGATATTTACGAAGCCGGATTTGTGCATGGGGCTGTTCGGGATATGATTCGGACAAAGGTAGCGATAAAATAAAAGCCCTGCAAACGCTTCGGGGGATAATTTGCCCGTTCGCCCGCACAAATTGCGGCGCCGGCGACCGTCCGGGCATGAAAAAGCGGCCGTATGAGCTTCGTAGCTGCATACGGCCGCCGGAACTCGGCGGACGTGCGGGGCATTCCCCGGTACGCCCGGTGCGGGGCTATTTCTCGCTGAACCCGGCTACGTCCTCACGGCTGGTCGGATAGAGCTGGTAGGTTCCTTTATATACCTCCATCACGCCGGTCAGGTTCGCCGTCTTCTGGGCGATTTTCTCGTCTGCAAACTCCGCGTAGCGGGTTACGCGGGCGGGAATCGTCTCGCCGGTTTCGCCCGTGAAGTCGGTCGTCGTGGTCTGGCCGTCCACCACCCACGTCTTAGCGTCTTTGGCGGGCGTCAGGTTCTTCACCGTCACGTATTGGCCGAGGTAATCGGCGGCTTCCGCGTCGGTGATCTCCGGGACCTTCATTTCGGCCTTCTCCTCCGTTGCGAATACCGTGGCCTTCAGCAACTGCGGAAGTCCCTGGTAATTGTCGTATTCGGCATACCGGAGGCTGACCACGACCTTCGTGCCCACGGGCAGCGTCTTTTCCGTGTGGTCCTCTCCCTTGATGATGATGCCGCTCTTGGCTTCGCCCGTGTTGTCCACCAGCGAGATCACCTGATAGAGGTTGCCGCCCTCGTTGTTGGCCGCCACGTAACCCTTTACGGCCACCAGGTCTTTCAGCTTGTCGCCTGCGGTCGCCGAGGCGAGCTTCTCGTTGAGTTCCCTGACCGTCAGCGCCGTACTCTCGTCGGGCATGGTCTCCTGTTCGGTGGCTTCGAGCGATACGGTCATCGTGTTGAGGTATTTGGTCGTCGATCCCGAGACGCCGATGGCGTATCCCGTCACCTTCACTTCGCGGTCCACGAGCGCCTCCACGTTGAGGTCGCCGTTGGGGTAGAGCACCGAACCCTGCACGGCGGTTCCATCTACCAGCACGTTGTAGTGCATCTGGTAGATTTCGTCGCGGTAGGAGGTCAGCGTACCCACGTACTCCACGTACCGGATTGCGGGATTCTTCACATAGGCGTCGAAATCGGATGCCGAGAACTTATCGGGCGCGGGCTGCGTGAACGAGCCCTTGCCGAGCGTCTCGATTTCGCTCGTCTCGTCGAACTGCTTCATGCCGCCGTATTCGGTCGTCGGGCCCGTAACGGCCACCTTGTCGCCGATTTCGGTGCCGTGGTTCTTCTTGAAGACGAGGATCGTGCCCGTGGCGTCCTTTACGAGGAACCCTTTGGTGTGCGTGGCGATCACCTGTCCCTCGATGGCGTATTTCTTGTCGGTCGGTGCGGCGAGCACGTCGGCGATCGTGGATTTTTCGATCTCCTCGCTGCCGCCGAAAACGATCTGCTGGCCGCCGTTGCCGGCTTTGAGCAGCACGTCGTCGATGCGGTTCACGCTGCTGGTGACGGCCACGAATTTGATATAGAGCGTCGATACGCCTTCGGGCAGCGTGAAGTCGGCCTTGGCCAGACGCCACTGGCCCGGATCGTCGGCCACGTCGAAGTCGTATTCGAGCGCCTGCGACCAAGTCTGGCCGTCCTGCGAGACGCGCACCTCGAAGTTGGATTTGAGGAAGGCGTTGGACGCGCCCTGCGCATACCGCTGCGCGCCGAACGAGAGCTGCAGGTTGCGGTCCGTCACGGCGATCTTTTCGATCGTGAAATGGTTGGGTGCGGTGCTGAAGAAGATGTTGTTCTTGCCCGAACCGTCGTAGAGCGAAAGGTCGCCCTTCGAGGACTGGTTGGCGCGTACCGACATGCTCTTAAAGTCGTAGGTCACGTCGTTTGCGCCCGAACCCTTGTGGTTGATCCATCCGTCGAACTGGTCGAGGTAGGGCCACGACGAACCGGTTCCGTAGGTCTGCGAGGCCAGTTCCTTGTCGAACGTGCTGTAATAGATGGCCCCTTCGGGAACCACCTCCTCGTATTCGCCCAGGTCTTCGACCTCTGCCGGGATGGTGTACATGTAGCTCTTGTAGGAGCCGAAGAGCCAGCCGGTGATCTCGACCTCGTGGTTGTTGTATTTCTTTTTGAAATCTTCGCTCATGTAGTCGAGGCTTCCCTGGACCGAGGTCCCCTCGATTTCGACGTTGGTGTAGTTGCCCGACACGAGCACCACGCCCGTATAGGTCACGTATTTCACCTCGGGAGCATCCATGTAGGCTTCGATTTCGGCTGCCGAGAAGGCGGCGGGTTCGGGTCGGGCCGGGTTGTCGTCGTGGCCCGTCTTGTCGAACGAGCAGCCCTTGCCGAACTGCAACAGGCCGTTGCGGCTTTCGGTTTTGCCCGTCACGGTCACGATGTCGCCGTCTTCCAGCCCGTGAGCCGCGCCCTTGAACGCGTACATGCGGGCGTCGCCCTGCTGGAGCAGCACGCCCTGCTCGTTGTGGCCGATGACCGTGGCCTCTTTCACCGAGAAGGTCGATCCGGGTTCGGCGGCGAGCACCTCTTCGAGCGTGGCGTCGGAGCCCGTCACGGTGAAACGCTCTTCGGTGAGCTGGATGTCGTCGATGTTGCGGGGCGAGAGCTGCAACGTGGTGTTGTAGATGCCGGCGATACCGGCGATCGAGCCGCTTTTGTCGGTCGGAATGGGTTCCGAGGCGAACGAAGCGTTCTGTATGGTGCGGATTTTATACGACTGGCCGTCGAGGGTCTCCATCGAGACGTTGCCCTTGTTGCTCGAACTGTTCCACGTGCCCGATTCGCTTGCCTCGGGCTGCGTGTGCTCGATCTTCACGTACTGCGATTCGTACGCTCCGATCTTGTCGGCCGTGATGACTACCGGATCGAGCGGTTCGATGTGCTCGACGAGCTCCGGTTTGTTGTGGGTCGAAATTTGGAGCAGACCGTTGAAGAGCTGCGCCGTGGCGTCCGAGAGCGAAACCGCGATCACGTCGCCCGGCTCGAAGGTGTTGTTGCTCTGGCTGATTTCCAGTGCTACGCCTGCTCCGCCCTCCTGCGTGTCATCGGCGATATTGACGATGAAGGGCTGCTGGTTTCCCCCCCCCCTTGTCCGATACGACGATACCTTGCAGGCTCTTGGCCCGGATTTCGTCGGACAGGTCGGTTTCGTCGCCGCCCGGCTCGTTCTCCAGCACGAGGCTGCGGATTTCGGCCACGTTCGTCTCAGGGCCTTCGTCCACGCCGCCCGGGGTCTGCTTCACGGTGCATTTGCCCTCGTCGGTGATGCCCATGTACCCCGTGGCCGTTACCGTGATGACACCCGTGCGCGACGTTTCGTTGGCGGGAACGGTCACTTTCACCGTCGCCGAACCCTTGCCGCTCGCGGGGGCGGTTTCGATCCAGTCGGCGTTGGTTTCGATCTTCCAGTCGATCTTGCCGTTGAGTTTGATTTCGAGCTCTTTGGTCTGCGTCTCGGCGCAGTCGAAGAGCAGCGATTGCGTCACCTCGATCTCCGGGATCGTGGTGTCGTCGTTCGTGTCGTCGTCCGAACACGAACCCAGACCCGCTCCCAGCGTCAGCATGACAGCCGCGAGGAGCGTCCGTTTCCAAAAACAGAATTTTTGCATGGTTATAAAATTGGTTAATAAGGAGTGTCTCTGTTTCCGTCGCCGCAAATGTACGCATTTCCTCCGCGAGGCGGTGTGAAGAATCCGTGAAGATTCGCCGCGGAGCGCACACAATAAATCCCACATTTCCGGAATGTGGGATTCGTGCGTCGGGCCGGGTGCTATCGCCGGCCCGGTATTCTGGGCATCTTCATGTTGCCGCCCGCCACGGCCTTCATCATCTTGCGCGTGTCCTCGAACTGCTTCATCAGTCGGTTCACGTCGGCCATCGTCGTTCCGGAGCCTTTGGCGATGCGCTCCCGCCGCCGTGCGTTGATGATCTCGGGGTGTTCGCGTTCGGCGGGGGTCATCGACGAGATGATCGCCTCGGTCTGCTTGAAGACGTCGTCCGGAATGTCCACGTTCTTGAGCATCTTGCCCATGCCGGGGAGCATCGAAGCGAGGTCCTTGAGGTTGCCCATCTTCTTGATCTGCTGAATCTGCGAGATGAAGTCGTTGAAGTTGAACTGGTTTTTGACCAGTTTCTTTTTGAGCTTGCGGGCCTCCTCCTCGTCGAATTGCTCCTGCGCGCGTTCCACGAGCGACACCACGTCGCCCATGCCCAGGATTCGGTCGGCCATGCGCTCGGGGTGGAACACCTGCAAGGCGTCCATCTTCTCGCCGCTCGAAATGAACTTGAGGGGCTTGTTGACCACCGAACGGATCGAAATGGCCGCACCGCCGCGGGTGTCGCCGTCGAGCTTGGTGAGGACCACGCCGTCGAAGTCCAGCCGTTCGTTGAACTCCCGGGCGGTGTTCACTGCGTCCTGACCCGTCATGGCGTCGACGACGAACAGCGTCTCCGAAGGTTTCACGGCGGCCTTGATGGCCGTGATCTCCTGCATCATCGCCTCGTCCACGGCCAGACGGCCCGCCGTATCGACGATTACGACGTTGAACGAGTTTTGGCGGGCGTATTTGATGGCGTTTTCGGCGATCTGTACTGGGTTTTTGTTCCCCTCTTCGGTGTAGACCTCCACGCCGATCTGTCCGCCGAGCACTTTCAGCTGGTCGATGGCTGCGGGACGGTAAACGTCGCCTGCCACCAGCAGCACCTGGCGGCCCTTCTTCGACTTGAGCAGCGAAGCCAGCTTGCCCGAGAAGGTCGTCTTACCCGAACCTTGCAGACCCGCGATCAGAATCACCGCAGGCGTGCCCTCCAGCCGGATGTCCGTGGCCGTGCCGCCCATCAGTTCGGCCAGCTCGTCGCGGACGATCTTGGTCATCATCTGTCCCGGCTTGACGGCTTTGAGCACGTCCTGGCCCAGGGCTTTCTGCTTCACTTCGTCGGTAAAGGTCTTGGCGACCTTGTAGTTGACGTCGGCGTCGATCAGCGCGCGGCGGATCTCCTTGAGCGTCTCCGCGACGTTGATCTCGGTGATGCGCCCCTCGCCTTTGAGAATTTTGAACGACCGTTCGAGTTTATCTGTTAAATTTTCAAACATGACTTCTGAAATTATCCGAGCGCAAAGATAATCAATAATTCACAAAGCACAATCCGCCGTGGAAATTTTGTTATGCCGTGAAAAATAGTTATGTTTACAACTGAACCTAACCGTCATGCAATGAAGAAATTTCTTTTCCTGCTGCTTGCCGTCACGGCCGGGACCGCTCCGGCGCAAACCCTCGTCTATCCCGGCGAGCACGAAATGCCACCCGTCCCGAAGACCTTCGACAACGAACTGGGCGTGCGCTACGGAGCGCAGCTTTACGTGGGCGACGGGCGGGGACCCGAATTGCAGGCCTTTTCGATCGACTATGCCCGTTATAATTTTTACAATATCGGTTTTCGAACGGGGCTGAACGTCTTCGTCGACGAGGATGCCGAGAACTATTTCTCCGTGCCGCTGCAATTCACCTGGCGGACCGGACGTATCGCCTCGTCCTGGCGCCGGGAGAGCCGGGAGCGGAGTGTGCAGAATAATTACTACAACGGCTCTTATGCAGATCCTTACGGCGCTTATTCCGGCGGAGGGGCGGACGTGGGCAGTACGTTTCTCAACGTGCTGCTTGCGATCCTGCCCTCGGGGTTCGAGGTCCATGCGGGCTTTACCCCGGGGCTGATGTGCGGGCCGTTCACGACCGAAGGCTATTCGACGACCGACCCTTCGTGGCGGCCCTATACCGTCCGGCAGCGTTTCTCCTGTACGTTCGACGCGGGTGCGCGGCTGATCATCCCGATCTGGCGGTTCAACCTCTTCGGCGACTTCACCTATCACTGCTACCTGACCGATAATTTCCGGGCCGGGGAGTTTCGGCCTTCGCGCTCCTATATGGGGCTGGGTGTGGGGCTGTCGTTCAATTTTTAGGAGCGGGATTCCGGAACGGTCCCTCCGTTACCCGGTCCCTCCGTTACCCGGTCCGTCCGTCGCTACCGGAGCAGTCCGGCTTCGTAATAAATCACGATTTGCTCGATCATCCGGTCCTCGCCCTCCCTGTCGTATTCCGACTTGAGGTTCTGACCGAAGATTTTCGAGACGCCCTGCCAGAATCCCGCCACGAAACCGCCGCGGAACTCCTTCAACACCTCGTAGGCGGTGTATTCGGTTTCGCGGTCGATGAGTTTCAGCAGCACGCGGCCCTGCGTGCGGGTCATGTGTTTCAGCACGGGGGTGTATTCGTCCTTGATCTCGTGGTAGATTTGTTTGATATACTCCTTCTGGGCCTTTTTGGTCGGCAGGCGGCACAACTCCTCCTCCATCGTCGCCATCTTGGCCTTGGCGATCTGCGCGATGGGGTAGACCTTTTTCACGGCGTCCACCAGCCGGCGGTAGCGGCGCAGGTCGACCGGGCGGCTGAAGACGTAGACCGGCAGGACGTGGACCAGCGGGATCGAATCGCCCTTCTCGACCGTCCACTCCTGATGCCAGAAGCCACGGCCTCCCTGCGCCTGCGCTTGGGAAAGCGCGGCGGCGAGCAGGGCGATGAGGAGTATCCACTTTTTCAACGGCGGCGAATTTTTTGTACCTTTGCGGCGGAGTCCGGATGAAAACCCGTGCGGTTTTGCATCCGGTTTGCCGGGGTGTCTCCGGCAAAGATAACGATTCACCGCGATAAACGAATTACGAACAGCGAATATTATGCTTGAAAAAGGACTTTCCGCCCGCAGCGCCGCAACCGTCGCCGCCGGCAACACGGCCGCCGCGATGGGTTCGGGCGACCTTGCGGTTTTCGCCACCCCCGCGATGGTGGCGCTGATGGAGAACGCCGCCATGACGGCCGTTGCCGGCGAACTTCCCGAAGGCGCGACCACCGTCGGCTCCGAGATGAACGTCACGCACATCAAGCCGTCGGGACTTGGCGCCGAAATCACCGCCACGGCCGTGCTTGCTGAAGTCGAGGGGCGCAAACTGACCTTCAACGTCGGGGCCCGCGACGCCGAGGGGCTGATCGGCGAGGGCATCCATGTTCGCTACATCGTCGACCGGGAAAAATTCATGGCCAAGGTGAAGTAACGGAAAAGCTCCGGATCTTCTGCGTCTGCGAAAAGACGTACAGCTTGATTTGTAGTTATTTATGCCGGATCGAAGGATTGGGCTCCGTGTTTGGACAGGGCTCGATCCTTTTCGTTTGTGTACAATTCTGTTCAAGTCGCCCGATGCCTGTAAATTTCTGTGCTTATACTACTTAATCTTGCTGAATTATTGGCGGTTGAATTTGCATAATTGATTTTTTTCGTTATTTTTGCCCTACATCCATTACAACTACATATTGTAATTATCCGTAAGACTCTCGCGAACCTGCCTTCAATGTTTCATCCTTAAACTTCAAACTATGAAAACTCGCATTTTGACTTTGACAGCAGCCCTGCTTCTACTGGGTGGGTTTGTCGCATGCAACGACTCGGAAGAATCCGAATATATCGGCACTCCTCCCGTCACAGCCTCCGCGGACGTATCGGCTTTTTTCAAGACCTATCTGCCTTCGAGTTCCAGTTCGCATCCCGAGCCGGAATTCAATTTCAGCGAGATCGATGATCGCGACATCGAATGTTTTGTGATCAACAGCATGGAAGAGTTCGAGGCCGTTGCACCTCCTTCGGTCGAGCTGCCAGTAATCGACTTTGACAAATATACCCTTATTATTGGACAGCATTGGATGGGGCATCCCGGATACTCTTTCGAGAAGCAGGCCGTCGATACCGAATCCGATAAGATGACATTGAATTTGGTGTATAAGCAACTGAAGGGTGGTACTCCGGCGATTATGACTATTTTTTATTTCTGGGGACTATACGACAAACTTCCCGAAAAAACGCTTACTGTCAACAAAATCATAATTTAGATATTCTTAATATCATGAAAAAGCTGCTTTCTCTTATCATTGCAGTCATAACATTTTATGGTTGCCAGGATGACATTTTGTCAGAGGAATATCAAGAAAACGTTCCCGCGACCCGTGCGTCTGTGGGTTCGTCTGATTATTATTATTTGGTGTGACGGTGTGAAAATCCCACTAACGGTCAACGAGAACAAGTCGTATGTTTTGGTTGAAACCGCAAAATTTGAAAGTGTTCGCAAATCGGCCGTAAATATCCGTAGGGGAAATACCAGAACTATTGATAACTATGCTGCGCTGGGCATAAGATCGTCAAAAGAGTTCCGCATGCAAAAAAGTCTTACGTCGTTTACGCTGGATAACGCCCAACAAAAATCGATTAATCCGCAGGATGTAGTGTATGAGGCTCCCTATTTTAAAACAAGCGATGGCGCCGATCTCGGCATAACGAATGTATTCAGCGTACAACTGACAGGAGAGCAAGACCTTGCCAAACTTCAAAAAATCGCGGAAGAGTATAATCTGGAGATATTGGGAGAAAACGAATTCGACCCGAGTATCTATTATCTTTCGTGTACAAAGGAGTCGAAAGGGAATGCGCTCGAAATGGCGAATTTTATGTATGAATCGGGCGCGTTTGAGTATGCAACACCCGAGTTTATCGTTGAGTCGATGCCCGACGCCGCTCCGAACGATACCTATTTCAGCTATCAATGGAATCTGAAAAACGTCTCTTATCCGGGGATCGATATCAATTATGTGAACGCAAGGAATGCCTTTGCTTTTCCATATATCAACGATATTATCGTTGCGGTTGTCGATAACGGTGTTTATAATAACCATGATGATTTACATTTGTATAATGTCAGTTACAACGCTCACACGGGAGGAATTCCAAGTGGGCTATACGGAGATCACGGCACAAAGGTTGCCGGTGTTATCGGAGCCACGGCTAATAATGGCAAAGGCATTGCAGGCGTTGCATCCGGAGTGAAAATCATGCCCATCAGTATTTGTTATACTGATAACGAGCTTGGCATAGCTGCCTCCACCACGACCAATTTTGCGAATGCAATTCGGTTTGCCGCAAATAATGGTGCGCGCGTAATTAATAATTCATGGTCATTTGATACATCTTCTCCAATATCCGAAATCAATAATGCTGTAACATATGCTCATGGTAAAGGATGCATCGTTGTTTTTTCATCGGGCAATAAAGGCAGTGCTGTATCACAGCCGGCAGCGGGAGCACCTTCTGCAACGTTAGTAGTAGGTGCAATAGATCGGAATGGGTACAAATCGGATTTCTCCGGTTATGGTTCTTCATTGGATGTTGTCGCTCCCGGGCGTGAAATCTGGACAACAGATGTGACCGGTGGATATACTTGTGTGCTGGGCACATCTTTTGCTGCTCCCCATGTTTCCGGCATCGTGGCTTTGATATGGGCAACGGATCCCGATCTTTCGGTATGGCGGGTACGCAATATTATCGAACAAACTACCCGAAAGATCGGCGGCAACACTTATGGTGTCGATCCGCTTCGATTGAACGGATTATGGAACCAATTTGTGGGTTATGGTCTGGTAAATGCCTATGCAGCTGTATCAGCGGTTTCGGGGTCCGCTCCCACCGCTGATTTTGCGTCGGATACCGATGAACCCGTACTTCACGATATCGAATGTCGGGTGTTGAAAAATGGTCTATCCACATCTTCCGGGGTACATCTGGCATTGATTCCGCAAGGGTACTCTTACTAAATTGATATTGGAGTTCCTGACTTACAAACTGCTGATAATTTGGCTGTAAATCAGAGGTTGGATAAAAATATTTTATCCAACCTCTGATTATACTGTTATGGGGCAAACCCGTGATCGGCAATATTCTGGGCGCACGACGCATCCGGAACTTTTCGGTCAAAGCCCGATCAGGACGTGTTCGAGCCAGATCACCGCGATGCCCGCCAGATAGCCGGACAGGGCCAGCAGCGAGATGCGTTTGAGGTACCAGCCGAAATTGATCTTTTCGAGTCCCATCGCCACGACGCCGGCCGCCGAGCCGATGATCAGCAGACTGCCGCCCACGCCGGCGCAGTAGGTCAGCAGGTGCCAGAACAGCCCGTCCGCCACGAAACTCTGTGCGAAAGCCGGGTCGGCGCTCGCCGCAGCCGTTGCGACGTCGGCCACCGGGTACATGCCCATGCAGGCCGCCACCAGCGGCACGTTGTCGACCACCGACGAGAGGATGCCGATGGCGCCCGCGATGGTGAACACTTCGTGGACATTCTTGTCCAGCCAGTCGGCCATGTCGGTCAGCACGCCGCCGGTCTGCAACGCGCCCACGGCCATCAGGATGCCGAGGAAAAAGAGAATCGTCGGCATGTCGATGTGCTTGAGGACTTTGGATACGCGCGGCTGGATCGACTCCTCCATGTTGCGGATGCTGCGTTTGCGGTCGTAGA
>ERZ1673744.2775-NODE-2775-length-12532-cov-8.753226_pt1 | contig 12532 bp, 9 predicted proteins | sample MGYA00580207_ERZ1673744 | MGnify/ENA primary metagenome ERZ1673744 (study PRJEB41218, sample SAMN15661751) | gut metagenome | host: Homo sapiens | place: Canada: London | collected 2015-08-20/2019-03-30 | study: EMG produced TPA metagenomics assembly of... | reverse complement strand
ACGGTGGTGTGGGAGGACGGCATGGGAACTAATCCCATGCCTCCTACCCGATTCGCTCGCTGAACACGCGGACTTCAGAGCTTTGCGAGGCGGGCGGAGAAGTCGTTCGCCCAGTCATCGAGCTTTTGCGCGAGGCGCTTCGTTTCCGCCTCGTCGGCGAGCGGATTGGCCGCCATGCCCTCGACCTGAGCGAAAAGACCGGAGAGTTCGTCAAATTCCTGCGTGAAGGCTTCGTGGTTCGCGCGCCTGAGCAGCATGCGGCCGCGGATTTCCCGCAGGTCCTCCCGGCGTGCGGCATCGGCTTCAGAAGGAATCAGATTCGGATCAGGCGCGCGGGGGAGGCGCTCCTTCCAGACCGGGAGAATGTCCCGAAGGATCTGAAGCTTTTCCTGAAGGCTCCCGGGAGCCGCTTCAGGAGGCTTCGGCGCCTTCACGGTCTTTTTGCTTTTTTCCTCTGCTTCGCGCTCCTTCCCGGCCCTTTCGGCTTCCTCGCGCCGGGTGCGTTCGGCATCCGCCGATTCGAGCGTGAGCGCAGGGATCTTCGGCGCCGCTTCACGGCGCGCGGCTTCCGCGAGCTCAAAGGCGTCCATGAGCGACTTTTCGAGCGCGGCGAAGAGGACGTTCCGGGACGTTTGTTCGTCAGAATCCTTAGGCGACGAGAGGACGGACGAGAAATCTTTAAGCGCATCCTCCGCCTTCTGAACGAGGGCGCGCCGTTCGCGCCAGAGATTGAGCCTTGCGAGCTGGCGCTCCCTCAGCGCGCTCGTTTCAGGAGAGGCCGCGGCCTCTTCTTCGGTTGGAATGATGCTTTCGTTGGGAGAGAGTCCGAGCGCGGAGAGAATCGCCCGCAGATGTTCGCGCAGGATCCCCGCGAGGGCATCGAGCCGCACCTCGGCGGGATTTTCGCCGGGAAGCTCCCCTTTGGGGAGGCTCGAGCGGAGCATCTCGGCCGCTTCCTGCAGGTATTCCGATTCGGAGGAGAGCGTATTGAGCGCGCCTTCATCCTCCGGGCGGCGAAGATCGATTTTGCGGAGTTCCGCAAAGTCCGAAGCGAGCGCCGATGCTGAGAAGCTCCTCGGTACGCGCAGCTTCGGCCGATCGCTCTCGAGCGTTTTTTCGAGCGCCTCGAGCTTTTTGAAAGCCAGAGAGAGCTTCTCTTCAATTTCCGACCGGGAATTCCAGATGAGAAGAAGACGCAAACTCTGAGGCGAGAGCGCCTCCTCGGGCGACTTCTCGCCTTTCTTCCGGGCCTCTGCCAGGCGCTCAATGTCGGCGGCAAGCCTTTCGTCGCCCGCAAGAATGTTGCCTGCAGGCGGAAGACGGTCGCGGGCCTTCTCAAGGGCTTTTCTTGTGACGCGGATTTCGGAGAGGAGCTTTGCGAGACTCCCGCGGAGCTTTTCGCGAAGCGCCATATTGGGGGGCGGTGCGGAAAAGCCGGCGCGAAGCGCAAGCGCGCGCTCCTCGTCGGATTCCTTCGAGGGCTCGTGCGCGCTCTCCTTCTTCTGCTTTTCCTCTTCGACCTGAGCGGTGAGGCGCTCCCTCGCGTCCTTTACGCTTCGAAGGGCGGCGGAGAGCCTGCGGGCGAACGCAATGACTTCGTCTCTGAGCCCGGGGAAGTCGACGGACTCCTCTTCCTTCCCGGCCATCGCGCGCGATTCGAGCGCATTGAGCAGGGGAAGAAGGGCCTTTCTTTCGGCATCTGCCTCGCTGGCGGTCTTTTCAAAGGACGCGCGGCGCGCGATGCGCTTCAACATCCTTTCCCGGACGCCCGCGAGTTCCTCGCTTGCGGCGGCGGCAGCCTCTTCGGGAACAAGATGCGGGTCGGGAGCATGAGGGAGCTTTTCCCGGAGTCCTTTGATTTCGCTTTCGAGCTTCGCGAGCCGCTCGTGCTGGGACGTAATGGCAGTGAGAACGGCGAGCGGGAGCTCTTCGGGGCTCGGTTCCAAAGTATGCGCGAGCGCCCGGATCTGTTCGCGAAGTTCCGGGTTGATGAGCTTTTCGGCAGCGGAGAGAAGTTCCGCAGCGGCAATGATCGAGGTCGTTCTCACGGGGGAGATCGCTTCAGCTTCCTCTTCCGGTGCGCGTCTGCCGCGGAGCCTGAATTCGACCCCGAGGACGGGCACTCCGTCGGCCACGAGCTTTTCAAGGAGGCGTTTGGAGAGGTTTCTCAATCGTGAGAGCTGCGCGGCGCTGTCGGTGATGAAGACCGCCTTGTTGTTCTCAATGCGCACGCCTCTGCCGGTCTCGTAGTCAAGCGCAAGTCCCATGGCTTTGATGACGGGCGCTACGGCTTTCCCGGCCCGCAGGGAGAGCGCATAGGATTCAGCCAGGTCGGCCGTGCGGGAGCTCTGTTCGAGCGAGCGCTGCGGGGAACGGAAGCCCCGGCGCTTCAGCTGAAAGTCGGCGGGCATTCGGCGCAATTTGGGCACGGTGGAACCTCAGAAAAAGATGCCTGAAAGAAAACTTTCCTTGCCAAATCCCGGATGCGTTAAGGTATTGATCCTCCGCAATCTGCGATAATCCTGCGGTTACGCTGTGGGAAGCTCTTGCCCGGCGGCAGGAAAGCTGCGGGCAGAGGAGACGATGAAAGCTCATCAAAGCCCGCTTCATTGAGGTGAAGAGTCTACCCAAAGTCTTCCATCCTTCCCTGAACCGCTTCGCGGCAGCGCAACCCGTTACCGGTCCCCTTTGGCGTCCTGAGAATTCTCCCCGGACGGCCGTCTTTTGGTGCGGACCAGAGAATTCCGAGCTAAGAACAATGTTTGACGAACTTTTAACCAAGATCTTCGGCAGCCGCAACGACCGGCTGATTAAGCAGTACCAGCGCAAGGTGGCGCAGATCAATAAGCTTGAACCTGCCATCCAGGCGCTTTCGGATGCCGAACTCCAGGGAAAGACGCAGGAATTCCGCGACCGCATCGCCAAGGGGGCGACGACCGACGAGCTTCTGCCTGAAGCCTTCGCCGTGATGCGCGAAGCGTCCCGGCGCGTGCTCGGCATGCGCCACTTCGACGTGCAGCTGATCGGCGGCATGGTGCTCAACGACGGCAAGATTGCTGAAATGCGCACGGGCGAAGGCAAGACGCTCACGGCGACGCTCGCCGTCTACCTCAATGCCCTTCCGGGCAAGGGCTGCCACGTGGTGACGGTGAACGACTACCTCGCCTCGCGCGACGCGGACTGGATGGGCCGCGTCTACAACTGGCTCGGCCTCACGGTCGGCAAGATCCTCTCGCAGCAGGATACGGAAACGAAGCGCGCGGCCTATGCGTGCGACATCACGTACGGCACGAACAACGAGTTCGGCTTCGACTACCTGCGCGACAACATGGAGTACGACATCAAGGGGCGTCGTCAGAGAGGCCTCTACTATGCGATCGTCGACGAAGTCGACTCCATTCTGATCGACGAGGCGAGAACGCCGCTCATCATTTCGGGTCCTGCCGACGACAACACGGACCTCTACATCAAGATCAACGAGATCCCGCCGCTCCTCACGCGTCAGACCGAGGAAAAGGGACCGGGCGACTACTGGGTGGACGAAAAGGCCCACCAGGTCTACATCTCCGAATCCGGCCACGAGAAGCTCGAGAAGATTCTTTCCGAGCGCGGTCTCGTCGCTCCCGGCGAATCGCTCTATTCGCCGAAGAACATCATCCTCATGCACCACCTGATGGCCTCGCTCAAGGCCCATACGCTCTTCCATCGCGATCAGCAGTACGTGGTGCAGAACGGCGAAATCGTCATCGTCGACGAATTCACCGGCCGTCTGATGCCGGGCCGCCGCTGGAGCGAAGGCATTCACCAGGCCGTTGAGGCGAAGGAAGGCGTGCGCATCCAGCAGGAAAACCAGACGATGGCGTCGATCACCTTCCAGAACTACTTCCGCATGTACGAGAAGCTCTCGGGCATGACCGGCACGGCCGATACGGAAGCCTATGAGTTCCAGGACATCTACGGCCTTGAGACCGTTGTGATCCCGACGCACCGGAAGATGATCCGCATCGACGAGCAGGACAAGGTCTACCGCACCGTTCAGGAAAAGTACAACGCGATCGTGAAGGACGTGAAGGCCTGCCACGAAAAGGGCCAGCCGGTGCTTCTCGGCACGACGTCGATTGAAAATTCCGAACTCCTCTCGAACCTTCTCACGAAGGAAGGCATTCCCCACAATGTTCTGAACGCCAAGCAGCACGAGAAGGAAGCTCAGATCGTTCTCGAAGCCGGCCGTCCCGGCATGGTGACGATTGCGACCAACATGGCCGGCCGCGGCACGGACATCGTGCTCGGCGGCGGCATCAACAAGGCGGTCGACGAGATCGAGCTCGACGAGTCGCTCACGCCCGAACAGAAGGCGGAGAAGATCGCCAAGGTGAAGGCCGAGTGGCAGGTGCTCCACGATGAAGTGGTGAAGGCGGGCGGCCTTCGCATCATCGGCAGCGAACGCCATGAGTCGCGCCGCATCGACAATCAGCTCCGCGGCCGTGCAGGCCGTCAGGGCGACCCGGGGTCGTCGTGCTTCTATCTCTCGATGGAGGACCAGCTCCTGCGCATCTTCGGCGGCGACCGCATGCGCGCCATTGCAGACCGTCTGAAGCTCGAGCCCGGCGTCGCGATCGAATCGAAGATGCTGACCCGCATGATCGAGTCGGCGCAGCGCAAGGTCGAGGGCCGCAACTACGACATCCGCAAGCAGCTCCTTGAGTTCGACGACGTTCAGAACGACCAGCGTCACGAGATCTACGGGCTGCGCAACGAGATTCTTGAATCCCCGGATTCGTCCGAGATGGTGAAGAACCTCCGCGAGGGCTATTTCCAGGATCTCTTCAGAAGCTACGTGCCTGCCGATACGGTTGAGGAGCAGTGGGACCTCGACGGGCTCTCCGAGAAGCTCAAGAACGAATTCGGCATCGAGGTTCCGTTCCGGAAGATGCTCGACGAAAACGACCAGACGACCGACGAGGATCTCCTCACGGCGCTTCTCGCCCGCGTGAACGAAATCTACGAAGCGAAGGAAAAGCTTGTCGGCCACGAAGCGTTCGCGAGCTTCACGCGTTCGGTGCTGCTGCAGGTCATCGACCAGCTCTGGCGCCAGCACATCGCGGCGCTCGACGCGCTGCGTCAGGGCATTTACCTGCGCGGCTACGCTCAGAAGCAGCCGAAACAGGAATACAAGCGCGAAGCCTTCAGCATGTTCGAGCGCCTTCTCGACTCGATTCGCGAAACGCTCGTCTCGGTCGTCATGCGCGTTGAAATCAAGCTCCCTGAGGAAGCTCAGGCCGCCGCGGATGCCAATATCGAGCAGGGCGAAGCGCGCGCCGATGCGGCCCGCCTCGCAGACGGCGGTTCGACCGCCGATCCGATGCCGCAGGATGCGGGAAGCTCGCTTGACCTTCTTTCCGACGAGGAAAAGGAAGCGCGTCTGCGCGAACTCTTCCGCCATGTCGGGCGCAATGACCCGTGCCCGTGCGGTTCCGGAAAGAAGTTCAAGGACTGCCACGGAAAGCTCCAGTAATCTGAAGCTTTTCAAGAAGCCTTTCTGCGCCTGAACGAGGCGCATTCGTTCGCCCGGCCGGATTCCTCTAAAGAGAACCCGCCGGGCGATTTCTTTTTTCGGGAGCATTTCTCATGATCCGCATCGGGAGCAGCTTTCATGTGCCGGGAATCCGGTTTCAGAGCGATCCCTCCGGAACCGTCTTCGCTGCGGATCTTCGGCGCGGCACGGAGTGGTCTGCGCGCACGGCCGGCCGGTCGCTTCCCGCCGGCGCCCCTCGCGAGGACGGATCAGCTGCACGCATTCAATGGGCGGCAGCGGAGAAGCGCCGCGCATTTCCAGCAAAGCTCTTTATTTCGACATCTGTCGGCATTGCCGGGTTCGGGCCGCTTTCAGACCAGACGGCTTTGGCGCTCGAAGATGCTGCGTCCGGGGCTCTGGGCGTGGAGAAGGAAAATCTCATTGCCGCAGCCGCCGGGCCGGTCCTTGAGCACTATCCCGTCGGAAGCATGATGGAGGCGCTTCAGGCGGCTCGCGCGCAGCCCTTTCTCGACGAGCCCCGGGGCAGGGGCGCCGAAGCGCTCGGTCTCCCCTTTCGAATCGCCGAAGGGGCGCTTGAAATGGGGGCGGCGGTCTTTCATGCGGAGCGCACCGGAGGAGAAGTCTGGATTGCTGCAACGAGCGCGGGCATCAGGCGCGAGGTACTCGAAGGCGTTCGCGACCGGCTTTGGCTCGCCGGGCCCGCAGCCTGGCGGGCGTCGTCCGGGATCCATCCGGGCGACGTGCTGATTCTTCTTGCCACGGGCGCTTCGCCGATCGCGGAGGTGACTTCGGAAGAAGACCCAAGAACGGAATCGGTGATTGCAGGGCTCTCCACGGCTCTCTCGCAGCTCGTGCGGAAGCGCGCCCTCGCGGCGGGCGGACGGATTCCCTTCGGGCTTTTCGGAGCGGAAACGCCGCTGGAGGCAGAAGTCGCGGCAGGCGTGCTGGCGCGGTTTATTCCGGAAATTCTTAGAAGGCTCTCCGCGGTTCAGGGGGAGACGCGCTCAGGCGAAGCGCTCCTTGACGGCATCCGGTGCGCGCTTCTTTCTGCGCCTTTGCCGGGGCTCGAGCGCGCGCTGGTCCGCGTGACGATCGGGGAACTGATGCTTTCTCCCGGCCTCAGGGCGGCGGCGCCTCTTCCCGGAAGCCTCATCCAGTCCTGGCGCGAGGGAAGCGCAGAACTTCGGATAGATCTTGGGCGAGGCGCCTGCGGCGCCGTCTTCTGGGCCTGAAGCGGAAGATCCGGGAGGATGCCGGATTATGACCTCCCGGTGCCGGACGCCTCCTTTGCTTCTTCCCGGCGTTCTTCGTTGGCAAGAACCTCCTTCATGGCGCGTTCGGCCTTCACTTCCCGCAGGAAATAAAGAAGTGCGGCGAGCGTGAGCGCAAACCAGAGCACGAAGCCGTAGGCAATGGCGTTGAGCCCGGCGCTCTTGCCGAAAATCATGATGACGACGTTCGGGATGCAGGTGCCCATGTAGCTGATGAGGTAGAGCGCGGCAAGAAGCCGGGCGCGCTCCATGATGCGCGAGCCTTCGAGCAGCATCTTGAAGGAGGCGGCCGTGAGCGCGCCCTGAGTGGCGCCGCAGACAAGCGCAAAGGCGAGGAAGAGTTCCGGGAGCCGCCAGGCTACCGAGAGAAAAGTCCCGCACCCGGTGACGACGTAGAGAAGTCCTACCGGCGCAAAGACCTTAAGCGGCGGGAATTTGGCGGCGGCAAAGGCGCCGAGCGCATTGGGGAGAACGAGCGAAATGTAGACGAGGCCGGAGAGCAGCGCAATCGGAGCGTCGGTTCCCCAGAGCCCTTCGGCAACTCTTGCGGAGAACCCCTGGAAGAAGCACGTGAGCGCAGAGGTGCCGACAAAACCGGTTGCGGCGAGCGCCAGTCTCCTTCCGTAGCCCGGAGGCGGCATGACGGAGGGCTTCAGAATGCCTTTTTTCGCGCTTTTCGTCGTGACGGTTTCGCTCGCGAGGAATACCAGCAACGAGACCAGGAGCTCAAGGACGAGCACGCAGAAGAAGAGCCCCCGGGTGCCTGCAAGCTGCGTTTCAATGGCAACGCCCGCGCCGATGGTGGCAATGACGAAGCCCGCGAGCGGTCCTGATGAGCTCACGGCCGTAGCGAGCCAGCTGCGGCGGGGCGGCGCGCTGTCGACGCACCAGCTCATGGCGGCCGTCGTCGTGATGCCGCAGGCAAGGCCCTGAAGCAGGCGCCCGGCCATCAGAAAGGCGGGCGTATTCGCGAGAAGGAAGAAGCCGCAGGCGGCGAGGCCGAAAAGAAGGGAAACGAAAACCGCGCCCCTTCGGCCGATCACTTCTGAGAGCCTCGCAAAGAAGAGAAGCGAACAGGCGTTTCCGAACACGTAGAGGAGCACCGTCATGCCGATGGCGGCAGTGGAGAACCCGAACTCGCGCGTCCAGGTGCTCATGAGAGGCACCGGGAGCGCCGAGGCGCCGAAGGCTATGAGCACCGTAAGGGACGCGGCGGTAAAGGTCAGGCTCTGACGGGGAAGAAGAGAAGATGTCTGAAGAGACATTCAGGACTCCGGAAAAACGATTCCGGAAGTCTATGAAGGTATGGCGCCCCGGGAGTTGCCGAAAATCTCGAAGAATAGACCAAAAATCTCAACTTTCCGCCGGGCGCGGGACGATCCCGGGCAGCTTGTTTACAGAAAGTCGTGAGGAACGATCGTCTGAACGATGCTTGCCGATCGTGCAGATTTGAGAGGTTTTTCACTTGCAGATCGTGTCATTTTTGGCATTCTCAAATCTGCAGATCGTGTATAAATTTTTATAGATTATTGAAAAATAAATAAAAAATAGTCGTCATCTCACAGAAGACTATCCGGGACCTCAGACATCGGCTTTCGTCATCGTTTCTTTCTCTGCGAAGGGCGCTTCGCCGTCAGCTTCGCGGAGCGTGCTCTCGAGCGTTGCCTGCAGCAATTTCCGGGACTCTGCGCGGCTTTTCCTCGGCGTTATGCCTTCCTGCCGCCGGAAAGTTCTTGCGAAAGCGACGGGGGTTTTGAAGCCGAGCGAAGCTGCGATGACCTTCACCGGATCATCCGTGTCGCGCAGGCGCTGAACGGCAAGCCGAATGCGCCAGCGCACGAGGTAGTCCATGGGCGGCATGCCGATAATGCTCCTGAAATGGGCCGAGAATCGCGGACGCGACATATGGGCGGCTTCGGCGAGCATGTCGACGGTCCAGTCGCGGGCCGGTTCGTTGTGAATGAGCCAGAGCGCTGGGACGAGCCTGCGGTCCTTCATTGCAAGGAAGAGGCCGGCTCTGCCGGCATCAGGAAACTGCAGCGCAAACCGGATGACTGTCAGCATGACGAGATCGATCAGACGGCTCGTTGCGTATTCGGCTCCGGGCTCGCGCCCGAGACGTTCGTAATGGATGATGCGCATCATCCTTCGAATTGAGTCGCCGCCTTCGTCCCGGCGGATGACGAGGACTGAGGGAAGCGCGGAGAAAAAGAACTGCGCCACCGCTTTGTCGGGCACCATCTTGCCGGCAAAAAGGCGAACTGAGGCGCAGCCTGAGTCTCCATAGAGCGCGAGGCCGTCGGAGAGTCTGAATTTCACATCCCGGGACTCCCGGGGAGGGGCGTCAGCGCTTGTCGCGATGATGTAGTTCTGCGGCGCAACAAGCGCGATGGCGTCGCCCTCGCGGAGTTCGATCCGTTCGTCGGCATCGGCCGACGGGCTGACGAAGCAGGCGCCGTGATCGACGCAGATGAGCTTGAGTCCGGCAAAAGCGTCGTAGCGGATCGCAAGACCTGAAGACGCTCGCATGCCGGTGGCGACATAGGAGCGCGGTGAAAGCGTTTCAAGAAATTTGGAAAGAAGATCCGGCATGGCGGTACGGGAGTCGTCGTGCAGAAAGACTGCGCAGATTACCTCAAGCAAAGTCGACGCGGATAAGAGACAATGCATTCTGCGCGCGCGGAACAAATGATGCTTCCGCGCTCATCGTTGGAGAATATTGTGAGCGACAAGGTTGTTGATGTCGCCGTCGGCGTGCTGATTCGCGAAGACGGCAGAATGCTTCTCGGTTCCCGTCCTGAAGGCAAGCCCTATGCCGGCTACTGGGAATTCCCGGGCGGAAAGCTCGAAAAGAATGAAACGGTTCATCAGGCGCTTGCAAGAGAGCTTGAGGAAGAGCTCGGCATTGCGCTTGCGGACTCCACGCCCTGGTTCGTGAAGGAGCACATTTATCCGCATGCCCACGTGCGGCTCCATTTCCGCCGCTCCCACGACTTCGTGGGCACGCCCGTGCCGAAGGAAGGCCAGGAGTGCGGGTTCTACGCTGCCAATGAGCGGACCCCCGGCCTCATGCTTCCGGTCGATCAGGCGATCGTGAACCGCGTTGAGCTCCCCGAGGTTTTTGAAGAGTCTTCGGACCTCCTCACGCTTTCGCGCAACGCCCTGCAGGCGACGATCGTCCGCGACCGCAGCTACCGCTGGGTCGGCGCCCGCGCCGAAACGATGGACGATGTGTTGAAAGCCGTCGCCATGGATTACGACTTCGTCATCGTTCCGCCGGAAGCCTTTGACGGGCTTCTCGTGAACGGTGAACCGCGCATTCCGACCTATGTCGACGGCGCGCCCGCTGCCGACCTTGCGTTCTGGCAGGCGAAGGGCGCTCACGGCGTGAAGCCCGTGATGTAAAGGAAGAGCGAAAGATTCTTTCTCAACGGCGGCGCCCGCGGGCGCCGCTTTGCTTTCCGGCCTCGAGCCGTTCCCGGAGTTCGTCGGCGCGCCGCGCCGCATCCTCGAATTCCTCCGGCGACATTCTGTCGGCGGATCCGGGCTCGCCCTGGATCCGATAGCCGTCATTGCCCCATTCTCCGAGGTCAATCATCTTGCAGCGCTCGCTGCAGAAGGGGCGCCAGGGATTTTCGCGGGAATACTCCGTCATCTTGCCGCAGATCGGGCAGGGAACTTTCATTTATTTCTTTCCTGAGACTTTCAGGTCTTATTGGCAAAGGCCGAGCTGGAAGGGAATGGTTTCATGCACTGCGTGAAGCTTGTGGCGCTCGTCGGGGAGCGAAAAACGAATCCAGAGCATGTATTTGTTGGCGCTCACCTCCGGGATGAGCTTCGCTTCCTGCGGGAGCCAGACGCGCGCGAGACTGTAGTTCTTCCCGGTGACGGAAAGCTGGAGCATCCCGTTGACGGCTTTCTCATTCGTGACGCGGGTGCTAGAGCGCATGAGCCGGAGAATGAGACTAACGGCGCGGATGGTGGGCGCGAGCGATTCCGTGAGGGAAAGAAGTTCCTTCCTTCGTTCCTCGGGCGGGCGCGAGAGCCAGTAGTGAAGCTGCGGCATGTCGAATTCGCAGGTGCCGCCCGGCAGATGCTGACGGGTGCGGATGAGCTGCAGCCATTCGTTGTCGCGGATGCTTTGACCCGAGCGCCCAACCACCTGAGAAACTTCGCGCGAGACGCTGCTCACTTCCTGAAGCAGTTCGGAAAGGTTCTCGTCCGGCGATCCCTTTTCTCGGCACCTGGCCTCGAGCGCGCATTTCTGACGCAGAAGCTCCTGCACCAGGTCGTTTCTGAGGTCGCTTCTTGCCGCTACGTCGGCGAGGTCGAAAATCGTGCCGATCGCGGCCTGATGCGCAATGGCGCAGTCCTGACTGCAGTACCAGTCAAAGCGCTTCGCGAGCGACTCGAACCGGAGAAAGAAGCGGTTCTTTTCGCTGCAGGGAAATTCGTAGAGAAGCAAGTCGGAGTTCTGCATTGGGCGGGGAGAAAATGCGTCGGGATAGCCGCGGCCCGGAGGAGGCCGCCGTCGTCAGTAAAATCCGCCAGGAGCCCTCGCCCCGGAAGGGGCGGGGAGGAATGGCGGCTATTCGTTTGTCTGATTCTCAATGTTTTTTAAAAGAACCTCCGGGGAAGCGCCGCCTACTGAACAAGCGAAGTAACTGCGCGACCAGAAGAGCCCGGCTCCGCCGCCTTCAAGGGTTCCCGATATTCCTCGCATACCGTCCGGAACGACTGCATCTAAAGCAGTGTGCTATCTCATCTCATTGATGCTCGCATTCGTAGCGATAACTCACGAGCAGGTGCACAAGATCCGCCTCATCATTCGACTCCGGAAGGCTGCAGCCTAAATCTCCGGCCGCAATCCTGATTGCTGCCGGCACTCTTTCCAGCGCCTCTGCAGTCATCTTTTTCGGCAATATTTCGTCGTGAAATGCAAAGGTACACATGTAGTTTTGCCGTAATGCGAAACTGGAACATTGAATTCATCATTGACTTCAATTTAACTCTTGATATAATATCATTTTATGATCCACTGTTGAATCTTATTTTAACTGCCACATGCTCCGCGCTGCGAAATTCCGCATCTATCCCAATGCCGCTCAGGAAGCTTTTCTCTGGGCGCAGTGGGGTGCTGTCCGCAAGTGCTGGAACATGGCGCTCTTCCTGAAGAAGCATTACTACCGCACGCGGGGCGTATCGCTCAACCTCATCCACGAGATCAAGCCGCTCATCGCCAGAGCCAAGAAGTCGAAGAAGTACGCATGGCTCAGGGAATACGATTCGATGGCGCTTCAGGAATCGGTCCGGAATCTCAATAAGAGCTACCGCGCATTCTTTGAGAAAAGAGCGGGCTTCCCGCACTACAAGTCCCGCCGAGGCCCGCAGTCGAGCTATCACTGCGCCAACGTCTCCGTCGGCCCCAACTACGTGCGCGTGCCGAAGATGGAACCGATCAAGGCCCGGATTCATCGCGAGGTCGCAGGCAAGGTAAAGAGCATCACGCTTGAAGCCGATGCCGCCGGCGACTACTACGCCGCCGTGCTCTGGGAGGATGGCCTTGCTGAAAAGGAACCTCTTAAGGAGATCTGCGAGGATCAGGTCATCGGCATTGATGTCGGCATCACGGATCTTCTTACGGAGTCGAACGGCCGTAAGGAACCCAATCCGAGGCATCTGAAGCGCGCCCGCAAGGCGCTTCGCCGCAGAAGCCGGCAGTTTT
>ERZ1673744.2773-NODE-2773-length-12548-cov-6.706716_pt1 | contig 12548 bp, 8 predicted proteins | sample MGYA00580207_ERZ1673744 | MGnify/ENA primary metagenome ERZ1673744 (study PRJEB41218, sample SAMN15661751) | gut metagenome | host: Homo sapiens | place: Canada: London | collected 2015-08-20/2019-03-30 | study: EMG produced TPA metagenomics assembly of... | reverse complement strand
ATCTGGCGGATACGTTCACGGGTAACGTTGAATTCCTTGCCCACCTCTTCCAGCGTGCGGGGGCGGCCATCTTCCAGGCCAAAGCGCAGGCGCAGGACCTTTTCTTCACGCGGGGTCAGGGTTTTCAGCACATCGGCCAGCTGCTCTTTCAACAGGGTCTGGCTGGCGGCTTCGGCGGGAACGGGGGCTTCCTCATCGGGGATAAAGTCGCCCAAGTGGCTATCTTCCTCCTCACCGATGGGGGTTTCGAGGCTGACGGGTTCCTGTGCCACGCGCATAATCTCGCGCACTTTGTCCACCGGCATATCCAGGCGCTCGGCAATTTCTTCGGCGCTGGGCTCATGGCCGTTTTCGTGCAGCAGTTGGCTGGAAACCTTTTTGACCTTGTTGATGGTTTCCACCATATGCACAGGGATACGGATGGTGCGGGCCTGATCCGCAATGGCGCGGGTGATGGCCTGGCGGATCCACCACGTTGCATAGGTGGAGAACTTGAAGCCCTTGGTATGGTCAAACTTTTCAACCGCTTTGATCAGACCCAGGTTGCCTTCCTGGATCAGGTCCAGGAACTGCATGCCGCGGCCCACATAGCGCTTTGCAATGGAAACTACCAGACGCAGGTTGGCTTCGCTCAGGCGCTGCTTGGCGCGTTCGCCGTCCTTGCCGCCTTTCTGGATATCCAGGGCCAGCTGCACTTCCTCATCGGGGGTCAGCAGGGGCACGCGGCCGATCTCTTTCAGGTAAACCTTAACGGGGTCATCGATGGTAATGCCGTCCGAGGTAACGGTATCCTCAAAGTCATCCATCCCCTCCTCGCCCATATCGGCCACAGCAGACATATCAGTGGCGTCATCATCCACCACTTCAATGCCGTTGCTTTCCAGCTCTTCATACAGCTTTTCCATCTGCTCCGCGTCAATAACACGGCTGCTTTCTTCCATAGCGTCACTGATTTCGGTGCTGGTCAATTTGCCTGCACGGCGGCCCTGTTCAATCAGGTTGCGAATCGAATCTTTCTTTTCTGCCATAAGTAGTTTCTCCTTTGGTTTTTATTCTGCCCATCTTACTGGAACGGGATAAAACAACATGGTTTTGGCCGGGTGGAAATTATTCTTCCGGCGGGCGTTCGCCCACTTTTTTGCGGGCAAGGGCGGCAAATTTCTGCCGGAATTCATCGTCTGTGGTGCCTGCCACCTGGGCGCTTTCGGGGTTTGCGGTCTGCAAACGATCCAGCAGCATATCAATATCCCGGCGGGTCAGGCGGGTATCGGCGTTTTGGGCCTGGGCCAGCATCACCTGGCTGTAGGCTTTTTCCTCCAACAAGGGGGAAAGGGTCGTAGCGTTGGCGGGCTGGCCGCGGGCGGCGCAGTCGTAAATCGCCTTGATTGCCTGCTGCATTTCCGGCAGCACCACCATGTCAAGGTTCAGCCGCTCCCGGATGTAGGGGATGGCGCCGGCATCCTGCAGCATAGCCGCCACAAGCTGGCGGGCGGCGCTTGCGGCCCCCAGGGCAGCTTCGCCCCCGCGGTCATAGGGCACGCGGATATCCGCCGCAATCCCCTGGCGGGAAAGTTCGTTCTGCTCTTTGCGGCGCGCCCTGCGCCCGGCCCCGCGCACGGCGCTTTCCAGCTGGACCAACACAGCCTTTTTATCAATGCCGGTCTGCTCCGCAATGCGCCCGGCATACACATCCCGCGCCGTGGGGCTGACCGCGCTGCCTGCCAGAATGCCGATGGCTTCATCCACATATTGCAGGCGCTGGGCATCGTTGCGCAGGTCATATTTTTTCACTGCCTTAGCCAGCTTGAACTCCAGCGGGGTTGCGGTGCCTTCCAGCACGGCTTCAAACCGGTCGCGGCCATAGGTGCGGATAAATTCATCCGGGTCCTTGGCACCGGGGATGTTCAGCACCCGCACCTGCAAATTGGTACCGGAAAACAGCGCCAAACTGCGCTCCGTTGCCTTCTGGCCTGCTTCGTCCGAGTCATAGCTCAGCACCACTTCGTCGGCGTATTCCGTCAGCAGCTTGACCTGCTCCGGCGTCAAAGCCGTGCCGCAGGCACAGACAGCGGTATCAAACCCGGCTTCGTGCATCGAGATGACGTCCATATACCCTTCGCAGAGGATATACCGCTTGGACGTTGATTTTTTTGCCACATTCAGCGCAAACAACGTGCGGGATTTGTGGTAGACCATCGTTTCGGGCGAGTTGATGTATTTCGGCTTGGAATCATCCATCACGCGCCCGCCGAACGCAATGATATTGCCCCGCACATCAATGATGGGCACCATCACGCGGTGGCGGAAGATATCATACAGATTGCCCTTGGCGCTACGCTTGACAAGGCCGGAGGATTCCAATTCCGGCTCGGTAAAGCCGCGGTGGCGCAGGTAGTGCAGAAGGCCGACAAAATCTTCCGGTGCATAGCCCAGGCCAAACCGGCGGATGGCCGCATCCGAAAGGCCGCGTTTTTCGCGCCAGTAGCGGCGGGCCATGGCGGCTTCCGGCGTTGGGGCGTTGAGCTGGTCATAAAAATAGCGCGCGGCGTTGCGGTTGATCTCCAACAGGCGGGAGCGGGAACGGCTTTCCTGGTCGTCCTCCTCCGGCATGGGCATCCCGGCGCGGCCCGCCAGCTGTTTAACAGCTTCCACATAGCCCAGGTTGGAAATTTTGCGCACAAAGTTAATCACATCCCCCGCCGCACCGCAGCCAAAGCAGTAAAAACTTTGGGTATCCGGGTAGACGGTAAACGAAGGGGTTTTCTCATTATGGAAAGGGCACAGCCCGGTATAGGTCCGCCCGCGATGACGCAGCTGCACATATTGGCCGATTACTTCGGTAATATCATTGCGTGCAACCACTTCCTGTATGTATTCCTGTGGGATCAATGGGGCTCCGGGCCTCCTTTCGCGTATATATCGTAATAATTTATAGGTTAGCAGGCGGCAGTGCTCTAACATACTGCCAATTTTATAGCACCTGCCACTTTTGCGGCACAAACAGCTCCTCAAACAGGCGGGTAGCAAATTCATCGCTCATGCCGGAAATATAATCCGCCACGGCACGGTCCATTCCCTGGTGATATGCCACCTGCATATAAAAATTAGGCATCAGCGTGGGGTCCGCGCAAAGGCGCTCATACAGCGCTTCGATCATCTTGTCCACTTTTTTCTCTTCGCGCTTGGCATCCTTGTCCACATACACCGTGCTGTACATAAAGTCTTTCAGCACACCGTATGCCTCCTCCACTTCGGGGGAAAACTGCATTTTCCCATTTTTGCAGTTTGCGCTGTTTGCCACAAGGTCGGTGATCATTGTGGTGATGCGCTGGGATTTGGTATCTCCCAGCACCTGCACGGCATCCCGCGGCAGGGCGGTGGGGTTCAGCACACCGGCGGCCACGGCATCCTCAATATCATGGTTCAAAAAGGCAATGTGGTCCGCATAGCGCACGGTACAGCCTTCCATCGTGCGGGCCCAGGCGCCTTTGGTGTGGGTAATAATCCCGTTGCGCACCTCCCAGCAAAGGTTCAGGCCCTTGCCGTCCTTTTCCAGGTAGTCCACCACCCGCAGGCTTTGGCGGTAGTGGGTAAACCCGCCGGGGCACAGCCGGTTCAGTGCGCGCTCCCCCGCGTGGCCGTATGGGGTGTGGCCAAGATCATGCCCCAGGGCAATGGCTTCGGTCAGGTCCTCATTCAGCCGCAGGGCGCGGGCAATGGTTCGGGCAATCTGGCTGACTTCCAGCGTGTGGGTCAGCCGGGTGCGGTAGTGGTCGCCCTCCGGCGAAAGAAACACCTGTGTTTTCTGCTTCAACCGCCGGAAACTTTTACAGTGCAAAATTCTGTCCCTGTCACGCTGGTAGCAGGTCCGCAGGTCATCTTCCGGTTCCGGGGTGCGGCGGCCAAAGCTCTGCTCACTTAAAGCGGCATAGGGGCTTAAGGTCAGGCGTTCAATTGTCTGGGTCTCTTCCCGCACAGTCACGGCGCAGCCTCCTTTCCCCTATCCGGTTCCCCGTTGGGCATATCATGCCCAAAAACAGCTCTCTATATTATAAATACGATAAAAAGCCGCCAAACACTTGTATGAAATGTAAAAATTTCATGGGAAATTCTGCTTTCTTGCCAGAAATGACTGCGCAGCATCAAAAAGCTGCGTAAAGTGGTTTGCTGATCGTCACTTCGGCACTGCCGCGGGTCAGCTCGCTCAGGTCATGGCACAGGGCTTCTTCGGTTCCGGCAGGCATGCGCCAGCGCAGGGTCACAGCATCGGCATACTCCGGTTCCTGCAGTTTGGCCCCGGCGGCTGCGATCATCCGCTGGGCCTGTTCAAACTTGGGGTATGGCACGGTCACGGCGCAATCCGTCACCAGCCGCATGCTGACAATCTCCGCCTGCTGCAAGGCTCCGGATGCCGCCGCGGTGTAGGCCCGCACCAGCCCGCCGGTACCCAGCAGAACTCCGCCAAAGTACCGCGTAACCACCACAATCACATCCGAAAGCCCCGCATGGCCGATGGCTTCCAGCACGGGGGTACCGGCGGTTTTGGCGGGTTCGCCGTCATCACTGTAGCGGGTGCGGCCGCCCTCGCGCAGAACATAGGCATACACATTATGCCGCGCGGTGCGGTTGGCCGCTTTGATGCGATTCAGGTGGGCAAGGGCAGCTTCCTCGGTATCGGCAAACGCAGCGGAAGCAATAAAGCGGGAGCGCTTTTCTTCATATTCAAAGGTGGAAATACCGCGGATCGTTTGATAGTCCGGCATAGGGGTTCTCCTTTGAGATGCAAGATGATGTATTTGAAAAAAATACCGCAGATGTTGCCATCTGCGGTATACAAAACCTTAATGCAATTACTTGCCAGCCTTGTTGGCGTAGCGGCGCTTAAAGCGCTCAACACGTCCGCCGGTGTCAACCAGCTTCTGCTTGCCGGTGTAGAAGGGATGGCACTTGCTGCAAACTTCAACGCGGATCTCCGGCTTGGTATCGCGGGTATGGATCACGTTGCCGCATGCGCAGGTAATGGTGCAATCCACATAGTTGGGATGAATACCCTGCTTCATTTTCATTTCACCTCTTTCTCGATCATGACTAAAGGGAGCCATACTTGATATATGTGCTCATCACAATCTTCGAATTTCGGCTACCAGCAGACGCCATCCTGTGCGTGTGGAGCAGCCCTCTGAACGATTGCTAGAGTATTTTACCAGAGTTTTTGTGCTTTGTCAAGTAGTGCGGGCAATCTTTTGCGGCGGCAAATGCCAGCAAAAGTGCAATCATTTATATGCCCATCCGGGACGTCGAGGACGCCGTCTCCTACTGTGGGGCAAAGTACATCACACGTTTTTTGTATCTGCTCCGGTAAGTTTCCGGCGAAGTCGGGTACCTCCGCCCTACTGGGTGTTTGTGGGTTGGCCGCACACAATAAAATGCTCTGTAGGGAACGGTCTTGACCGTTCCGGGGCCTTGTAGCAGATGCCGCAACAATTTTCCGCAAAGCCTTTGACTCCCCTTCGAGGGGAGCTGTCGCCGAAGGTGACGGAGGGGTGATTTCCCAAGCGGAGCCTGAAAATGCGCGTTATTTCCTCACTGCGGCGGCTAGGGGGCTGCATACAAAAAAGGCCGTCTGCGTATTACAGCAGGCGGCCCAAAAGCGCCAAACCTATGGAATCACATTATGCCAGCAGCGGCTTAACGGCAGCGGCCAGTTCTTCTTTCTTGGCTTCGGCTTCGGCCAGGTCTTTGCCCTTGGTGGTAAAGTAGGTCTTGATCTTCGGCTCGGTGCCGGAGGGGCGCACCACAACGGTGCAGCCGGATGCCAGGGTGTAGATCAGCACGTTGGCGGCGGGCAGACCGGTCTCTTCAGGCTTTTTATAGTCCACAACCTTTACAACGGCGTCACCGCCAAAGTCCTTGGGCGGGTTCTCGCGCAGGCCGGACATAATGCTCGCCATCTTGTCCATGCCGGACAGGCCCGGGAACTCAAAGCTGTCAACCTTGTTCAGATAGCGGCCATACTCGGCGTAAATGCGCTCCAGCTCTTCCTTGATGGAACTGCCCTTTGCGCGGTAATAAGCAGCCATTTCGCAAATCAGCATAGAGCCGATGATGGCATCCTTATCGCGGACGTAAGGACCAGCCAGGTAGCCATAGCTTTCCTCAAAGCCAAAGATGAAGCGGTCAACCTGACCAGCAGCTTCCAGCTTGGCGATCTGATCGCCGATCCACTTAAAGCCGGTCAGCACATTGCGGCACTCAACACCGTAATGCTCGGCCACCTTGTCCGCCAGCGGGGTGGACACGATGGACTTGCACATGACGGGGTCTTTGGGCATGGTCCCCTGCTCAATGCGGCCCGCGCAGATGTAATCCAGCAGCAGAACGCCGACTTCGTTGCCGGAAAGCAGCTCATAGCTGCCATCCTTGCACTTAACGGCAATGCCAACGCGGTCAGCATCGGGGTCAGTGGCCAGCATCAGGTCTGCACCAGACTTTTCGGCCAGTTCCAGGCCAAGGCGCAGAGCCTCGAAAATTTCGGGGTTGGGGTACGGGCAGGTGGGGAAATTGCCGTCCGGCTTTTCCTGTTCCGGCACAACGGTGATATCGGTAATGCCGATGTCATGCAGAACATGGGTGACCGGAACCAGGCCGGAGCCGTTCAGCGGGCTGTAAACCAGCTTCAGGCCGGCGGTCTTGCAGATACCGGGACGGATGGAGCGGGCTTCGATTGCTTCGTACAGGGCGTTGATGCAGTCATCGCCAACGTATTCGATGATGCCCTTTTCCAGCCCCTCGGCAAACGGCATGGTTTTGGCGCCGGTCAGGATGTCGGTCTTCTGGATTTCGGCGTACACGATGTCAGCGGCCTCATCGGTCATCTGGCAGCCATCGGGGCCGTAGGCCTTATAGCCGTTGTACTTGGCCGTGTTGTGGGATGCCGTTACCATGATACCGGCGTTGCAGTTATAATACCGGGTAGCAAAGCTCAGTGCGGGAACCGGCATCAGGGCGCTGTAAATGCGCACCTTTACGCCGTTGGCGGCCAGAACTTCGGCAGCAGCCTTGGCAAACACATCGCTCTTGATGCGGCTGTCATAGCTGATAGCAACGGTCTGGGTGCCGCCCTGGGTCTTGACCCAGTTGGCAAGGCCCTGGGTAGCCTGGCGCACAACATACACGTTCATGCGGTTGGTACCGGCGCCGATCACACCGCGCAGACCGGCAGTGCCGAACTTAAGGGCAACGGCAAAACGATCCTGAATGGCAGCGTCATCGTTCTGAATCGATTCCAGCTCCGGCTTCAGGTCGGGGTCATCCAGGTTGGCAGCAAGCCAACGGCTGTACATTTCTTTATACATTTTGGACACCATCACTTTCTTACCCTGTAAAAGTTTTGGGTAAATTTACTTGTTCAAATTAAATATATCAATTTTAGTTTGCGTTGTCAATCAAAAAAAGCTGGAATTCCGGCTTTTTGCCGGGGCTTTGCCTGTTTTTTACCCTACAGCGTCAAGGCAGATTTTGGACACAAAAAATATGCTTGCCGCCGCGGGCGGAACAGGATATACTGAAAATAATCAAAGTACGCAATTTGTTGAAAAAAGGAGTTGGCTGCGCCATGTATGCACACGTTGTCAGCCTGGGGGTAACGGGGCTGGATGGCTACCCCGTTACCGTGGAAACCCACATCAGCGGCGGTCTGCCCAAATTTGCCATGGTGGGCCTGCCGGATTCCGCCGTGAAGGAAAGCAGTGAGCGGGTGCGCAGCGCCATCAAAAACCTGAACTGCCCCTGGCCCGCCAGCCATGTTACCGTCAACCTGGCCCCCGCCGATGTGCGCAAGACCGGCAGTTTGTATGACCTGCCGGTGTTCATCGGCATTTTGGCGGCGCAGCAGTACATCCCACAGCCAGAGCCGTACCAGGCATTTTTGGGTGAGCTTGGGCTGGATGGCACACTGCGCCCCATTGCCGGTGCCCTGCCCATGGCCCTTGCCGCCCAAAAGGCGGGCGTGACCGAGCTGTTTGTTCCTGCCGAAAACGCCGCCGAAGCCGCCGTGGCCGAGCAGCTGACAGTTTACCCCGCCCGCAGCGCTGCGGATGTGATCCGCCACCTGGCGGGGCAGGCAAAGCTCAGCCCTGCCAGCCGCACAGGATACGATGCCGCCGGGCAGTGGCTTGGCCCCGATTTTGCGGATGTGCGCGGCCAGGCGGAGGCCCGCCGCGCGCTGGAAGTTGCCGCTGCGGGTGGGCACAACCTGTTGATGGTGGGCCCGCCGGGCACCGGCAAAAGCATGCTGGCCAAGCGCCTGCCGGGCATCCTGCCGCCGCTCAGTTATGAGGAAGCGCTGGAAACCACCGCGATTTATTCCGTTGCCGGGCTGGTGCAGGCCGGGACCGGATTATTGCAGCAGCGACCGTTCCGCAGCCCCCACCACAGTGTCAGCGCCGCTGCCATTGCGGGCGGCGGCACAGTGCCCCGCCCCGGCGAGGTCAGCCTGGCCCACAACGGCGTACTGTTTTTGGACGAGCTGCCGGAGTTCAGCCGCGAAGCGCTGGAGGTGCTGCGCCAGCCAATCGAGGACGGGTGCATCTCCGTGAGCCGGGTACACGGCACCGCCACCTACCCCTGCCGTTTTATGCTGGTTGCCGCCATGAACCCCTGCAAGTGCGGGTATTATGGTTCCGGCGTGCGGGAATGCAGCTGCACGCCCAGTGCGATCGAGCGCTACCGGCAGCGGATTTCCGGCCCGCTGTTGGACCGCATTGACCTGCATGTAGAGGCCCGCCCCGTGGAGTACGACGCCCTTGCCGCCAAAACCGGCGGCGAGCCGAGCGCTGACATCCGCACGCGGGTGGCCGCGGTACGCGCCATGCAGGCCCAGCGCTACAAGAGCCTTGGCTTTACCTGCAACGCCCAGCTGCCCAGCGGTATGCTGCGGCGCTACTGCCCGCTTGCCCCCGCCGCCGAAAAGCTGCTGCGCGGTGCGTTTGAACGCATGGGCTACAGCGCCCGCGCCTATGACCGCATCCTGCGCGTTGCCCGCACCATTGCCGACATGAACGGCGTGGAACAGATCGGCGCCGCAGAGCTGATGGAAGCGCTGCAATACCGGAGAATGGACAGGGCGGTTGGCAAATGAATATTTGCCAAATGAATAAGTAATAAAGAATAATTAAAAATGCAGGTGGACCGCGTTGCTGGCACAACGCTCAAAAATATTAGAGTTCTGTCAAATATAGAGCACTAATATTTCTGAGCCGTGCGCAGCACTGCAGTCCACCTGCATTATTCTTTATTCTTTTTTCATTATTCTTTCTATTTCACCCGTTCCTTTTCGGAACGGGCGAAATAGAACATCCACTGCTGCAAAATTCCGGCGTTGCCATAGGCTGGGAATGGGTTCTGCCCGGCGTAATGCTGGTCGATCACACGCTGGATCCACACATCCACGGGGGCACACTCCATGCGGCCATAGGCAAACAGGGCTACGCAGTTGGCCACCTTGATGCCCACGCCGTGCTGCTGCATCAAAGCTTCCAGCAGCCGGGCATCGGGCAGGGTTTCCAGCGCGGCAAGGTCCAGCGCTCCCGCTGCAACTGCCTGGGCGGCAGCCAGAACATACGGGGCGCGGTAGCCCAGCGCGCAGTCCCGCAATGCCTGCTCCCCTGCCGCGGCGAGCGCCTGCGCCGTTGGGAACGCATACAGCACATTCCCGCCCGGCTGCAGCAGCGGCGCACCGTACCGGGTACACAGCGTTTCCACACAAGCCTGAATGGCCGGGATATTTTTGCGCTGGCTGATGATAAAGGTAACCAGCATCTCCCAGGCGTCCTGGCGCAGAATGCGGATGCCCGCCCCGGCCCGGGCCGCTGCGCAAAGGTAGGCATCCTGTTTGGGCACCGCGGCGCGGATGGCCGCATAATTGCGGTTCAAATCAAAATAGCGGTGCCAGAAGCCCTGCCATTCTTCCGGGGTACAGCTGGCTGTATACGTATCACCGCTGCCGGGCTGCAGGTACAAAAGCTTATCCCCGGCCAAAAACCGCCAGCCCTGCGGCGTTTGCGCAATGCGGAACGCCTGGCCGCTGGCGGCTATTTTTTGCAGATCGAAATCACCCGGTATCGTTACGGTCATGGCTCGCGCAGCACCTCCAGCATGCGGCGGGCGCTGCCTTCCCACGAGTATTTTTGCAGTACGGCAGCGGCATCCCGGCCGGGGGTTACATGGTCCACACTGCCGTGGTTGGTGGAAAGGTCAATGTAATCAGCGTGGGAGCCGTAAATTTCCCGCATGCAGGGGGTATTGCTCACCATCACGCGTGGAGCACCACAGGCAATGGCTTCCAGCGGGGGGATGCCGAACCCCTCATACAGCGTGGGGAACAAAAACGCCTTGCAGTTTTCCATCAGGCTTTTGGCTTCGCCGTCCGTCACATAGCCAAGGTACATCACGTTGTTCAGGTGGTCCAACCCCAGGGCAGCGGCCTCTTTGGCAAGGCTGCCGCCGCCCGCAATTGCAAACATAACCTGGGGTTTGCTCTGCGCAGCGCGCAGCACCCAGGGAAAGTTCTTATTTTTAAGCAGGTTGGACATTGAGAAATAATACTCGCCCTTTTTCAGCTGCGGCCACTTGCTGTACTCACCAAACAGCATGGGGTCAGGGCGCACGCGCTGCATATGCTGCCAGGCGTTATACACCACGGTGATCTTTTCGGGGTTCACATGGTAATATTTCACGATCTCGCTTTTGGAAAATTCCGAGACCGTCACGATTTTTCTGGCCTTTTTGGCAATGGCCGCATACTGCATGCAGTGCCAGACAGCGCTGGTGCGGCCGCGCAGGTCGGTATAAAAATCCGGGCGTGCTTTATAGCACACATCATGCACCACGGCAATGCCCTCGTTCCCACGGTGGAACATGGGAATAACGTTGCACATGCCCAGCCAGCAGCGCCCGCTTTGTGCCAGATATCGGCCATACACCCGCTGCCAGCCCAAAATGCCGCTGGACTGCGGCAGGGTGACCACCTTGATATTGCGGTATTCGGGAACGATACAATCCGGCGGAACCGCCACTTCCAGCTCGCCGGGTTCCAGCATGGGGTCCATGGCAGCGAGTATTTCCCGCGCATAGCGCTGGATGCCGGAAAGCTGCTGCACAAAAAACGAACCGTCTACTGTATACTTGGGCATTTTCATTCTCCTTATAAACGGCACCGCGTTACTGCGTCAGGATGCCGTATTGGTATTTGCACTGCAAAATGCGCTGCACGCTTTCGTCCAGTCTCTGCTGGGGGATGGTACCCTCCTGCACAGCTTCCAGCACGGCGGTATAGGCATCGGCAAGGCCGTTGGGCATCAGCAGCAGGTCGGCACCGGCCTGCAGCGCCTTGACCGCCGCCTGACCGGGGGTATACACATCGGTGATGGCCTGCATCGCCAGCGAATCCGTCACGATCAAGCCCTGATAGCCCAACTCCCCGCGCAAAAGATCGGTCAGCATGACGCCGGAAAGGGAGGCCGGGGTATCGTCCCCTGTTACCTGCGGCACGGTAATGTGGGCCGCCATAATCAGCGGAGCATTGTTCACATTTTGGGCAAAGGGCACCAGCTCACAGCTGTGCAGGTCATCCAGCGTTTTGTTCAGCGTTACGGTGCCAACGTGGGTATCCTCGCTGGTATCGCCATGGCCGGGGAAATGCTTGAGGGTGCAGGCAATGCCCGCATCGGCAAACCCGGCGCACGCCCCGCCCACAAGGTCGGCGGCGGTCTGCGGTTCACTGCTGAACGCGCGGGTACCGATGACCGGGTTATCGGGGTTGGTGTTCACATCGGCCACAGGGGCAAAATCCAGGTTAAAGCCGTATTCTTTTAAGTAGCCGCCAATGGTGCGGCCCATGGCGCGGGCATCTTCCGGGTTACCGGATGTTCCCACCGCCGCAGCGCTTTCGTATTGGGGCAGGTCAAACGCGGCATTGTTGGCAAGGCGCGCCACCAGGCCGCCCTCCTCATCAATGGCAGTAAAGAGCGGCGTATCGCTCGCCTGCTGCAAATCGTCCAGGAATTGGGTGATCTGCTGCGGGCTTTCCAGATTTTTGCCAAAGATCACCACGCCGCCCACCGGGTACTCCGCCAAAGTCTGGCGCATGGCATCCGTCAGTTCGGTCACACCGTCCGCCTTGGCATCGTTGATCTGGTCCTGCGTTTGGCTCAAGTCCAGGGAATCGGGTCGAACAAGAAAGAGCTGCCCCACCTTTTGTTCCAGCGTCATCTCCTCCAGCAGCTGCTGCACGGGGTCCGGCTCCGGGGTGGGCTGCTCCGTGGGTGCTGCCTGCGTGGTTTGGGCTTGCTGTGTTGGTGCTTCGGTCAGCTGGGCCGCCTTATTGGGGAGTACATCTTTTGGGGCAGCAGAACAGGCGCACAAGACTGCCGCCAAAACGGTTGACATAAATGCCGCGAATCTTTTTTTCATGCTTACCGCCCCCTGCTGTTTGTCTAAGGCAACACCGCACAATTCCCGCCTTACGGCTTAAGCACCGCTCCGGCGGC
>ERZ1673744.2769-NODE-2769-length-12561-cov-4.358948_pt1 | contig 12561 bp, 11 predicted proteins | sample MGYA00580207_ERZ1673744 | MGnify/ENA primary metagenome ERZ1673744 (study PRJEB41218, sample SAMN15661751) | gut metagenome | host: Homo sapiens | place: Canada: London | collected 2015-08-20/2019-03-30 | study: EMG produced TPA metagenomics assembly of... | reverse complement strand
GATAGATGCGATACGTTTGTGAGAATCAAAAAGTTTGTAACATTATTTTTTCTAAAACTTTCGCATAATCTGTGTATTTCAATCACATTATTTCGTATTTTTGTGCTTTGAAAAACTTAAACTTGCATATATGTCTGAAAACAAGAGAATTAAAACCGCTTTGGTTTCGGTATTCCACAAAGATGGATTAGATGAGATATTAAAGAAATTACATAGTGAAGGTGTACGTTTTATATCTACCGGTGGTACGCAGGCTTTTATAGAATCATTGGGATTGCCCTGTCAAGCTGTTGAAGACCTGACCGGATATCCTTCAATATTGGGAGGGCGTGTGAAAACCCTTCATCCTAAAGTTTTCGGAGGTATATTATGTCGTCGTGAACTGGAAGGCGATCAGAAACAAATTGCAGAATATGAGATTCCGGAAATAGATTTGGTGATTGTTGATCTTTATCCTTTTGAAGAAACTGTAGCTTCGGGAGCTGACGAAAGCGCCATTATCGAGAAAATCGATATCGGCGGTATCTCTCTGATACGTGCTGCTGCGAAAAATTTTAAAGATGTAGTTATTGTTGCTTCGAAAGGACAATATGCTCCTCTGATGCAGTTGTTGAATGAGAAAGGTGCAGAATCTTCGATAGAAGATCGTAAATGGTTTGCAAAAGAGGCTTTTGCCGTTTCTTCAGGATATGATACTGCTATTTTTAATTATTTCGATAACGGAGAAGATTCTTATTTCCGTTGTGCCGAGAACGATGCCAAAGTATTGCGCTATGGCGAAAATCCTCATCAAAAAGGTCTTTTCTTCGGGAAGTTCGATGAAATGTTCGAACAACTTCATGGGAAAGAAATTTCATATAACAACTTATTGGATATAGATGCCGCAGTTTCTTTGATTGCGGAATTCGATGAATTGACGTTTGCTATATTGAAACATAATAATGCTTGCGGTTTAGCATCGCGTCCTGTATTGGTAGATGCATGGAAAGCTGCGTTGGCAGGCGATCCGGTGTCTGCTTTCGGTGGTGTATTGATTACAAATGGTAAAATCGATAAAGCTACGGCGGAAGAAATGAACAATCTTTTCTTCGAAGTCGTTATCGCTCCGGGATACGATGCTGATGCTTTAGAAATTTTGGAACAGAAAAAGAACCGTATTATATTGGTTCTAAAAGAGAATAAAACAAAATCTTTGCAATTCCGCTCTTTACTTAACGGAGTGTTGATGCAGGAACGGGATTTACACTGTGAGAAACCGGAAGAGTTGACGCAGGTTACAAAAAAAATCCGTAACACCGGAAGAAGTAGAAGATTTGTTATTTGCCAATAAAATTGTAAAGCACAGTAAATCGAATGCTATAGTATTAGCTAAAGGGAAACAACTGTATGCAAGCGGAGTGGGGCAGACTTCTCGAGTGGACTCTTTACGCCATGCGATAGAAAAGGCTAAATCGTTCGATTTCGATTTGAAAGGTTGTGTGATGGCTTCGGACGCATTCTTCCCTTTCCCTGATTGTGTGGAGATTGCTCACAAAGAAGGAATCGATACTGTTATCCAACCCGGAGGTTCGGTGCGGGACAACCAGACGATCGATTATTGTAATGAGAACGGAGTAGCCATGGTTACTACCGGTATTCGACATTTTAAACATTAAGATAGGGTATAGATCAGGTATCGGATATTTCCCGGAATGATCTGTGCTTTATAAAAATAAAATAGTAAGATGGGATTATTTTCTTTCACTCAAGAGATCGCGATAGACTTGGGTACGGCGAATACCATTATAATTCACAATGGAAAAATAGTGGTAGATGAACCTTCTATGGTTGCATTGGATAAACGTACCGATAAGTTGAAAGCAGTTGGAGAAACTGCTCGTCAGATGCATGGTAAGACTCATGAAAATATACGTACATTACGCCCTTTAAGAGACGGTGTGATAGCGGATTTCTATGCTGCTGAACAAATGATTCGGGGGATGGTGAAAATGGTGAATACGAAAAACCGTTGGTTTACTCCCTCTTTGCGTATGGTAGTTTGTATTCCTTCAGGAAGTACCGAAGTGGAAATTCGTGCTGTACGGGATTCTGCCGAACATGCCGGAGGCCGGGATGTCTATATGATTTATGAACCGATGGCCGCTGCTATCGGAATAGGTCTGGACGTTGAAGCTCCTGAGGGAAATATGATTGTGGATATAGGTGGCGGTACTACCGAAATCGCCGTAATTTCATTGGGTGGAATCGTATCGAATAAGTCTATCCGTATAGCCGGGGATGATCTTACGGCCGACATTCAGGAGTACATGGGGCGTCAGCACAATGTTAAAGTCGGAGAACGTACAGCAGAAATGATTAAAATCAATGTGGGTTCGGCTCTTACCGAATTGGCTAATCCTCCGGAGGATTATATCGTACATGGTCCGAACCGGATGACGGCTCTTCCGATGGAAGTTCCCGTATCATATCAGGAAATATCGCATTGTATCGAGAAATCTATTTCAAAAATAGAAGCTGCCGTATTGAGTGCATTAGAACAAACCCCTCCTGAGTTATATGCAGATATTGTGCGCAACGGTATCTATTTGGCAGGCGGAGGAGCTTTGCTGAGAGGTCTGGACAAGCGTTTGACCGATAAGATCGGAATACCTTTCCATATAGCCGAAGATCCGTTGCATGCGGTTGCTAAAGGAACAGGGATTGCTTTGAAAAATATCGATAAGTTCTCATTCCTGATCCGGTAATACCGGGATTTTAGATATAAACGAGTTACCGTTTGTCGGGAAGGGAAAATCCTTTCTAACAGTCGGTGACTCGTAGTAGTAATAATTAGTCAGATTCGGCACATGCGCAAACTGATCTCTTTTTTGATAAATCACAGTCCGATCTTTGTGTATGCTTTTTATCTTGTCATCTGTTTTGTTTTGCTGTTCAAATTCAATCCTTATCAGCAAAGTGTCTTTTTCAGTTCGGCAAATGAAATGGCAGGCCGTTTCTATATAATGACCAGTGGAATTACAGGATATTTCGGGTTACAGGAGATAAACCGGGATTTGCAAAAACAGAACGGCAATCTTGAGATGGAGCTCATTCGTTTGCGGGATGAAGTCAGTCGCTTGAGTGGAGATTCCCTGTTGGTTCGCACGTCTGCAGATTCATCTCTTTCCCGATATGATTTTCAAATTGCGCAGGTGATAAATAACAGTGTTTTTAAGACTCATAACTATATTACACTGAATAAGGGTAGAAAAGATGGAATTCATTCGGAGATGGGGGTAATTGATCAGAACGGAATTGTCGGTATTGTCAATGTCGTTTCAGATCATTATGCTGTTGCCATATCGTTATTGAATCCCAAATTAAGGTTGAGTTGTAAAGTAAAGGGCAGTAATTATTTCGGCTCTTTAGTATGGGATGGAAAAGATCCTCGTTTTGCCGTGTTGGAGGAGTTGCCCCGACATGTGAAGTTTGTCAGAGGCGATACTATCGTGACAAGCGGTTACTCCTCTGTTTTTCCGGAAGGACTGATGGTGGGTACGGTCGACGGTTTCTCAAAACAGCGGAATGATAATTTCTATGCTTTAACAGTGAAACTATCTACTGATTTTTTCCGACTGAATGATGTCCGAATTCTTGATGATAAAGGACAAAAAGAACGTCGGATTTTGGAAATGGAGGCTAAAAAAGATGAGTAAATCGGCAATCGGTTATATATTTTCGTTTATTATATTGGTGCTGTTGCAAGTATCGGTCTTTAACCGCATTGCTTTGTTCGGATATGCCACCCCTTTTCTGTTTCTTTATTTCATCTTGAAATTACCTACAACGTTGTCTGCTAATTGGACAATGACTCTGTCGTTTTTGATGGGGCTTGTTATCGATATATTCAGTAATACACCCGGTATGTACGCTTTGGCATCTGTTTCCGTTGCTTTTGTAAGACGTACGTTTATCGCTTTGGTGTTACAGCGGGGTAATGAAGAAGTTTCATTAGTACCGTCGTTTCGTTCGTTCGGATCGGGATATTTCTCGATATATGCATTTTGTGTGATTTTTCTATTTTGCATTTTAGTTTTTATTATAGAAGCTTTTTCATTTTTCACCCCTTTGATTCTCGTATTACGTATTTTGTCAAGTACTTTGCTTACGTTTATTTTGATCTTGGCATTGGAAAGCTTAAATTGGAAAAAGAAGTGAACGTCGATTACAATTTAGGAAACCGCAAGTGGGTAATCATCGGTATCATGACTGTTGTGGTCTTGATCTATCTGGTACGTCTTTTTACATTACAGGTATTGGATAATGATTATAAACGGTTTGCCGATAGTAATGCGTTTCTTAAAAAGATACAATACCCTTCACGGGGACTGATTTATGACCGGAACGGTAAATTATTGGTCTATAACCAACCGGCATACGATGTTATGATGATTGTTCGGGAGATTCAGGAATTTGACACGTTGGATTTTTGCCGGACACTGGGTATTACTCGCGAACAGTTCGACCGTCGTTGGGCTATGGTAAAAGATCGCAGGTTAAATCCCGGATATTCGGCCTATACCCCTCAAACATTTATTTCCCAATTATCTGCACAAGATTATGGACGTTTGCAAGAAAAGCTTTATAAATTTCCCGGGTTCTTTATTCAGAATCGGGTACTCAGACAATATGCCGTAAATAGTGCAGCCAATGTATTGGGAAATATTCGGGAGGTCTCTCCTCGTGATCTTGAAAAAGATGATTATTACATACGAGGAGATTATACAGGAGATCTTGGAGTAGAAAAATCTTATGAGAAGTATTTGAGAGGGGAAAAAGGCATAGAGATATTGCTTCGGGATGCACATGGACGAATAAAAGGAAAATATGAAGACGGGATATATGATATAGCCCCTAAATCGGGGAAAAATCTGAAACTTTCTATTGATGCGGACTTGCAGCAATATGGTGAATATTTGATGCAGAACAAAATCGGAGCTATCGTTGCAATAGAACCTTCGACCGGAGAGATATTGGCTTTGGTATCGAGCCCCACATACGACCCATCTACATTAATCGGACGTGAGCGGGGGAAAAATTATTTGAAATTGAATAAGAACCCTTATAAACCGTTATATGACCGGGCATTTATGGCGGCATATCCTCCCGGTTCTACCTTCAAGCCGACGCAAGGGCTTATATTTCTACAAGAGAAAGTGATAACTCCTCATACAATGTATCCTTGCTATCATGGCTTTGTTGCAGGACGACTGAAGGTAGGATGCCATGCTCATGGATCTCCGTTAGGGTTGCTTCCGGCGTTACAGACCTCTTGTAATGCTTATTTTTGTTACGGGCTTCGGTCCATGCTCGACAGTCGTTCGAGATATAAAAATACAGCCGAAGCTTTTGATATATGGAAAGATTATCTTGTTTCGATGGGATATGGCTATCGGTTAGGAATCGATTTGCCGGGAGAAAGTCGGGGATTTATTCCGAATAGCAAGTTTTATAATAAAATATATGGTGAGAATCGCTGGCGGGCGCTGACTGTAATTTCTATCGGCATAGGTCAGGGCGAAGTTTTGGCTACACCGTTGCAAATCGCAAATTTGGCGGCTACGATTGCAAATCGGGGATATTTTTATACACCTCATGTCGTAAAAGAAATACAAGATACGATTTTAAATGAAGAGTTCAGGCAGCGTCGATATACACATATAGATAGTGAATATTATAATTATATAGTAGAAGGAATGCGAATGGCTGTTACGGGAGGAACTTGTCGGGTTGGAGCTATTCCGGGAATAGATGTTTGCGGAAAGACGGGTACGGCGCAAAACCCTCATGGAAAGGATCATTCTGCGTTTATGGGATTTGCCCCGATGGACAATCCTAAGATCGCAATAGCCGTCTATGTAGAGAATGCAGGATTTGGAGCTACTTTCGGAGTCCCGATAGGAAGCCTGATGATCGAAAAGTATCTGAATGGTTTTATAGCTCCTGAGAGAGCTTATTTAGAAGAAAGAATGGTAACATCAAATACAATGATATACAGTGGCATTAAGGGAAATTAGTATATGGAAGTCTATTGATTGGTACACGATCGGATTATATACGGTGCTTGTATTTATCGGATGGGTGAGTATCTATGCCGCAAGCTATAATTTCGATGATGCCAGTATATTCGATTTTTCGGAACGTTCCGGGAAACAATTATTGTGGATCGGGCTTTCGTTCAGTATAGCGTTCGTATTGCTGATGCTTGACAGCCGCATGTATGAAGCTTTGGCCTATCCTATTTACATCGGTTTTATGATACTTCTGGTAGCGACTATTTTTTTAGCACCGGAGATTAAAGGTTCTCGGTCATGGCTGGTATTAGGACCGGTAAATATTCAGCCGGCTGAATTTGCAAAATTCGGGACTGCATTGGCGTTAGCACGTCTGATCAGTTCATATAATTTCATGCTGACCGTGCCGTCTAATTTTTTTAAAGCCTGCCTTTTGATTTTGTTACCTATGGCATTGATCATGATGCAGAAAGAGACCGGATCGGCTTTGGTATATGCCTCATTGATATTTATGCTTTATCGTGAAGGCATGACCGGACTGATTCTTTTTGCCGGGTTATGTTCGATCGTTTATTTTGTGGTAGGAGTGAAATATAGCGATATGTTGTGGGGAAGTACCCCTGTGGGTGAGGTGCTTGTGCTGGCATTGATCGTTTTGGTCATAATCGGTATGATCGCTTATTTTTATAAAGACTCTGTCGTGGTGCGGAATCTTCTTTTGCTGTCGGCATCGGTTTCCGTAATTTGTTATCTGCTGTCTGTTTTAGGAATATCTTTTAATTGGGTATATGTTATCTTATCATTGATTTTTCTATCCTCTTTGTATATTGTTTTTTTATATCTGCAAAGTCGCAATACGAAACTTCTTCTTACACTTTGTTTTGCCATAGCATCGGTAGTTTTTCTGTTTTCGGTGAATTATGTGTTTACCGATATTATGGAGCCTCATCAGCAGACTCGTATTAAGGTCGCTTTGGGAATGGAAGATGATCCCAGAGGAGCGGGATATAATGTAAATCAATCGAAGATTGCAATCGGATCGGGAGGTTTATGGGGAAAAGGTTTTTTGAATGGAACGCAAACAAAACTAAAGTATGTACCCGAACAGGATACCGACTTCATATTTTGTACAATCGGAGAAGAAGAAGGCTTTTGGGGAGCTTCTTTGGTCGTGATATTATTCTTTGCCCTGATTATACGTATTATTCAGATAGCCGAGCGTCAGCGTTCTGTGTTTGGTCGGGTATATGGCTATTGTGTAGCCAGTATATTGTTTTTTCATTTAGCCATTAATGTGGGAATGGTGATCGGGTTATGTCCGGTGATTGGTATACCTTTACCGTTTTTCAGTTATGGCGGATCATCTCTTTGGGGATTTACTATTTTGCTTTTCACACTGCTTCGTATCGATGCCGGTCGGTTGGAAAATTATTGATGATAAAAAAGTAATTCCGGAAATTTTTTCCGGAATTACTTTTTTTACAGTTTGTTATTTATTGATGTTGCTCTCTTAGCAAATCGTTGACTGTTTTTACAGGGTTGAATGTGGAAATCGGTACTTCAACGAATACGGTGTTCCAATCGGACATAGCGCCATTCCATAATCCCGGTAATTCAAGGGCTTTTAATTCTTTTCCGTTTTTAGATTTCAGAGAAATGAATCCTGTATTTTTATCGACGAAGTCAGGAAGGTTATATTTTTCTCCTTTTCTGTTTTTAACGGCACAAACCAAATCTACCGGATTAAAGTGGGTCGATGCCTCGAACATGGCTTTCGATTCGGGATTTTTAAGATCGATCTGGGAGCTTTCGAGGATTTGAAGAGAATAAGATCCGTCTCGATTATAAGCGAGGAACGGACCTCCTCCGGGTTCTCCGACATTTTTGACCATACCGCAGACGCGAATGGGACGTCTTAACTTCTTCAATAGATAAACAACCAGATCGCTGTCTTCAAAAATTTTTGTTTCCGGATTGCGGATGAAGAGTTTTTGTTGTACAAATGTGATAATTTCCCGTACATTATCCATTGTATATTTCCCGCTTTCGAGTAGTTCGACATATTTATCTATTTGTTGTTGTAAAGAGATCAATACCCCTCCGATTATTTTTTTGAACAAGACAGTCGAATCCTTGATTTTATCAGGCACGACGTTGTCGATATTTTTGATAAAGATTACATCAGCATCGATATCGTTCAGGTTCTCGATCAGAGCGCCATGTCCACCCGGACGAAATACCAATTTGCCATTGTCTCTAAAAGGCTCATTCTGCATATCAGCGGCGATTGTGTCTGTCGACGGTTTTTGTTCTGAGAAACTAACCGAATATTTTACGTTGAATTTTTTTTCGTAATCGGATTGTTTCTCGGAAACTAACTGTTTGAAATAGGGTAAATGCTCTTTTGATACGGTAAAATGCACATTGACATTCCCTGCTGCATTGCGTGCATACAGAGCTCCTTCGGCAAGATGTTCTTCCATGGCTGTACGGTTAATATCTCCGTAATTGTGAAATTTCAACATTCCTTTGGGCAGTGCTCCGTAATTCAGCCCTTTTTCTAATAACAGATTTGCGATTATCAGCTTATATTTTTGTTCTGCAATCAGAGTCGGAATATCTTGCCCCTCATTTTTAATACAGATGGCATTCAAATCATTATAGAAAGCGAAGTGGGTAATATTGTTGAAAAATTTTTTTTCGAAATCGGTGGTCGGTACGGCATAGTCGGCATCTAAAAATTCGAACAAATTTTTAAACATCCGGCTTGCAGCACCCGAAGCCGGAACAAATTTGACGATAACCGGATTTCCCGACAAGTATTTTTCCCATATTTCGAGATAATGCTCACTCTCTTTTTCATTTAAAGACAAGATGCCGTTGCCGATAGAGGCAGGCGATTTCAACTTCAGAAACGGAAATCCTGTTTTAAAACAAGACAATTGTTCTTCTATTTGGGATTCACTAATGCCTTTCTGCATCAATAAATCACGATCCTCTTGTGTAAATGTCATAGTATATTATTTAGTTAATGATATGTTGCAAAACCACTCAAATTTACAAAAACCTTATTAAATTCGTGAATAGTAAGTTCAAAAAATATATATTTGAATTGTTTTTAGATAATAAATAATATGAATTATGGGAGAGAGTACATATTTTACCGTTCCTGAACGGAAAGAGTTCCTGGTTGCTTACCGGGCATTGTGGCGATCCTCTCATTCGTTGATCGGGGAAGATGATTTCAAGCGTATTCGAGAAATGATTACCGATGCTGTAAAAAAAGGTAATTATTTACGGGACGAAAAGGGGATAAATGTCTTGTTGAGAAATATTAATACGGCTCTTATCCTTTCCAAAGAAGTCGGTCTTGAACGTAGTACGTTAATTTCGGTCCTGATTTATAATTTGGTTTCCGGAGGAAGCTATACCAATGAACAAGTTGAAGCTATATTTGGATCAGATATAGCAAAAATCATACGTGGATTAATTAAAGCGAACGGTCTTTATGCTAAGCAGGCAACGGTAGAGAGCGATAATTTCAGAAAATTATTATTGACTTTTGCAGAAGATGTGAGGGTCATCATTATTATGATTGCAGATCGGTTATGTCTGATGAGGATGATAAACCATCATCCTGATGAGCAGTTCAGAGTAAATGTGGCTTGTGAAGCATCTTATCTGTATGCTCCTTTGGCACATCGCTTAGGGCTTTATACGATTAAGTCCGAATTAGAAGACCTCGCTCTGAAATATACCGATCGGCCTACTTTCAATGAGATTGCCCGAAAACTGAATGAAACGAAAGCTGCCCGGGATAAATATATTTATGAATTTATAAAACCGGTGAAGGCTAAACTCGAGGCTGCCGGATTGAAATTCGAGATTAAGGGAAGAACAAAGTCTATATCTTCTATACTGAATAAGATAAGGAAGCAAAAGGCCGAGCTTGAAGATATTTATGATTTGTTCGCCATACGGGTAGTCTTGGATACACCTGAAGATCAAGAAAAGGCAGATTGTTGGAAAGTGTATTCTATTGTTACCGATATGTACCAGCCTAATCCGAAACGACTTAAAGATTGGCTTTCTATACCCAAAAGCAATGGATATGAATCGTTGCATATAACAGTGTGGGGACCCGAAAACCGTTGGGTCGAGGTACAGATACGAAGCAAACGTATGGATGAAATTGCTGAAAGAGGGTTGGCGGCACATTGGAAATATAAAGGTATAAAAAGCGAGAGCGGACTGGATGACTGGTTGAATAATGTCAGGGATATTTTAGAGTCTGCCGATGCTACCGGGCCAATGGAACTGATGAAGGAGTTTAAGATGGATCTTTATGATAAAGAGGTCTTTGTATTTACTCCGAAAGGGGATTTGTATAAATTGCCTAAAGGTGCGACGGTTCTGGATTTCGCTTTTTTAATTCATACCGCTTTGGGCAGCAAGTGTGTCGGAGCAAAAGTGAACGATAAAAATCAGCCGATCAAATATGTTCTTAAGAGTGGGGATACGATCGAAGTTCTGACTTCACCTTCACAGACGCCTAAGCAAGATTGGCTGAACATTGTTGCAACCTCTAAAGCCCGTGTGAAAATCAAGCAAGCTTTGAATGAGGCCACTTATAAAGAGGCCGAATTTGGAAAAGAATTGTTGCAGCGTCGGTTTAAAAATCGGAAAATCGATGTTGATGAGGCGATCATGATGCGTTTGATAAAAAAAACAGGGTATAAGACGGTAACTGATTTTTATTATGATCTGTCGCAAGAAAAAATCGATGTGAATGCTGTTATAGATTCATATCTCGATTTGGATAGGAAAGAGAATGAAGAATCGACCGAGTCGCGTACTGCGGAGAATTATGTACAACCGCATTTTTCTGAAGAATTTGGGAAAGAAGACGTGCTGGTGATCGATCAGAATTTGAAAGGAATAGATTATAAGTTATCGAAATGTTGTAATCCTATTTATGGAGATGATATATTCGGATTTGTTTCTACTCAGGGGAGTATTAAAATACATCGAATGGATTGCCCTAATGCTTTGGCTTTAAGAACTCGTTTCGGGTATAGGATCGTTAAGGCGCGCTGGTCGGGAAAGCAAGGCTCTCAGTATGCTACCGTTTTGCGTGTCGTCGGAAATGATGATATCGGTATTGTGACGAATATAACGTCGATCATTTCGAAAGAGAAAAATATTGCGATGCGAGGTATATCCATAGATTCTAATGACGGACTTTTTCAAGGACATATTACGGTTCTGGTCGATGATTTGTCTGCATTGAATGCTTTGATGAAAAAATTGAAGACCGTAAAGGGTGTTAAGAGTGTAGATCGGGTTACGTTGAGTTAAATGATATTTAGATAGATAATATATGAAAAGAATCTTTTTTATTTCGATTATCGGTTTAGCCCTGTTTTCAGGGGCATGTTCAAAAAAAAATAATCCGGCTGCCGAGCAATATCAGAAAGCCGAAGAGCTATACCGGCAAGGGGTTTTTGCACGAGCTAAAGGTGCGATTGACAGTATTGCCTAGATCGATCCTCGGGCTTTTGATGAAATTCGTGCCGGAATGCAATTGATGCGCCGTGTGGATTTGAGTATAAATGAACGTAATCTCGCTTATGTGGATAGTTTGTTGCCTATACGTCAAGCCTTTCAGAAAGATTTACTCTCTAAATTTAAGTTGCAGAAAGATGAAAAATATCAGGAAGAGGGTAATTATGTTTTCAAAAAAGACCGGAATGCCGGGAGTGTCAACCGTTCATGTTTGCGCATTCAGGTGACAGAAGATGGACAGATGCAGTTGATGAGTGTCTATTCCGGAGCGACAAAATTGAATCATGAGTCGGTAAAAGTGGAGTTACCGGACGGGACATTTGCTCTTACATCGGTTATTCCTTATGACGGTGCGAATAATTATCGTTTTGTAAATGCCGGAAATACGACTGAGGTTGTGACGTATAAAGGGAAACAGATGCGTTCGGTAGCAGATTTGGTTTATAATAGTAATGGTGCAAAAATAAAGGTAAGTTATGAAGGTAAGCGACCTTTCTCTTTTATTATGGATAATAATACAAGAGAAGCTATTAGTGCTTCTTATGAACTTGCGTTGGTGATGTCTGATATAAAGCAACTTCAGCGGGAAAAGGCTATTGCCACTAAGACTATCGAAATATTGAAAAGGCAAATTGCCGATCACAAGCATGATAGTCTCGATAAAAAATCATGATTAGAAATGGTATAGATCGTTAAAATCTGACAGATTTTTTATTCGAAAGATAGGATAGGTATTTATTTTTATACAAGCTATTCCGCAAGAAATGATTTTCATTTTTTGCGGAATTTTATAAATGGCTTTTTAGGAAGGCTCTTAAACATGTTTTTTTCTTGTCTCTCTATTTGGTGTATTATTCTTCTTAATCATATCATTGATTCTTAGATAAATATAGGTATATATAATAATAGCGTCAGAGTGCTTGATTCGAGGGTTCGATATGGA
>ERZ1673744.2749-NODE-2749-length-12644-cov-3.546350_pt1 | contig 12644 bp, 13 predicted proteins | sample MGYA00580207_ERZ1673744 | MGnify/ENA primary metagenome ERZ1673744 (study PRJEB41218, sample SAMN15661751) | gut metagenome | host: Homo sapiens | place: Canada: London | collected 2015-08-20/2019-03-30 | study: EMG produced TPA metagenomics assembly of... | reverse complement strand
CTATTTTACAGCCGTTCTGCTTAGCTACAGCGACAAGTGTATCAAGTCCCTGATGCACATGATGCTCGTGGCCGTGCACGCAAAGTATCTTGATGCCCTTTGCATTTGCGATTCTTATCGTTTTGTTGTCGGCAAAGTCACAGTTTCCCTTTACGAATAAAAAGCTCTTTTCAGGGTGAAGATTTCTTACATCGTTGAATTCGTGTTCGCCGTCACCCAGATGTATAAAAGCGTCGGCGTCAAGATTATTCTCAACTACCGAATTCAGCTTATGAAATTCCTTGTGCGAATCGGATACTACTACAATTTTCATAATTTCTATCCTTTCAGTCGGGCAAGCCAGATACGGCTTTTATTGCCCACTAGGTTATTATAACACATAATGTGTAAAAAGAAAAGATTAGTATCCGTATTTTTAGAAATTCTACACAAAACAAAAACAACCTTTTGTATATTTTTACAAAAAAATATGAACTGAATATAACGTAAGTATCCTTTTATCGTTGATTTTGTCAAAAAGTTCATAGGATACGGTTTTAGGGCAGTCTTAACGGGAATATATTTTCCGCATTGACAATATAATTTCAGGAGGCAGTTATGAATAACAACGTTGATTCAATGCTTGAGGCGGTCAGCAGTAAACTCGGCATCACGCCTCAGCGTCTTAAAGAAGCGATGCAGAAAGGCGATATTTCGATAGCACTCGAAAAAATGCCGGAAAAAGACGCAAAAAAGCTAAAAAGCATACTCGGAAACCCGGAGCTTATCAAAAAAATGATGAAATCCGCACAAGCGCAGGAACTGAAAAAATCTATGAAAAATCAGTAACGGACGGAGGGCAGTATGAGTGAGATAGATGATATTCTTAAAGCGATGCTGTCCGATAATAAAAACGACAATGCAACCTCAGAAGAAACAAGCGGTACGGAAAACGAGGAAAAATTCACGACCGATACCGACAGCGATGATATTTTCGGCGGAATAAACATAGATATGTTTATGAAGATAGGCGAGCTAATGTCAAAGATGAGCGAGCAGGACAGAAATACAGCTCTGCTGCTTGCTCTGAAGCCTCACTTAAGAGAAGAAAACAGGGCAAAAATAGATACGGCGGTAAAGCTGTTCAGGCTGATTTCACTGCTTCCCTATCTTAAAGACAGCGGTCTGTTTGATAATCTACTATGAAAAGGAGTAAATTTATGGAATGGAGTAATATAAGAATGTCAAAAGCCGAATTTGAGCGTTTGCAGAAAGAATATGCCGAGGCGGCAATAAGAACGGCCGAAAAAGCAAAGCTCAGTTACGATGCGGATGAACCAAAAGAAGAAATTCCGAAAACCGAAAATATCGCTGCGGCAATATCACGCCTTCCAACGCCGGCAGAAGAAAACGTGAACGAAACAATAAAGCCCGATTCGGTAAAAATCGCAACAGTGCAGGTAAAAATTACCGAAGCCGAAAGCGAGATTACGGCTTCTGACACTGAAGATGAAAATAAAGAAAGCGAGGAAGCCGAAACAAATATTCCCGTAAACGAAGGAAAATCTGACGAAAACACGGATAAATCCGATACTGACGACAAACAGCAAAATTCATCAGCCGGCAGTACAGATGATGAAGCAAGCAACGCTGAAATCTACGGCGATAAGTCCGATAATACAGCCGATTCCGAGATTCCCGACAAAACCGAAAATCACACTGTAGACGAAATACTGCGCAGCTTTGAAAGCACTTTTATGAGTGAAGAGGAAGCGGATAAAAAGATAGAAGATTTTTCTAAATCTGTTTCAGACTCCCGACCTGCGCCCGATTTCACCGCAAAGATACATAACCATAATAACAATCAAGATAAAAGCGGAAAAACCTGCGGATGTGAGCGATGCCGCTGTCAGAACGGCGGTCGTATGCAGGAGAAGGGCGGGCAAAAACCAAACTGAAATTCAGCCCGCAGTACCGATATGGATATTATAGGCAAGCTGATGAAGGACGACGACCTGATGAAGGTTGCCGCTGTAGCGTTTATCTTATGGCGTGACCACGCCGACTACAAGCTGATCCTGGTACTTTTTTATGTATTTTTCATGAAATAGCACTTGCATTTTCCGCCGTCTTAGTTTATAATACCAGTATGTAAACGATGTCAATCAATTTACAATTCCGACAAACAGGAGGTATTTTATGGCTAAGTGGTTGGAAAATGCAATTTTTTACGAGATATACCCGCAATCCTTCAATGATACAAACGGTGACGGTATCGGAGATTTTCAGGGTATAATCGAAAAGCTGGACTATATCAAGGAAACAGGCTTCAACGCAATATGGATGAACCCCTGCTTTGATTCGCCATTCGGTGATGCGGGCTATGATGTAAGGGACTATAAAAAAGCCGCCGCAAGATACGGAACAAACGATGATTTAAAGCGACTTTTCGATGAGTGCCATAAGCGTGGGATGCACATTCTTCTCGACCTTGTACCCGGTCACACTTCGGTAGAGCATGAATGGTTCAAAAAGTCGATGCTCCCCGAAAGCAACGAGTATACCGACAGATATATCTGGACAAGCAATATATGGGAACAACCGGAGGGCCTTAACTGTATAAGAGGCATATCAGATCGTGACGGCAGTGCCGCAGTCAACTTCTTCTCATCTCAGCCTGCGCTGAACTACGGCTATGCCGAGCCTAAGTATGCTTATCAGCAAAAGCCTACAGATCCCGGACCTATGGCGACAAGAGCCGCAATCAAGGATGTTATGAAGTTCTGGCTTGATATGGGCTGTGACGGTTTCAGAGTGGATATGGCAGGCTCGCTTGTAAAATGCGATCCCGAATATAAAGAAACAATCAAGCTATGGCAGGATATAACGGGTTATCTTAAGAGCGAATATCCCGAAGCCGCTATGGTATCGGAGTGGGGCGAGCCGCAATATTCGCTTCAGGGCGGCTTTGATATGGACTTCTTACTGCACTTTGGTCCTGAGGGCTACAACTCGATGTTCAGAAGCGCTGAGCCATTCTTTTCAAAGAGGGGCAAAGGTACTCCCGCAATATTTGCCGAGCAGTACAACGGCTATCACGAAAAGGCAACGACAGGCGGCGGACTTATCTGCATTCCGTCAGGCAATCACGATATGGACAGACTTGCAAGAGGCAGGGATGAGGACGAGCTTAAATGCTGTTTTGCTTTTCTTCTCACAATGCCCGGCGCACCGTTTGTATACTACGGCGATGAGATCGGAATGAATTTTGTAGAAGGGCTTGTATCGGTAGAGGGCGGCTATAACCGCACCGGTTCAAGAAGTCCTATGCAGTGGGACAGCACCGCAAATGACGGATTTTCAACTGCGGACAAGTCACAGCTTTATATAAAACAGGATGACGCACCCGACAGACCTACTGTCGAAAAGCAGATGCTCGATGAAAAGTCGCTCTACAACGAGATAAAGAAACTGATAAAGCTAAGAAACGAAAATTCCGCACTTCACAATCTCTCAGCCTTTGAGTTTGTCAGCAGTGACGGTTATCCGCTGGTATACAAGAGAAACAGCGACAATCAGACGGTTTATGTGTTCATCAATCCGTCCGATAAGGCCGTAACTGTCAATGCAGATTACGCAAAGGGCGGAACAGCTATTTACACCCTCGGCGAAAACGGCTCTGTAAAGGAAGATTCAGTTACCGTTCCCGCAAGCGGTGCAATTTTTGTTGAGGTATAATTAATCAGATATAAATGCAAAGCCGCACAGATGGATAACCATTCTGTGCGGCTTTAATTTATTCGGTTTTTGCCTGTTCTTTTTCCTTCTGCGCCTGCTCTTTCTTTATCTTGGTACTCTTGATAACCTTCTGACGTGAGAATTCCTCACGTTCCTTTTCTTCAAGAGAGTTGGAGATAAATCTTACTTGCGCCTCATACTTCGGAATAATTATATTTTTCAGTGCGTTGGCACGTTTCTGCGTCTTTTTTATAGCAACGGCGAGCCTGTATATACTGTTTTCAATCTCGGCGAGTACGACTGTCAGCTTTTTGGTTTCATTGAAGCAGATATAAGCGTTGTCAAGATATGAATTTGTCATTGCAATATCATACTGCGGAACTATAGGCTTATCGGGAAGCTCAACTGTAGGAAGCTCAACGCCCATAACGCTTCTGAACGATATTTTAAGATCGGTTTCTTCAGGTACAAACTGCGTCAGCGTTGATACCGAGCCAAGCGTAATGTTAGCCTTCTGTAAGGCGGCATAAGCCTTTTCATAGGTCTGCTCGATATTTCCTCGCACCAGCTTTGATTTATCGGTCAGCGCCACCATTTCTCTTATCAGAACGTTACGCTTTCTGTCCATAAGCTCAAAGCCCTGCTTTGCCTGCTGTAAGGAACGTTTAGCCTTGATAAGATTGCCTTTGGTCGGGAAAACCTGTTCAGCCATACACTCACCTGCCTTTCATATAGTAACTGTTATACAAATCTCTTTGCATTTTCAGGGTGATAATGTTCTTTTATGAGCTGTTCGTTTACACGGTCAAGCTCGCTTGCAGGAAGAAGCGAAAGCAGATCCCATGCAAGATCCAGCGTTTCGTCCATAGAACGGTTCTCATTGAAGCCCTGATTGAGAAAATACTTTTCAAACATCGTGCCGAACTTCATAATCGCCTTATCCGATGCGGAAAGTTCGTCTTCACCGATAACCGATGCAAGCGCTCTTGCATCCTGCACTCTTGCATAGCAAGCAAAAAGCTGGTTTGAAACATCGGCGTGATCCGCTCTTGTGTACTGTTCTCCTATGCCGTCCTTCATAAGACGTGACAGCGAAAGCAATACGGAAAGTCCGGGATAAATGCCTGTCTGGTCTAGGTTTCTGTCAAATACTATCTGACCCTCCGTGATATATGCCGTAAGGTCGGGGATAGGGTGAGTAATATCATCGTTAGGCATTGTAAGTATCGGTATCTGCGTAACAGAGCCTGTACTGCCCTCTACTACGCCTGCTCTTTCATACATAGAGGCAAGGTCGGAATAAAGATAACCGGGATAACCCTTTCTTCCCGGAATCTCTCCCTTTGATGAAGAGAACTCACGCAGAGCCTCACAGTATGAGGTAAGGTCGGTCATGATAACGAGTATGTGCATATTCTTCTCAAACGCAAGATATTCCGCCACAGTAAGCGCACATCTGGGTGTCAGGATACGCTCTATGATAGGATCGTTCGAGAGATTGAGGAACATACAAACACGCTGTATAACGCCGGTTTCCTCAAATGAACGTCTGAAATACTCCGCAACGTCATTCTGAACGCCCATTGCGGCAAATACAACCGCAAAGTCCTTTCCCTCACTGTCGGCAATCTTAGCCTGCTTTACTATCTGCACCGCCAGCTTGTTATGCGAAAGACCGGAGCCTGAGAATATAGGCAGTTTCTGACCTCTGATAAGCGTCATAAGTGCGTCTATTGAGGAAATACCCGTGTGTATATAGTTTCTGGGATATGAACGTGCAACGGGGTTCAATGCACGGCCGTTTATATCGCCGTATTTCTGCGGAAAGACTTTGCCAAGTCCGTCAATCGGCTTGCCTGCACCGTTGAACGTTCTGCCGAGCATTTCGGTAGAAAGCGGAATCTCAAGCGGCTTTCCCGTAAAGCTGATTTTTGTATTTGTGAGCGAGATGCCGTTTGTACCCTCAAACACCTGCAAGACAACTTTATCGCCCTGCATTTCAACGACACGGCCTAAACGCTTTGTGCCATCCTCCAGCTTTATCTCTGCAATTTCATCATAAGAAACACCTTTGGCACCCTCAAGGCAGACAAGCGGTCCGTTTATTTCACTCAGTCCTGCATATTGAATCATAATATAATCTCCTATCGGGTTTAATCATCGGCAAACTTGCTGTTTATCATATCAAAATATTCGTCAAACATTTCGAGCTTGTCGTTAGGTATATCGTACTTCATCTTTATCAGTTTATCGAAGAAACCGTATGAGATAATCTCCGATATGGGCTTACCGCCGTTGATAGCGTTCAGCGAGTTGTGATAAAGAAGTAAGATTGCTTTCATCATCAGCTTCTGCTTTTCAAGCGGAACGAATGTATCGTCCTTATGGAAAGCGTTCTGCTGTAAGAAGCCTACTCTTATAACACGGGCGATTTCTATTATCAGCTTCTGGTCGTCAGGCAGAACATCCGCACCTATCAGCTTTACAATCTCCATAAGGTTGTTTTCCTCAACCAGTAAGGTCGATATTTCCTGTCTGTAGCGGCAGAATTCTTCACCGACGTGTTCGTTGTAATACTCGGCTAAATCATCGCTGTACTCTGAATAGCTCATATTCCAGTTGATAGCCGGATAGTGTCTTGCATAGGCAAGATTCTTGTCGAGTGCCCAGAAGCAACGGACGAAACGCTTTGTATTCTGCGTTACAGGCTCAGAGAAGTCCGATCCCTGCGGAGATACGGCGCCGATAATCGTAACACTGCCCTCTCTGCCGTTCAACGTTTCGACATAACCTGCACGCTCGTAGAATTCGGAAAGTCTTGACGGAAGATATGCCGGGAAGCCTTCTTCAGCAGGCATTTCTTCAAGTCGTCCGGAAATTTCACGCAGTGCCTCCGCCCAGCGTGATGTTGAATCCGCCATTATAGCAATATGATAGCCCATATCACGATAATACTCGGCAAGCGTGATACCGGTATATATAGACGCTTCACGGGCGGCTACGGGCATATTTGAAGTGTTCGCAATAAGCACCGTTCTGTCCGTCAGCGGACGGTTCGATTTCGGGTCGATAAGCTTAGAGAATTCCTCAAGCACCTGAGTCATCTCGTTGCCACGCTCACCGCAACCGATATACACAATAATATCCGCATCGCACCACTTTGCAAGCTGATGCTGAGTCATGGTCTTACCTGTACCGAAACCGCCAGGTATAGCGGCTGTACCGCCCTTTGCAAGCGGTAACACGGTATCTACTATACGCTGTCCGGTAATAAGCGGCTTTGAGATAGGCAGACGCTTATTTATAGGTCTTGGCGTTCTGATAGGCCACTTCTGTACAAGAGTAAGCTCCTGCACCGTTTCTTCGTCTATCCTGAGTTTTACTATCACATCGTTGACCTTATACTTGCCGTCAGACGCAACATATTCTACTGTACCCTCAGTATAAGGAGGTACCATACATCTGTGTGTAATAAGCGGCGTTTCGGGACACTGCGCATATATATCTCCGCCGTGCAGTTTATCGCCGACCTTTACAGTCACTGTGACATCAAATTCACGTTCTTCATCGAGTGCGGCTATTGCACTGCCCTCAGTAACATATACGCCGCTGAGAGCCGTCATAGCTTTAAGCGGACGCTGGATACCGTCATAAATATTGGATATTATGCCCGGTCCGAGCGTTGCGCTCATAGGTGTTCCTGTAGTCTCTACGGGGTCGCCGGGCATAAGTCCTGCCGTACCCTCGTAAACCTGAATCGTTGTCATTTCATCGGTTACGCCGATTACCTCTCCTATGAGCCTGCTCTTACCGACCATTACCATCTCACGCATTGAGAACGATTTTGTATCCCTGACCTTTACAACGGGTCCGTTAATCGCATAAATACAGTTCATTGCAACTCCTCCCGTTATAGTGACAGTTCGCCGTGACCTGACACAAAAGCCTTTCGCTCCTGTTCTAAAGCAAGGTCAAGCGTATAGTCGATATATATATTTTCCGACGGATAGTAAACAGACAATCCGCCAAGCTCAATATTACGGTCAACAGCAACACCGATGCCGTACTTCTGCGCTATATCATCGGCAAGCTGTTTATCGTTTCTGCCGACATTTATTACGCAGTCTTTGCTGAAAGCCTGCTCTTTGTCTGCTTTTTCGGCAAGAGCGGTCATAAATCCGCTATATTTATCGCTCTTTGCAAATTCTTCAAGTTTATTCTTAATATCTTCAAACAAGCTGTCTACAAGCCCGCACCTGTGAGCAAGCACCGACTTATGTGCGGCAAAGTCGCTCTTTGATAATTCCTTTGCGTAAAGAGTATGGGTCTTCTGTCTGTCGAGTGCAACCTCGTTTTCTTCACTGCGTCTGTACTGCTCTCTCGCCTGCTCTGTCAGCTCGTCAGCCTGCTGCTGTGCCTTGCTGATTATTTCTTCCGCTTTTTTCTGAGCGTCGGAAAGAATTGAATTGCCCAGCTTTTCTATTCTGTCCTGAACTTCCGGCATACAGCTGCTCCCTTCTGATTAATTATAGTTTCAGTCCTATTGCATCACGCACATAGCCGTCAATGGATTTGCTTATATCCGATGTTCCGTGTCGGTCGGGTATCTCCACTATCAGAGGCTTTGTGCTGTTCAGTTTCATATCATACACTGTCTGTTTGCACATATTGATGAGCTTTTCCGTCATAAGCACAACGCCGATGTCTTTATCGGCCTTTGCTTTCTCCAGTGCGTCCGTAACTTCTTCAGGTCGGCTTACTACTATGCCTTCAATCCCTGCAAGACGCATACCCATCTGTGTATCTGTGTTGTCACTGATAAGAAAAAATTTCATTTTTCTGTACCTTTCGGCTATTATGAATAAAGGATAAGTATCGAAATCAGAAGTCCGTAGATAGCGACACCTTCGCCGAGTGCAACGAAGATAAGAGCCTTCGTGAAGTTCTTGTCGTTTTCTGCGGTAGCTCCGATAGCTGCGGGAGCGGCACCGCCTACGGCAATACCTGTACCGATTGTTGCAAGACCCGTTGCAAGCGCCGCACCGAGATACTTAAGTCCGTCGCCTACGCTGAGTGCTGTCTGTGCGGCTTCTGCGGCACCTTCAGCCGAAGCAAATGCAAAAAGCGGTACAAATACGCTCATCATGACCATAACGCCGATAAACGAGCCTGCATTTATAAGTATAGCTTTTCTTGTCTTTAAAGGCTTACCCTCTTTTCTTCTCTTAAGCATTACAAAGAACGGCAGCATAATCAGTGCCAGTGCAAATAAAGGCAGTAAAAACAGTAACATTTTTCAGTTCCTCCCGAAATTAATTCAAATTAGCCTTAAGCGGCTCAAAGCTCTTTCCGTCGCTTACATAGAAACGACCGAATATCTCATAAAATTCAAGTCTTAATACCTGAATGCCTACAAGGAATCCCTCCATACCGATTACGAAAGCGTTTCCGAGTATCTGTACAATCACGGTACCGACACCTCCGTCGCCTGCCAGCACTCCTACGACCAACATCATACCTGCGTGGCTAAGGATAAATCCGCCTACACGGAGGAATGACATTGTGTTTGTAAGATATGAAAGACAGGTTTCAAACAGTTCGATGACACCTTCAATAATGAAGTTGCCGACAGACTTTTTCTCCTTCGGCTTATCCTTATCGTTCTGAACAGGTCTTCCGGGTGATGTAAGCTCTGCGGGCATCTTCATACGTTCAAAATAAAGGCCTGCGAATATATCATCCACCATCGCCCTATGCTGTTTTGATACAAAATAAACGCCGTAGACGTTATCGTCGTTTTCGGTGATAGGAATGAACACAAATTCCTTGTCGGTAAAGTATCCCAGCTTGTCGTAGCTTTCACGGGGCATCTTTCCGTAAACCGCACGGACAAATTTCAGATCGTTCAGCTTTTCGAGGTCTTCTCTTGTTTTTCTGAGCAATTCTTCGCTCAGCGTATCGGAAGCCATAATTGCCGCATCGGCAACCGTCTTATGCTTTAAATTGACGACGTTGCGTTTTATCGAGTTTGCGACAAGGTGTGCAAGAGGCTCTTTGAACATCATAACACCGAGCGGCAGTATCACCAGAAGAAGTATATACGGCAATGTGAACATCTCGATGCCGAATCCGAGCTGAAGTCCTGCCGCCGCTACGACTGCGATATAGAATATCATACCGGTTATGCCGTTTGCCCCGAACAGTGCGGAGGAATAATCCTTGCGCCTGAATGACAGCACGATATTCATTGTCATTGAAACCACTATCAATATGACACCTATCGCAAGCGCCGCTATAAGCAGATAGGTTGAAATCTGGAATATGCTGTTCGGTTTTCCGAGTACAGAGTAAAGCGGTTCGATATGGAAGAAAGGCTTTATTATATCTTCATTTCCGAACACCGATCCGTAAAGGCATCCGAATATCGCCGAGCTTATGCCGATACGCTCCATTATCGGACCGAGCTTTGCTTTCTTCCACTTTGTGAGTATAAATCCGAAAAGCGAGATTACAAGCCCTTGTCCGAGATCGCCGAACATTATGCCGAATATCAGCATATACGTTATAGCGACATACGGCGTCGGGTCGATGCCCGTGTATGACGGTAAGCCATACATATTGACGAACATCTCAAACGGTCTGAACAGCCGGTTGTTTCTGAGTTTTGTCGGAGGCTTCATCCTGTCATCGACGAAATACTTCTTTTCCTCGATAACAATATCGGATACGCCCGACAGATGCTCCCTGAACTTTTCTACTTCTCTTGTCGGGACAAAACCCGCCATATAGAATTTATTGTTGATTACCGAAACCTGACTTCTAAGTTCATAGCTGTTGTTAAGGAAAATCAGCTTACTGCGTACCTTTTCAAACTGCGTTTCTTCATTTTTCTTTATGACCGCAAGCTCTTCCTTTACATCCTTCAGCTTTGTTTCCAGCTCCTTAAGCTGTCTGTTAAGCTCTGCGGCGGCTGTTTCTCCGTCGCCGTGAAGGAAGTCCGGTAAACGTATCCGCTCAAAATAAAGGCTTCTGAAAATATCGTCTATCTGTACGCTTTCTTCCACCGGGGCGAAATAAAGACCCCAGACATAACCGTCCTTTTCTTCAAGCGGCTCAAACGTATTTTGACGTGCTTACAGCTGAACAAATCCTTGAAATCAACGTTTAGATTCGACAGGTTTCCGACCTGCCTTAATACATGGCTGTATTCGTCTATTGATTTCTCAAGCTCGTTCTTTTGCTCTATGACAGGCATCACACGCTGTTCAAGCTCCGTGAAATACATATCGAAGTCATGGATTGCCTCCATCTGTATATCGTCATACGAAACGGTTTTGTTTTTTATCCCAAGCCCGACGGACAATACATCTGCTCGTTTCATAAGACCGCCGTAAATGTCCTTGTCTTTCAGCGTCTTGAAATGTGCGGAACCGTAGGTCATGGTATAAAATGACGGCTCAATGTGAAAACATTTCGTTTCGCAACATCGTACAAGAGTTTTATTGACTTTTTTGAGAGGTCCGCTGACCGATATAAGTGACATCTTCTCAACTGCCATTATATCATTCCTTTCGCTGTATATTTGCTCTATAATATCAGCATTTTTTCTATCTGTGACGGCTCGAGCGAGTATCTTACGCCCTCTATCACAGTTGTTAAATTTCTGTTTTCAATCTGCAAAAGCTCAGTCAGTGAATATATAACCGTGCTGTCGCACTGTGACAATGCGAGCTTTGCGTCATAATAACGTTTGTTTGACGTATATACCGCCGTTTCGATGTCCGTTGTCTGCTCCTCGTTAATATCCTTGAAATAAGGGAGCTTCAGCAGAAGCGGCAATATCGGCTCGTTATCGGCTTTCGTCAGTATCTGTTCCATTGCCTTTTTATCGAATCTGTCACAAAAAGGCAGAGTATGCGCAACCACATCTTCGGTTGACATTTTGAAAAGTCCTTTCAGCCGATAGCATATCTTGATATTGTACATATCGCAACGTCTGCGGATACATTTTTCTACTTCCGTGCGTTCACTGCCGGACATATCCTTTTTTATACGGGAAAAAAGCGTCGTATAAAGATATTTTGTAAGCTCATAATCAACAGAAACAATGGGCGGAAAAGCCTTAGTTCCGTCGGAAAGAGGAGCAAGAACATCATAATACGGCGTACCCTTCAGAACATCCAGTATTTCATCAAATGTTCTTGCTTTTGAAAGTGCCCGAATATCGTAAGAACAGATATTCGTCAGATAACCCGGAAAGCCCGGAATGAACAGATCGTAAACACCTGCGCCGATATACATTGCGGCATTGATAATCTGTTTTATTTCCTCCTGTATAAGCAGAAAATCATAGAACTTGTTTTTACTGCCCGGACAGAATTTTCTCAGCTCGTCATATATTCTGAAAAGACGTTTTTCCATCAGCCTTTCAGTCTGACTTCGCCTTACCGTATTGTCAACCGCTGAAAAATCCTCACAGAAATCGCCGTATGTTTTCAGCTGAGCCACGATCTCACCGACATTTGCCTTTGAGATCAAGGTCTTATATTCATCAAGACCCAGAAGCCCGCCGTACTTGGCTCTTGCTTTGGCAATGACCGCCGCCGAACCTGCCGACATGAAATCACCTCCGAATACTTAATCCTATGCTGTCATTCAACCGAAATGATATTTTTGTATATCTCGTCTGTCCATTTATCCCTGTTCTTCGAGAATTCATCGTCAAGACGCTTAATGACAGCGCTGCACTCGGCTGAAGTTGCAGAGCAATGTTCTTCTCCGCTCTTTTTAAGCTCATCGTGATAGCTGTTTATCTTGTCACTGCGTTCTTCTTCGCAGACGATACGTTCTTTTTCACGGAGAGCCGCCGCATCGGAAAGAATGGCTTCGGCTTTTTTGTTTGCCTGAGCAACTATTTCTTCGGCGTG